>MDTE01059290.1_pt1 | contig 11129 bp, 12 predicted proteins | sample 811231 | NCBI WGS metagenome assembly MDTE01 (sample SAMN05326651, study PRJNA326480) | marine metagenome | isolation source: seawater | place: Indian Ocean: Red Sea | collected 2010 | reverse complement strand
AGGCTATCTCCGCGTGCACCTGAGAGCCAAAATGCTTAGGGCTGCTTCGGTTAAGATCTGACCCGGTTCACACGGCCTCACCGCAGTTGGAGATAGCCTCTCGGGCCTCGCCGTGGGCCGCCCGAGTCGGACATCCGTCTCGACCGATTATCCCTGCGCCACGGCCAGCGTCAAGACACCACCTACACCTCCGTCTGCACCCACGCCCCGCGCCGGTACCGCCACATCAACAAGACCGTTCGCACCGTCACATCGCCGCTCATCGCGATCCACGCCCACAGCAACCCGCCTCCCATCTCCATCCCCGCCCACCAGGCCAGTGGCAGCCTGACCCCGAAGATGCCGGCAACGTGAGCCACCAGGGGAAATCTCGTATCCCCGGCCCCACGCAGTGCCGCTGTGTAAACGATCGACAGAGCCAGCGGGAGCTGGAACATCGCGTTGACCCGAAACGGCAGCGTGCCGACTCTCGCCACATCTTCGGAGGTGTGCATCATTCCAAACAGCCAGGGAGCCGACAGCAGGAAGACCAGCCCGATCCCCACCGCCAGTGCTCCACACTGCCGAGCGGTTTCGTGACCGGCGGCAATCGCTCGCCCGGTCTGACCGGCCCCCAGTGACTGCCCGATCAACGTCGCCGCGGCGGCACCCCAGGCCACCGCCGGCAAGTAGGTGATCCCCTCGATCCGCACCCCCACGATGTGTGCCGCGAACACAGCACTGCCTCGGCCGGCATCGTCCAGTCTCGCGATGACCATCAGGAACAGGAACTGGCCGGCCCACGTGATGGCTCCGTCCACGGCGGCCGGACCACCGATCCTCAGAATCCGCCGTGACGACTCGCCTCCCACACGGAGTTGGCCCGGCTCGAGTTTCAGCCCGGTGGTTCCCCGAGCCAGCACGGCCACGACCAGGACTCCTCCACTGAACCTCGCTGCGAGGGTTCCGGCCACGATCCCGTCAATCCCCCACGCGGCAATCCCCCACGACTCTCCGGCACCGGCTCCGAAAACCAGCACGGTGGAGACAATCACGTTGAGCAGGCTGACCAACCCGAGCACGACCATCGGGGTCCGCATATTGCCGCTGCCCCGCAGGGCCGCGGCAGCGGCCAGCGTGACACCGGTGGCCACGTGGCCCACCCCATCCACCCTGAGGTAATGCACCACGATCCGGCCATCCTCGCCGACCATCTCCAGCATTCTCGCCATCCACGGCGCCACCGCGTAAATCAACGCGTAGACCACTCCTCCGGCAACCGCAGCCAGGGCCACGGACCGGTTCATGATACGGTTGGCCTCGACCACCTCGCCGGCTCCCCGGTGCCGGGCCACCAACGCCGTGGTGCCCGTGGCAACCAATCCGAAGAGCATCGAGGCCAGCCAGCCCACGTAGGCGGCCAACCCCACCGCGCTGGTGGCCACTTCGCTGATGCCGTCAATTCGGCCGCTCAGCCAGGTGTCGTAGAGCCCGACCAGGAACCCCAGCACCTGTTCGCACAACACGGGCCAAGCCAGCAGCAGCACGGTCCGTCGCAACGGCCCCGACAGCAGCGGATTCTCCGAGACATCAGCCCGGTCCGCCGCGTCGGTCATGCTGGCGGAATCAGGCCGTCAGCGGCCAACAGGTCAATCGCCACGGAGAACCCAGACAGCGTCGCTTCGATGTCCTCGTCGGAGTGAGCCGAGGAAGTCGATCCGGCCCAACCCATCCAGTCGACACCAGCCAGCAACAGGGCACACCGAAAAGCGTGGCCGAGTGCGTCATCGAACTTCACGTCCAGGCGCCGATAATCCCCCTCGTAAGGAACCCAGTCGTCACCGTCGGGGGCAGGACCGTCATAGCCGGGGATGAGCTTGATCGCTGAGAAGTCCCCGTAGGCCACCCACGGAATTCCTTTCTCTGCGAACACCCCGTTGAGTCCCTGTCGCAATTTCGCGGCCTGCTGGTTGGCCACTCGCGATGGCTCACCGGTGGCCACCACGTCCAGGGCCGCACAGCCTGCGGCTGCCGACAACGGATTGGCGTTGAACGTGCCGGGGTGCTTCATCTTTTTCCCCAGCGAATTGCCGAACGCCAGCGCGTCGAGCAAATCCGCTCGTCCTGCCAGGCAACCGCCCGGCAGGCCGCCGGCCAGCACCTTGGCCATCGTCGTCATGTCGGGGACGATCTCGCAGACCGACTGGAACCCTCCCTGGTGCACCCGAAACCCGGTGATCACCTCGTCGAGGATCAGGATCGTATCGGCCTCGGCCGTGACCTGTCGCAATCCCTGCAGAAACTCGGCACGGACCGGCACCACCCCCCAGCGACTGCCATTGCCCTCGTGGATAACGCACGCCGGCTGGTGTTCCTGGATCGCCGCGGCCGCGGCCTCGAGATCATTGGGCGGCACGATGACCAGGTCGCCGAAGACCCCTTCGGTGATCCCCGGCATGCCATAGCCGTCGTCATCATGAGGCGGCGACGCGGCCGGGATCAGTTGATCGTGCCAGCCGTGGAAATGTCCGGCAAACTTCAGCACCTTGGTCCGCCCCGTGACGATCCGGGCCACTCGCAACGCCATCAACGTCGCTTCGGTCCCGCTGTTGGTGAACCGGATCCGCTCGGCCGAAGGCACCATTCGCTGAACCCGCTCACCCCACTCCAGTTCGAGTTCATGGCAGGCACCGGGATGCGTCGACCGACCAACCTGGTCCCGGGCGGCTTCAACGACGGCCGGATGGGAATGCCCCAGCAGCAACGCTCCGTGCCCCATCCAGTAGTCGATCAACTCGTTGCCGTCCCGATCGGTCTTGCGCGACCCCGAAGCGTGATCAACGTAAATCGGGAACGGCTTCAGGAAACGGCTGTCGTGAGTGACACCATTGGGAAACAGGCCAACGGCCCGCTCGTACAGCACCGCCGAATTCCCGAAGGATTCACGGAACTGACTCTCGATCTGCTGCGACACCGCCTGGCTCATCGAACCGCTCCTGTTCACGTTCCTGTTTTTTTCGTGCGAACGCCCGGGAAGATCACTTCCCCTCGGCCACTGGAATGTTGAAATCTCCGGCCAGGTTCCGCCAGATCGAATGGACGTGGTTGGCGCTGTTCTGCGTGTTGTTGTACTCGACCAGGAAAGTCGGTCCCTGCACCCGGTAGTAGTGCCGCTCGTCCCGCTTCTGACTCCCCCACCAGGCGAAGTAGATGTTCTCGATCCCCGCCTTGTTGATCTCAGCTCGCCGCAGCTTCTCGACATCGGCGGGCATGTTCTTGAGGTATTCGGTCAACAGGGTCTGCATCAACTTTTTCTGTGCGGCCCCCATCTTTGAAACCGGCAACCCGACCGGCGCGGTGGTTTCCGGCTGGGCGACGCCGCCGCCACGAAGATCATCCGGAGCTTCCTTCGACCGCCAGGCAATCTTCTCCTGGTCGGGCGTGCACGCTGTGAGGATCGAGCGGGCAAGATCTTCCTCGGGGCCCAGGACTCGGATTTCGCGACCCGGCCCGGCGTTGATCGTCCCGGGATTGGCCCCGAAGAACTCGGGAGTGGTCGATGCCAACTTGCCGTCCACGAAGGTGTAGTTCAACGAAATGTGGTGTCCCTCGAAACGCCAGCCCCAGCTCCCCGTCGCCGCCGGCTTGCCAAAGATACTGATGTAGTACTTCCGGGGATCCCGACGGTCACGACGCGTCTCGCGATTGCCACCTTCCAGGAGATAGAGCACTTCCTCGAGGCTCATCACGTTCAGGGTCTGGTCATAACCAGCCTCGGACAAACCACTCCGCAACAGGCCCAGCGCCGCTCGCAGCGGAGCCCCCTCAAGGTCCTTCACCGGCAGCCCCTTCCGCGGACGGGGAATGAAGTGCCAGTTGAGCCGCTCCTTGTCGCCGAAAGCGAACCGGCACTGCTTGGCCTGCTTCTCGTCGAGCGTCTCCAGGAAGGCCTGGCAAGCGGTCGTCATCGCCGCGGCCGATCGCACCTGGTTGTTCGTCCGTGCCAGCAACAGGGAGCCGACAACAAGCAGGGCCAGCGCGGCGGCGGCAAATCTGCGGATGGGCATCTTGAAATTCCTCGGGATGTTCTGTCGGTGAGTGAATTGACCGTTGTTGTGTTACGTGCGTGATTGAATTGGGTGTGTGGTTTCAACCCGGCGGCCACGACAATCCGCGTCCTCCCAGGACATGCACGTGCAGGTGATCGACGCTCTGTCCCCCATCGGCGCCGCTGTTGATGACGGTCCGAAAACCGTTTTCCAGGCCCAGGTCCAGGGCAACGCGACGGGCCACCACCATCAGGTGCCCCATCAACGCCTCATCCTCATCCTCCAACTTGGCCAGCGAGACGATTGGCTTGCGAGGAATCACCAGCACGTGCACGGGGGCCTGCGGGCTGACGTCCCGAAACGCCAAACAGCGGTCATCCTCGTAAACGATGTCGGCAGGAATCTCGCCGTCAATGATCTGCTGAAATACTGTCATCGCTGAACTCGTTCCGCGGCAAGCTACCACATCGACAACCGTTTCTCAATTCGTCGACATGTTGTCCGAGGACGACCGGCCACCGGAGAGTTGCGTCTCGGCCAAGTCGATCGCAGCCAACAGTCCGCGGGCCTTGTTGAGTGTTTCCTGGAACTCGGTCTCGGGAACGCTATCGGCAACGATCCCCGCTCCGGCTTGCACATGGGCGGTTTGGTCCAGCATCACGACGGTCCTCAGGGCGATACAGGTGTCCATGTTGCCGGTGAAATCGACGTATCCGACCGCCCCCGCATAAGGGCCCCGACGGTGAGGCTCGAGTTCGTCGATGATCTCCATCGCCCGCACCTTGGGTGCTCCCGAAACGGTCCCGGCGGGGAGTCCCGCCCGCAGGGCATCCAGCGACGAATGGCCGTCGGTGAGGCGACCACGGACGTTGGAGGTGATGTGCATCACGTGGCTGTAACGTTCGACAACCATCACGTCGGAGAGTTCGACCGAGCCGAATCGGGCGACCCGGCCCACGTCGTTGCGTGCGAGGTCGACCAGCATCACATGTTCGGCCCGTTCCTTGGGATCGGCCAACAGGTCCTCGGCCAGTTGCCGATCTTCGTCCTCGGTCGCCCCCCGCACCCGCGTCCCGGCCAGCGGCCGAATCGTGACTTCATCGTCTTCGACCCGCACCATGATTTCCGGAGAACTCCCCACCAGGTCGACGCCGGGCGAACGGAGCAAAAACATGAAGGGACTGGGATTGACCACCCGCAACGCCCGGTAGACGTCCAGAGGCCGTGCAGAGGTCTCCAGGCTGAGTCGCTGGCTGATGACGACCTGGAAGATGTCACCGGCCCTGATGTAGTTCTTGCACGATTCGACAGCCGATTCGAAACCGTCCTGGGAGAAGTTCGAAACCGTCTGACGGTGACTGGCTCGTTCGGGGTCAAAGTCGGCCATTTGCAGTTCTTCACCGGCCACGGCCAGCCGATCACACAACTCATCAACCCGTTGACACGCCCCGTGGTACTCGGCCTCGAGATCCTCGGCATCTCCTCTCGCGTGGGCCACGACCAGCACGGTTTTGTTGATGTGATCGAAGATGATCATCCGCTCGTAGAAGGCAAACGCCATGTCGGGAAGGCCACGGTCGTCCTCGGGCGGATCGGGCAGTTGTTCGCTGTAACGAATCACGTCGTAGCCGGCGTATCCCACGGCTCCACCACAAAAACGCGGCAACCCGGAAACCGGCACCGCCTGGTAACGGGCCAGCAGGGTCTCGAGTTCGGCCAACGGATCCTGGACCTCGCGGGTCTCGCCGGTGGCGTTTTCGGGAGGCTGTCCCGTCGGATCGTCTCCCTCGGCCGTCACGGTCACCTTCGTCCCATGAGACTCGATTCTCAGGAACGGATCCGCCCCCACGAAACTGAACCGCCCCACCCGCTCGCCACCAACCACGCTCTCGAACAAGAACGCACTCTCGCCGGATCCGATCCGACAAAAGGCACTCACCGGTGTCAGCGTGTCGCTGACCAGTTGTCGATAGACCGGTACCAGCCGAGCCGAACCGGGAAGACCAGCCAGTCGAGAAAAGGTGTCGAAATCGGGAAGGTGAGCCATCGCTTGTCGATCAGTCGAAGCGGTCGGGGTCAATCTCCATACTAGCGGTTGGACCCTTCGGCAACACGTCGCTTGACGGAGGAAGGGGCAGGGCTAGAATGAGCGGCGCGCAGCCCTGTTGATGGGTTTCCCCACCGCCAATCGCCCGGCCATCGGTCGAATGAAGAAATGCCGCCGTTGCTCGAAGCCGGCCACGCTGCACATCACCGAGATGCGCGAGGGTGGAGTGCACGAATTGCATCTTTGCGAAACGTGTTACCAGGAATATCTCGACTTCTCGGAAACCCCCGAAGACACCGAGGCCCCCGAAACACCGGACTCCTCGCCGGAGATTGCCATCGAGCTCTCCGGTGACCAGACACTCGAGGAACTCGACCAGACCGCCTGCCCCAACTGCGGGATCAGTTTCCGTGAGTTCCGCAGCCAGGGGCGACTCGGTTGTCCGCACGATTACACCGAATTCGAGAACGAACTGCTTCCGCTTCTGGAGAACATCCACGGCGAAACACAGCATTGCGGCAAGCTGCCGACACGGGCCGCCGATTCCAGTCACCGGCAATACGAACTGATCCGGCTCCGCAAGGAGCTGCAGCAGGCGGTGGCTTCCGAGGAGTACGAGTCGGCCGCACAGTTGCGAGACGCGATCGTCGCCCTCGAATCCGAACTTGGACTCACCGACAACGAAACGGCCGATTGACCCCCGCCCCTGTCTCCCCTCACGCCCGCGTCGAACCGGGCCACACACTGGACCCTTGTCGTGGACCTCGACAGCTTGACCCACATCAGCGGCTCGTGGCTCAGGGGCACCGGCCCCGACGCCGACATTGTCGTTTCCAGCCGCATCCGGTTGGCACGAAACCTGGCACGTTTTCCGTTCATCAGCCGGGCCGATGGCGATCTCCGAGACGAAATCGCGACGCTGCTGAAAAGCCAGGTGATGGACCTGCCCACCTCACCCCGCTTCAACTACCTCGATGTCGCGGACCTCGAACAAATCGATCGCCAGTTCCTGGTGGAACGGCAACTGATCAGCCGTGAACACGCCGACAGCCACGGGTCCCGCGGCGTGGCCATCAGCGACGAAGAGCATGTCAGCCTGATGATCAACGAAGAGGACCATCTCCGGATTCAGGTTCTCCAGAGTGGCCTGTCACTGGACAGTTGCTGGGACCTGATTCAGCAGATCGACAACCAGCTCGACGAGACACTCACCTTCGCCTTCAATGAACGGCTCGGCTACCTGACCGCCTGCCCGACCAACGTCGGCACCGGTATCCGCGTCAGCGTGATGCTGCACCTGCCCGCGCTGGTGCTGACCAAGGAAATCAACAAGGCTTTCAACGCGCTGCACAAGATCAACCTGGCCGTCCGTGGACTCTACGGGGAGGGCAGCCAGGCCATGGGCGACTTCTACCAGATCTCCAACCAGATCACGCTCGGCAAAAGCGAACAGCAACTCATCGACGGGCTCAAGGACGTGATCCCCAACATCATCAAGTACGAACGGAAAGTGCGAGACGAACTGGTGCGGAAGAACCGGCGAGAACTCCACGACCAGATCTCCCGGGCCTACGGGATTCTGCAGACCGCCCAGACGATCAGCTCCGAAGAAACCATGCAGCGGCTCTCCAGCGTGAGAATGGGCATCAACCTGGAACTGATCGACGACCTCGGAATCCCAGCGGTCAACGAACTGCTGATCCACACCCAGCCAGCCCACCTCCAGAAGTTCTACAACAGCGAACTGGAGGTCCGTGAGCGAAACGAGGCCCGCGCCAGGTTCCTCAGGGGACGACTGGCCGAACGGCGGGGTGAGCAGAACTGAAGAGCCGGCTAGACCGCCGGTTCCCCGGTGAAGTACGCCGGCGAATTGCCGTCACGCCACTTGATGTTGCATCCCAGGCTTGGCCGTTGATCCTCGGCAACAGCCTGTCCAGAAAGCACCGCATCACAGGCTGACCGCAGGTCAGCCCCCGTCACCGGAATCCCGCTCTCCGGACGACTCTCGTCGAACTGGCCACGATAGGCCAGCCGTTGGTCCCCGTCGAAGACGAAGAAGTCCGGCGTGCACGCAGCCCGGTAGGCCTGGGCCACCGACTGGGATTCGTCGTAGAGATACGCAAAGGTGTACCCGGCCGAGGCGAGTTCTTCAGCCATCTTCTCGGGGCTGTCGTCCGGGTGACTTGCGACGTCGTTGGAATTGATCGCGACGATCGCGACTCCACGCTCCTGGTACTCGCGACCGAACTCGGCCAACGCTTCGCGGATGTGCACCACGAACGGGCAATGGTTGCAGATGAACGCCACCACCAACGCTGGAGCGTCGCCATAATCCGACAGGCTGACCGAAGCTCCCGTGGTGTCAGGCAGAGTGAATTCCGGGGCAGGCGTGCCCAGTTCGAGCATTGTTGAGGCGGTCTTGACCATGAAACGGGTCTCCTGGATGAGCATTGCGGAACGTGTCGGCCAGTAGATCGGCTGGTGCCGCAGTTGGCAAGTGCCCCCTCCGACAGTCTCACTCCCGGTACTTTGACAACAGTGGCTCGATGACCGACTCGGGCACAAACTCGGCCAGTTGATTCACCGACCCCTCTCGCCCCATCCCGGCAATCTGCTTGATCAGACTGCTCGACACCGACGTGTACTGCTCGCTGGCCATCAGGAACACCGTCTCGATATCCGGAGCCAGGCTGCGATTGGCCAGGGTCAGTGTGAACTCGGACTCAATGTCTGTCAGGGTCCTCATGCCACGCAGCATCACCGAGGCACCGCACTGGCGAACAAAATCGACAGCCAGCCCCTCGAAACACTCCACCGCGACGTTCTCCAGCGGTGCCACGATCTCCCGCAACAGGTTCAGACGCTCTCCGGAAGAAAACAACGGTGACTTGTCCGGATTGATCCCGACACCGACCGTCACATGTCGGAACAGACCGGCGCCGCGAGAAATGATGTCCCGGTGTCCGAGAGTCGGAGGATCAAAACTGCCGACATAGACGGCGTGTCGTGCGTCGAGCATTTCACTCATGGTCTCGTCCCACTCCTCCCGGTCTTCCGGTGGCTGTCTCTACAGCATAGCGACCAGTGGGCCCCCGCCACGAGGCTGAGCGGATTCCTGACTGCACCTGCCATTCTGGCAGCACTCGCCGGTTTGATTGTCGGCAAAGGCATGCCAAAACGAGTGGCAGAGGTTCGTCCTGGCAATCTGCAGCGATGAGAGGTTCACATCACAAGCCTGATATTTACAATGACTTATGACGATCCTCCATCGACCGACCGATGGTCAGCCTGCTTCGGTACACGCTTTGCAGTTTCCAGGATGGTCAGCGGCACACCGTAATACGGAAAATTCAGGGTAAACAGACCAAGTCACATCGTTCCCAGAAATCACCAGGGTTTTGCCAGGACACCCACGATGGCCGTCTTCCGATTGGGACAGAGTTGGGATCCACTCCGCGATCTCGAACGTGAAGTGGACCGTCTTCTGCAGGGCGTCAATCTGACATTCCACGGTGTACGGACCGGACGACAGTATCCAGCGGTGAATCTCCACGAGTCGGCCAACGAATACATCCTGACTTCCGAGTTGCCGTCGACAGCACCAGAGGATCTGGACCTGACAATTGCCAACGGCGTCCTGACGATGTCCGGACATCGACATGACGAGGGTGAGATTCCCGAGGATCGTTTTCGTCGTCAAGAACGCCCCCGCGGCCCCTGGAAACGTTCTCTGCCGCTTCCCGAACGCATCCAGGAAGACGAACTCTCGGCCGACTTTCACAACGGGGTCCTGGTTGTCCGGCTGCCCAAGGCCCCGCAGGAAGAGCCAAGGCAGATCCCTATCACCAGTGATTGATTGTCACCACTGATCACACCGGCGGACTTGATGATGTCCACAGACCACCCGATCAAACCATCGCAAGACCTGGTGACGGCCAACCGGATCGAGGACTCGACATCGGCCGCGACTGACCGATTTGTCTTCACCCCACCGATTGACATCTTTGAAACAGCCGATGGGTTGGTGCTGCGAGCCGATCTCCCAGGCGTGTCGCTCGATTCGCTTGAGTTGCAGATCCAGGACAATCGCCTGACGCTGTTCGGTCGCGTCGAGACCTTGCTGCCCGAGGATGCTGTCGCGGTGCATCGCGAATTCGAAGTCGGCGACTTCCTGCGTTCGTTCATTCTCAGCGACGAAGTCGACTACGACCGGATCACCGCCCGTCTCTCGCACGGAGTGCTCGAGGTCGAATTGCCGCGAGCTGCCCAGGCCGAGCCTCGCCGGATCCAGGTCAACGCCGAATAGCCGTCAATCGATGGGACCAGGCGGCGGAATCGCGCCGGACGGAGGTGTGCCCCCCCCGTCGCTGATGTACTCCCCGCGACGCCTGGCGTAATCTTCCGGCGTCAACTCCTCACTGGCCGCCCCCTCGACCCCCTCGCCCATCCCCTCGGCAAAGAACTTCTTCAGGAACGGAACGCACCAGCCGCATCCCGTTCCGGCCCCACCACACTCGCTGATCTGGCTCGCCCGCCGCGGACTCGTGATGCGGATGAAGTTGACGATCTTCCGCTTGGGGACATGGAAGCAGTAACAAATCGTGTCATCAAGATCCACGGCGTTCGGCTCCCTTCACCGGGGGTTCGATCTCAACAAAACCGTCATGCACCCGGCGGCTCAATCCGATCATCTCCAGAACCGCATCCAGAATCCCACCGACGGTGGTCCTTTCGAGCTCCAGCCGAACCGTTTTCGCCAACCGAGGATCACCGGGCAGGCCATCGGCCAATCGCAGCTCGACACCTGACAACTGGGCCACCTCGTCGAGAACCAGAGAAACCGCGACCGGATCCTTTTGGACATACCGGAGGATCGGCAGATTCAGTGCTCGAGCTATCTCACGAGCTGGACGTGGTGGTGCGACAACAGCCTTTGGTTCAACAGCCTTTGGTTCAACAGCCTTTGGTTCAACAGCCTTTGGTTCAACAGCCTTTGGTTCAACAGGTTTTGGTTCAACAGCCTTTGGTTCAACAGGTTTTGGTTCAACAGGTTT
>MDTE01105889.1_pt1 | contig 11130 bp, 11 predicted proteins | sample 811231 | NCBI WGS metagenome assembly MDTE01 (sample SAMN05326651, study PRJNA326480) | marine metagenome | isolation source: seawater | place: Indian Ocean: Red Sea | collected 2010 | reverse complement strand
GCGGCTAGCTTCGAAATCGCGATTAGGTTGAACGCGCTCCACAACGTGATTGGATAACGCCCCTGCCATTGCAACTTTTGCCTGAGCTAACGTGAAAAGTTGTCCTCCAAATTCGCCGAAGTCTGGAGGGGCGATATCGAATGCTATCGTAGGGAGCAATTTCCCTATGTCAGCGAGAACAGAAATTTGTCCGTTCATATCCACCGATAGTAAGCGACTGCCTTTGTCTTTCTCTTCACCACCGTCGTCATTCAACCAAACCACTTCACCCATAGGGAGCATGATCAAAGGATCGTAGATTTTGCCGGGCTCTACTAACAACTGGGACGTAAATCCTGCTTCTGCTTTGATCTCGGGGTGAGTAAGGAGCGATTCAATAATTGCCCGAGGATCAGCCTGTCCAAATGGAGCGTAAAGTGACAACAATGCTAATGAGACAATAAGAAGTTTACGATTTTTCATGGATTCCTCCTGATCGTTTCCGGTGTTCGAGGTCGAACACTTCGACATACTCATTTGAGTATAGCTATCTATTGCTAGTAATGGGGTTTAAATATCTATTCTCTAAATTTTTCCTGTCGCGCCGAAAAACGTAGGTGTGTCCTGACTGGAGATGTGATAGATTAAAGCAATGAGAATCGTTCTCATTTGTATTGCTATCATTTGGAATAACGAGTAGCGTTTCATATAAGCAAAATGAACTTAATTTAGCGACCTATAAACGACTTGCTCCCGTGCTATGCATCCGTCAAAGCACCAGGCTATTGGTGTGCGCATAACCCTCCGAACTAGGTATAGAAGAAACATGAACCTTTTAACATCTCCAGTGCCTGCACCCCATGCTCGATATTCAGGAAGAGCCACCCGGGTCCGAAGTAACGCCGTTGAGCTACAGGGAATAGTCGCCCAACATGCCCTGACCTTCTCCCCATCTCGAGCATTAACCGTAATGCCGACGAGCAGTCTCAGAAACCTCATCCTATTCGCGGTTCTTGCCGTTGTCTCCTCGATACATCCGAAAGTGCATTCTCAACAAACCCTTGAAAGCATATTACAGCTAGAAAACGAGCGAATAAGCGAAGGCGTTAACGCACAAGCAAATATTGACATCTTGTCCGATGAAATTAGGGCACTCGAATCCGAATACCGTCAAGAACTCAAAGTTCTAGACGGGTTAAAAGTTTATAACGATCTTTTGACCAAACAAGTCGATAACCAGCGGTTCGAAATCACTCAATTGACTGATTCCATCAGCAAAGTGGCACTTATTGAAAGACAGATTGTCCCTTTGATGGTGCAAATGATCGAGGCGCTGGACAATTTCATACAACTAGATCTACCTTTTCTTCTTTCCGAGCGAACGCATAGGATTAGCCGCCTGCGCAATACTATAGAGCGTTCAGACGTTACGGTTGCCGAAAAATTCAGGCAGATTATTGAAGCCTATGAGATAGAAGATGAATATGGTCGCACAATCGAGACTTATAGAGGCACGTTAAAACTTCCGGACTCAACCCGCGAAGTAAATTTTTTGAGAATTGGAAGGGTGTCGCTGATTTATCAAACAGACGGAGGAGATTCGACCGGGGTCTGGGATCGTAACCAGAAACAGTGGTCTAATTTGCCAGCCGCAAGTTATCAAAAAGAGGTGGAAAAAGGAATCAGAATAGCTAGAAAACAAGTGGCTCCGGACCTAGTCATTCTCCCAGTAGAAGCGAACCCGGAGAACCTCCGATGAGCGGTAACCGTCTTCTAGAAATTGCAACAATTGGCCTACTTTCCTCCGTCATCCTAGCAACAACCGCCTATGCCAACCAACCCCTTTCGTTAGAAGCGCTTCTCGAAACAGTGAAACAGGGACGAATTACAGACGCGGAGCAAAACAAGAAAAGAGTAGAAGCGTTCAAGGCAGACAGTCTAAACCAAAGTAATCTCCTGAAAGCGACTAAGAAAGAAATAGTCGGACAGGAAAGTCTCTCGAAATCTTTAGAGAAACAATTCGAACAAAATGAAGACAAACTTGTAGCTCTAGAGGATGCCTTAAATACTCGATTAGGATCGCTCAAGGAACTTTTCGGCGTGCTACAACAAGCCTCCGGTGATGCCGTCGGGCGTTTTGAAAATTCCATTACGAACTTACAATTCTCGGAAAGGATAGAATTTCTTGAAGGACTGGCCGATAAAATGGGTCAGACTAGCAAACTAGCCTCGATCGAGGAGATAGAAGAACTTTGGTATGAACTCCAGAGAGAGATAATAGAGACAGGAAAAGTAGCCTCTTTCACTGCCCCAGTAACCTTACATGACGGTCGTCGAGAAGAAAAAGATATTGTCCGAATTGGGACGTTTAACATCATTTCTGATGATGGGTATCTGCAGTTTGTGTCCGAAACCGGTAACTTAGTAGAGCTTCCTCGGCAACCAGAAAAACGTTACCAACATAGTGTCCAGGACTTTGTTAGTGCCGACGGTGGGATTCAACCGTTAGGACTGGATCCATCCAGAGGTCAGCTTCTGTCATTACTCGTGCAGACCCCAAATCTTAGCGAACGGATAAACCAGGGTGGGGTAATCGGATACATCATTCTAGGATTAGGCCTATTAGCGGCACTTCTTAGTATTGAACGGCTCTGGACTCTGACCTTGACCGGTAAGGAAATCGAACGACAAAGACAAAATCTGCAAATGACGACAGACAACCCTTTAGGTCGTCTTTTAAATATTTATCGGGAACACCCGAATCTCGACATGGAAACACTAGATCTTAAGTTATCTGAAGCCATACTGAGCGAGACGCCTAAACTCAACAGAATGCTGATATTTATCAAAATCATCGCTGTTGTAGCTCCCTTGCTCGGCCTACTGGGAACAGTCACAGGTATGATTATCACCTTTCAGTCAATTACATTATTTGGAACAGGTGATCCCAAATTGATGGCGGGAGGAATTTCTCAAGCACTCGTAACGACAGTACTTGGACTATGCGTTGCTATCCCCACAGTACTATTACACACGCTCGCCAGCAATCGCGCGAAATATCTCACACAGATTCTCGAGGAACAAGCGGCCGGACTAATCGCGACTCATGCTGAAAAAAACCGTCTGGCGCCTATTGGTAAAGAATAGAATGGAAGCAATTTACTACTACCTCCCTTTTCTAAGCAACATCCGAGACTTCTTGGAGCAAGGCGGCGATGTCCTGTTCCTAATAGCTGTACTTACTTTCGTAATGTGGGTCCTGATTTTCGAAAGATTCCTATATCTTTCCCGCGGCTATGTTGTAGTCAAAGAACAAGTTGTCGGAATATGGAAACAACGCTTTGACAAAACATCAATACAGGCTCACATGGTTCGCGCATGCCTTACTTCTATCGCAACACAAAAAATCGAAAACAACCTGATGACAATTCGAACGTGTGTAGCATTATGTCCTTTGATGGGCCTCCTAGGGACCGTAACCGGCATGATCCAGGTATTCGAAGCTATGGCACTGTCCGGTTCCGGAAATCCAAAACTGATGGCTGCAGGAGTCTCTAAAGCAACCATACCTACTATGGCGGGAATGGTATCAGCGCTTTCCGGTGTCGCGATGATGAGCGTTCTTCAACGCAATGCCAATAACCAAAAAGAGTCGGTGGTTCACGATTTGTCCATTCTAGGCAGAGAAGGAAACAAGCTGTGAGACGGAGTTACGGCAGCAGAAAATCTGACGACGAGGAAACAACCATCGATATCACTCCGATGCTGGACGTGGTATTTATCATGTTAATATTTTTTATCGTTACCGCAACTTTTGTGAAAGAATCAGGAATAGAAGTAAACAGGCCAGATGCACTTACGGCCCAAAAACAAGAAAAAGCAAACATACTCATCGCAATCGACGAAAACAATGAGGTGTGGATAGATCGGCGTCTGATAGATCTGCGTGCTGTCCGCCCCAACATCCAACGGCTCCACTCGGAAAACCCGCAAGGGTCGGTAGTAATCCAAGCAGACAAAGCGTCTAACACCGACACTCTCATAAAAGTGATGGACGCTTCTCGGTCGGCAGGCGTCTACAACATATCGATCGCTGCACAAGAACAGTAAATTAACCTAGACCATTCCTATGGATCTCCTCGACTCGTTCTCGCAAAAGGAAAATCATTGGTTATCACGACATGCTCTGGTCGCGATGATCTCCGGCGCGCTTGTGACGCTTTTACTTTTATGGGCTATGCAATATCTAATAGAGTCAGCCGATCGCTCTTTAGATACCGAAAACCAACGGGCAATACTTGATTTCATCCGTTTAAAGAAAGCTGAAACAGTAGAACGTAAGCAGAGAAAACCGGAAAAACCCCCAAAACCAGAAACTGCTCCACCTGAACCACCTCCACCAAACTTTGATGATATAGATCCGGCTGACAACAATTTAGTCGTCCCTACTGCCCAAGTCAGTACACGTATAAACTTGTCGGCAGAGGGCTTCGGCCTCGGGTTCAGTGAAGGTGATTACCTCCCGATCGTAAAGATAGCGCCTATGTATCCGCAAAGAGCCCTCAATAGAGGAATCGAGGGCGAATGCATCGTAGAGTTCACCGTAACGACCTCGGGTACCACAAGGGACGCCAAGGCCGTTGCAGGCAGCTGCAGAGGGTTGTTCGAAAAAGCTTCGGTAAACGCAGCACTGAAGTTTAAATACAAACCGCGAGTCGTCAATGGTAAGGCGATAGAAGTATCCGGTATTAGAAACAAATTTACCTTTAGGCTTCAGGATTAAAACTGTGTCAGTGGTTTCCGATTACTTTCTCGCTCTGGTTTTGATGCTAGGGCTATTTATCTCACCTTTCAGCTTTTCCCAGGAAAAACAAAATACAAAGCAGACACAAGCTATTAGCGCAAGTGTTTTCGAAAAGTTACAAGAAGCCCAAGAAATGATGGAAAACTCAAATTTTGAGCAGGCTAACGAGACTATCGATATTCTTCTCGGGCAGACGAGACTATCTTCTTACGAACGCTCCCACGCCTTGAATCTCAAAGCTTACGGGTACTATATGCAACAAGAGTATGGTCTTGCGATAAATGTCTACCACCAAGTTTTGTCGCTAGATGGTCTATCTAAAGGGTTACGTCTCAGCACTTTAAAAACGTTGAGCCAATTATATTTCTCTGTCGAGAAATATGAGGACGCACTGGAAATGATAGACCGGTTCATCGCAAACGTAGAAGACGCAGAGCCCGAAATCCAGATGATTCGAGGACAATCACTCTATCAGTTGGGTCGCTATCGAGAAGCTATAGCCCCACTAAAGAACGCTATCGAAGAAGTCCAAAGACAAGGAGTTACCCCGGATGAGAATTGGTTACTACTATTGAGGGCTTGCTACCATGAAGAAGAAGATTTTCACGCAATGTTAAGCATCCTGAAAGTCTTAGTTTCAGAGTACCCGAAAGTCGACTATATCAAAAATATCGCAAGTGTTTTCTCCGAGCTTGCACAAACAGAAAATGCGCTTGCAATGCTTGAACCGCTATACGAAAGCGGACTGATGTCTGAGGAAAATGAAGTTTTCAATTTGGGAAATCTTTACCTGCTAGTAGGATTGCCCTATAAAGCGGCACTGACTCTAGAAGTCGGACTCTCGATGGGGAACCTGACCGAAAACGCGAAAAACCTGCGTTTACTTTCACAAGCATGGTCGCGGGCAAAAGAGCATACGAGGTCTATCGCGCCGATGAAAAAAGCAGCAGAAATAACGGAAGACGGAGAGCTCTACCTACGACTCGCCCAATCCTATATGAACGTAGAAAACTGGAATTTGGCTACAAAATCCCTGAGGCAGGCGATAACAAAAGGCGGTCTAGGGCGCACTGACACCGCTCATATTATGTTAGGGATGGCTTTATTTAACCAAAAGAAACTGGTAGCCGCGAGAGACGCGTTCTTAAACGCCCGAGATTACAAAGAAAGCGCCAAGTCTGCTCGGCAATGGCTCACTTATATCGATTCCGAGATCTCGCGTGATAAAGCGCTCAAACGAGAAGCTCCGTCGAGAGCAAAAAGAACAGAGAACGCCCTATTGAAGGGCATTCATTCAGATTACCGCTAGGTCTTCAGCGTCCTTTTCTCTAGATAATTATATGCTGCACCTAACGCTAAGGATTTGACATCAAAGGTTTTACCTTATTAACGATGTCGGTAAAGATGGTCCGCACTTCTGTATCAAGCGGACTAACCCCTGTAATGGGCGCAAACCAGAGCGCGCCGGTTGCACCCCGTTCTCGCAACTCGTCGAGCTGTTTCGCAATTACGGCTGGTTCCGCAAACCAGCCCGGCAGAACTGGCGCATCCGGCTCAACCCAGGCAGGCACATCAAGCGTACCACCGGGGTTGTACCAGTTAGGAATATAGGCTAGATGTTCATCATATTTTTTGTTCATCGCTTCCGGATCTTCAGCCGGTAAATGCGACATAAAAACAACTGCCTGGCCTGCCTCTGCCATCCGACCATGTTCTTTGACCTTGTCAAGATAGTTCTTCAAACCACCAGGGAACCCCGACCAGCCATTACCCATTCTAGCGGCACGATCGAGTGCTTTCGTCGCCTGATCACCAACACCAAACCAAATTTCAGGCCCACCTTCTTGAACCGGTTTCGGAGTGACATCGATCTCTGGAAAGTCGTAGAACTTACCCTTATGTTGAAAGGTCTCCGCAGCCCAACACTTCCGTAAAATTTCGACCTGCTCCTGAAACATCTGAGCTCGGTCCTTACGGTCAAGTGGTGCACCGAAAACCATACCCTCATGGCGGAAGGAATCACGCCAATCAAAGTTCATACGTCCAAGTCCAACGCCCATGCGCACACGCCCATGTGAAAGGATATCGGCAATCGCCAGTTGTTCGGCCATAGCAACCGGATGGTGGAGCGGTTGCTCAATGATTGCGTGGGCCAGTGTGACTCTCTTGGTTACCATCGCAAGCGCAGCTGTCATGGTGGCTAGCTGGGGGAGGTACCCATCTTCGCTGAAATGATGCTCTGTCAACCAGATAGTGTCAAAGCCTGCTTGCTCCATTTCGACAATGTGTTCTACATACTCATCGTAAACCTGCTGCCAAGGCATGTACCATTTCGGTGGATTACGAAACGAATACAACAGACCAAATTCAAAATCACTCATGTCCAATGCTCCCCTTGCAACCGAGCTTTAGAATAAACTCTTGCTAAACAAAACTCCACTCTAGCTCTGACCAGAGCTTTACGCTTTTAGATGGCGTCTGTAACAGGCCCGAAGAAAAACCAATCTCCACGATCAGTCGTCCCACAGAGCGTCCAAGACCCCATCTATAAGCGATGACATGCTTCATAAAGGTTGTTCCTATGCAAGGTCCGAGTCTTGCGCCTGTCCCCCGTTAAACTAGGCTTGTGAGCTTTTGATTTCTCCTAAAAGTCTTCGAAGAGATGTTGACAAAACCTACCGTTACAATCCACTCTGTAGCCATCTGATCCTTGGTCTTATTGGGGGGGAGCCATAATGACAGAGACGGTGTCCACTGCCCATGGCAGAAAGTGGCCCCAACGCCACACTTTGGTCTGCTTGTGCTTTTTTGGCACACTGATTTGTTATATAGACCGAGTCAACATCAGTCTTGCCGCAATCGCCATGCAGGAGCACTTCGGCTGGACAGACACTATTAAAGGCTATGTACTGGCGTCCTTTTTTATTGGTTACCTAGCGTCTCAGGTTCTTGGTGGAGCGATGGCCAACCGCTTCGGCGGTAAAGTAGTGCTCGGGTTTGCGGTTGTCTGGTGGTCCATTTTTACAGTTCTCACTCCCCCGGCAGCATTCATTTCACTCGGAATACTGATCGCGACGCGGATTTTGATGGGTTTCGGAGAAGGCATGGCCTTCCCGTCGATGTACGACCTATACGGCCGATGGATTCCCGCCCGAGAAAAATCACGGGCGGTTGCAGCTACAATGAGTGGTATCTCGCTAGGAACACTTGGTGCTCTTGTCCTTACCGGCCCCATCATCGAACGCTATGATTGGCCTGCAGTCTTTTACATTTTCGGCGCTTTAGGAATCATCTGGTTTCTTTTTTGGCAACCACTCGTCACCAACACACCGGAGGCGCATCCTAAAATATCGAAGCAGGAACTGGAACTGATAAAGTCAAACAAATCGGAAACAGAACATACAGGGGCTGTCCCGTGGAAGGGGCTTCTGTCCTCTTCCGCAATCTGGGCGATTATAATCAATCATTTCTGCACCAACTGGGGTTTTTATGTATTACTAGCGTGGTTACCCAGCTACTTTAAGAGTGCCTGGGGATTATCATTAACAGGTGCTGGACTAGCCTCCGCTGCGCCATGGTTGTCAATGTTTCTAATGACCAATGTTTCCGCCTGGATTGCAGATGAGCAAATTAAAAGAGGGACCTCGGTCACTTTCGTTCGCAAACAACAGCAGACCATAGGTCTGCTGGGAGCGGCATTCTTTTTGTTTTTAGTAGGAAAATTAGAAGCAGGACAAAGTACGCTCGCTATCATATATATGTGCTGTTCACTCGGCTCTCTATCATTCGTGTTTTCGGGTTTCGGGACGAACCACTTAGACGTTGCACCGCGCTATGCGGGGGTATTGCTGGGGATAACCAATACCGCGGGAACGCTTCCGGGCATTTTAGGCGTTTTTATCACTGGCTACCTTGTAGAACGGTCAGGGAGCTTTGATATTGCGTTCACTTTAGCGTCCGGTATTTTTGTCTTCGGCGCGGTTGTATTTCTGGCTTTTGGGAAAGGAGAGAAACTTTTCGACTAAGGCATAATCCTACCTTAGTGTTCATGTCTCCATTAGAAACTGAAAGGCAATGTGGAAAACTAAGGCGCAAGTGTCTAGCTCACGCCTTAGTGTAGAGCTAATTTTCTAATTTTTACTTACGCACCAGCAGCTGGTCGGGCACTGACGACTTTGTGCCAACGCGCTACATTTTCACAATGGTCAGGGATTCCCAGTGAAACGGCAGCCGCGAAATCAACTGCGCATTGAGCAGTGATATCAGCGATACTATAGCGGTTTGACCCTAAATACTCAGTCTTACCCAGTTGTTCATTGATCTGGTCGTAGAACCAAGCGGTGCGAGCCTGCCCCCGCTCTACTAGGGCAGGTATTAGGTCGAGTTTTGATGGCCCGGGTAGGCCACGGCCTGCGAGTGCCTCCGTCTGGTTACGAAAAAACTCTCCCACCGCGCTAATACCTTGAATTTCCGCGTAGCGCTCCCACGCCTCTATTTCCGCCGCCTCTCGAGGGTTGTCTCCAAGTAAATTAGGCGTTGGGTGACTCGACTCTATGTATCTAAAAATAGCAGGCGCCTCTCGAATTAACGAACCATCATCTAATTCAAGCGCCGGTACGGTCCCCCACGGATTAATTTTAAGATAGGCCTCACCGTTCGTTTCACCTTCCAGAATACTGTGTTCAACCAGTTCTACATCCAAGCCCTTTTCGGCTAGAAAGATACGCGCCCGTCGAGGGTTTGGTGCCATGTTGCAATCATGTAATCTCATGTTTCTCTCCATAAGTTTGTGCTGTAATTTTAACGTCCGCCATCAAAGACCCGATGTGCTTATACTGCGAAGCCCTCGAGACAATAATAATTCAACAGGCGACAAATGGCACCTGCAGAGGTCTGTAAGGCTCAAGAAGGGTTAACAGGTCCGCATCACAATTGAAACCAACAATCGCTTTCTTAGTCCCTGACGCAATCGCGTGCTACCAATCTAAGTCGTCCGGCACCTGATAGTCAGCATAGTCATCTTCGACTTCACTCTGCTGTTGACCATCATTAAGTAAAATAATCGTTGAAGGGTGGCGTTCTCTTATCTTTCCAGCGATAAGGGTTGGAACTAGCTCGTAGGCATCGTCGATACGTGTGATGGCAAGCGCACCTTCTATTAGTTGTTTTTTTTGCTGCTCATCGACGTATAGCTTTTTTACTATCTTTCCATCTGTAAAGCTGTATTCAGAATCAGCATCTATCCGCTCAACCCGGTTTAACTCCACTAGCTGACGCACCTGGGCCATTAGAGATTTGGCATCCATCTGTTGTTGCTTTAGACGACTGAGCTCACGATCGCGCGCGACCTTCTTTACATGAGCTTGCTCGGCTGACGCCTTTGTTTTATCTAAAGTGACGGCTCCTCGGGCACGCTGCCGGCTTTGCTTATGCTTCGCTTTCTTCAATCGCGTCGCGCGATTTTTATCGACCGCTCCCGCAGCAAGCAACTGGTCTTGAAGCGACTTCGCCATATTAATTTCCCTAAATCGTCAAATGGCACGAGATCTTTCAGTCAGAGCGTAACTAAAATTTCGCGTCCGCTATGCGGCTCGCAACCACAATCCATTCTCCATTCCTTTACCGCTTTTAGCAGCAGTCTAGGAGAAATCTATCCCTTTGTAATCACCATCTGCGATTTCTGCTAAACGTTTTCCATATTCGACGCCACCCAGTGGATAGACTGTATACCGCGTATTACCATATTCATGACCATCCAAGTTGGAGTTGTAACCCGTAAACCAACTCTGTGCATCTTTGATCAACAAGCCTTCGTAACCCGTTTTCACTTCTTCAAACCATGCTTGTTCGGCATCGCTCACTGCCTCAAAACGCGTTGCGTTTTTATCCTGCATACGTGCTATAAGGGGCATGATCCAGTCAACAGCGACTTCTGTGCCGCGCGGGAAATTCGCCGCTGCCTGTTGAGGACCACCTAACATCGCCAAATTGGGAAAACCATTAATCAACATTCCGAGATAAGTGATCGGACCTCGAGCCCACTTGTCACGAAGCGTCTTTCCACCAAGACCTCGAATATCGATATAATCAAAAGCCCCGGTAAATGCATCAAAACCCGTCGCGTAGATAATGACATCAAATTCATAGTCGCGTTCGGATGTCCGTAGTCCAGTTCTCGTAACGCGTTCTATAGGTGTCTCCCTCGCATCTACGAGCTCTACGTTGCCGCGGTTGTAAGTTTCAAAATAACCCGTCTCGAGAGGCAGACGTTGAACCCCGAAACCATGATCTTTCGGAATCAATTTCTCCGCAACATCAGGATCATCAACCCGTTGACGAATTCGCTC
>MDTE01176815.1_pt1 | contig 11131 bp, 11 predicted proteins | sample 811231 | NCBI WGS metagenome assembly MDTE01 (sample SAMN05326651, study PRJNA326480) | marine metagenome | isolation source: seawater | place: Indian Ocean: Red Sea | collected 2010 | reverse complement strand
TAATGTGTAATTCATAATGCGGTAATAAATATCTTAATGATTTGATTGCATGTTCTACGCTTTCTTCTGTCGATTTTTTGGACAATAAAGATTCTACAGATTGAGCGATAGCATCCATTCCAGACGCTGCAGCGATTAATTTTGATGTAGTAAGAATTAAACTTGGATCTATAATAATATAATTTGGTTTAATTTCTTTACCTTCTACTGAATATTTTATTTTATTAACGTATATTACTGCATTACTGGTAGTTTCAGCCCCTGATCCTGCAGTTGTAGGAATTGCTATTAATTCACAAAAATGATTCAGCTCATAACTAGATTTTTTAATGCTATCTTCTAAATCTTTACATTTATATAAAGAGTTTGAAACCTTCGCCAAATCTAAGACGGCGCCTCCTCCTATAGCTATAATTAAAGAAGGTTTGTAATCATTTATCTTAAGTATAAATTTTTTTAAATCCATTATATCAGGTAGCTTATTAATTTTATAGAACACTTCATATTGAAATTTAGAAAGTATAGAATTTAGTTGACTTTTTGCTCCAGATTCAAGAAATGATTTTTTTCCTGCAAAAATTAAAATTTTTTCAAAATTGTTTTCTTTTGCAATATATTTAATATTTTCTAAAGAATTTTTTCCAATGTATTCACTGTTAATTGACATTAGCTTGTAAAATTTTTTTTAATTTCCCTTAAGTTTTTAATTCTCATTAAGTTTTTTAAAGACCCAGGATTGATCAACACATTCAAAAAAGATGGGCCATTGGACTTAATAAACAAATTTAGTGTATGTTTGATCGATTTACTGTCTTTAAGAATAAAATATTTTTTATAACCAATACTTTGAGAAAATTGTTTTAAATTAATTTTGTCAATTGCAGTGGGCTGACCACCAACAGACTCATGGCAAGAATTGTTAAGCAAGATATATTTGAAATTTTTTGCGGCAAATTTTGAGGAAATTGCTAAAGCTCCCATATGCATTAAAAAAGAACCGTCTCCATCTAAACAAACTGTCTGTTTTTTTGATCCTAAGGAGTAACCAAGAGCAACCATTGATGAATGGCCCATGCCTCCAACCATGTAGAAATCGTTTTTAATTTTATTTTCTTTATTCTGTCTAATTTGAAATAATTCTCTTGATGTAAAGCCTGTAGTAGCAATAATCTTTGAACGTTTTGAAATAGAAATTAATTTGGATATAAATTGAGATCTATTAATATATTTTTTTGTATTTTTTTTGTTATTTTTGACTGTTTCAAGGTCGCCTTTTTTAAATAAAAATGCAACTGGATGGTTGCTATTTTTTGTATATCTAATTAATTGATTCAATTGTTTATTAAAATAATTCTTATTGAAAATTTTATATTTAATATTTAATAAATTTAATTGCTCTAAAGTTATTTTTCCTTGAACCTTATGTTGGATTTCATCTTTAAGATTTAAAGCACCTCTCCATCCAATAAATAAAATCATTGGAATTCCATAAATTTCTTTATGTATTATCGAGGTGATAGGGTTAATAGTATTTCCGAGACCTGAGTTTTGAAAATAAACTACAGGAATTTTTTTTGTTGATAAGTTATATCCTGCTGCTATTGAAACAGCTCCCCCCTCGTTTGCACTAATAATGTGTTTATTTTTATTAAGTCTTGTTAAGGAATTACAAAAATTTTCTAATACACTATCTGGGACTCCTGTAAAAAACTCTATTTTATTTTTTTTGAGAATTTTTAGTATTTTTTGACTTGTGTCCATTAATTTGAAGGAATCATGTTCAAGATTTTTTTTATTGAAATAATATTTTTTTCTATCTCAAAAGACCTCTTATTCTTAAGTATATTTGCTGCAACTTTTTCCATTGCAGGATATGCAGCTCTCAAAAGATGGTTAGCATAGATTACAATTTTAAAACCATTTTTTATTAATTGTTTCTCTGTTACCTTTGAGTATGTAGATGGTACAGCAACCATTGGTTTATAGTATTTTGATTTTTTAAATTGTTTTGCAAACCTAAAAATTTCCTTTGGTGTCTCAAGTTTACTATGTATTAATATTAAATCAGCTCCAGCCTTTGAATATTTCTCAGCTCTATGTAAAGCATCATTAAGATTTTTGCCTAATATAAAACTTTCAATTCTAGCAACTATCAAAAAATCTTCAGATCTTCTAGTCTCACAAGCTGTTTTGATTTTTAAACAGAAATTTTCTATAGTATCGTGATTATTTTTGTTTTGAACTTTAAACAATGAATTGCTTTTAAGACCTATTTTGTCCTCTATAGCTATTGCAGAAACACCTAATCTTTCCAGATTTCTTATTGTATATGGCAGATGTTCAATTCTACCTCCGTTATCAGCATCAAATAAAACTGGCTTAGTAGTTACTTCCATTGTGCTATTTAGGTTCGAAATTCTTGTTGAAAGCTCTAGTGATTGATTATCTGGCTTACCATTTGAAACTGAGTCGGTAAGACTAGAAGACCAAATTCCATCAAATTCCCTGTGCTCTTTTTTAAAATTAATCGACAAATTTTCTATGAGTAATCCAGTTATTGGATTATGACCTTCAATAAATCTTACAATTTTTTTTGAATTAATTAATCTTTTTAATCTTGATACTCTTGTATTTGGATTAAAAAAAATTTCAGATATATTATTTTTACTTATTTTAATTTTATTCTCGTTTGTGTATGGTACTTCAATCAACTTTCCACCCCACTTACCAAGTAGCTTTAAAACATTTAATCTAGTTTGTTTTTGTATTCCAACTTTCCAATCATCTCCATGAATTAGGAAATCTGGTTTGATTTTTTTTAGATTCTTTGAATAATCCCAAGTGTCTTGTTTAACAATACGATCAACGCCTTTAATATTTTTCATGATTTCTAATCTTTGTTTATAATTAATAAGTGGAAGTCTTTTATACTCGCCAATAGCTGCATCTGTAAATAATCCTACAATTACTTCTCCGTATTTTTTTGCAGTTTTTATTATATTTAAATGACCGCTGTGTAAAATATCAGCACCCATAGGAACATATATTGTTTTTACTTTTCTCATAATCATGCAAAAATATCTGTAGCCATTTTCTTGAAAATTTCAGTATCAGTTTTACCTAAGGTGGAATATTTTAAAGTAATATCATTTTCCACTGAAGTAATTCCTGCTCCGTGCTGCCCTCTAAGTTTTGGATTAAAAACTTGATCAAAACCTAAAAAAGATTCTTCAGATGCATAATAACTTGATACAAGAAGAGGAAATTTCCAAAATATTTTTTTCAAATCAAAATTAAAAGATTCGGGATTTTCACTAAATATCTCTGGACTCTCTAGATATGAGTGCAAGGTTTCTATTAATTTTTCAAGAGTTTTAAGCCCCTTTTTCTCTAAAAGATTTAACAAAATTTCTGCATTTGTTGGATTAAGCTCTAACCATTTTTTATCAATGCTTAACATATATTCACAAACTTCAGGATTTAGAAAAGGAAATCTGGCCTCAATTGGCCCTCTATTCATAAAAATTATAGAGGCTCTTTTAAGCATATTATTATAAATGTTATTGATAAATGCAAGTCTACTTATAGGTCTTATCTGAACTTCGTGTGGTTTGTTTAGTTCTTTCCAGCTATCATAAGCGCCCAAAAGCTCATCAACTCCATGACCGCCTATGGTTACCTTAAATCCATCTTTTCTCATTTGAGGAGCCAAATACCAGTAAATTGGCAACGGATAAAAACTTAAAGCTTTCATTTTTCTCATCTCAAACGTTTCGATTATTGAAGGTACATCTTGAACTATACTCTCTTTGTTTGCATTAACCTCTATAAGCTTGAGGTCTATCTCACTAAATGATTTTGCTGCTATTCTAGCTTTTTCTAGATCTGTAGATTTAAAATCTTTTACTGAAAAAACGTAAGATGTAGGTTGATAGTTCATATTTTTAAAATTCAAGTTTTTGAATACATAGAATGTACTTAAAACGCTATCGATACCACCCGACAACATTGTACAAATAGGAACGTCTGACATTGTTCTATTTCTTGCAGATTTATCTAGTAGTTTATGTAAATTTAATCCTATATCTAAGATTTTTTGATCTCTTTTGATTAAATTATTTTTTACATGAAAAAATTTTATTTTTTTAATACTTTTTTTTTTTAAATCAAATTCTACATAATGACCAGGCTCTAGTTCTATGGGGTCTTGTAGACTTAAATTTTTAATTGCTCTAAAAGCTTTTAATTCACTTGAAAAGATAAATCTTTTGTTATCGTGATAATAGTATAGTGGAATTCTTCCTGGCCAATCTCTTGCTATAAATATTTTTTCTTTAGTAGTATCAAATAGTGCAATTGCAAAAAGTGAATCAATTTTTCTATCATGCAAAAATTCAATTCCGTATTTTTCGTAAAGTTTTAATAATACTTCAGTATCACCAATTGATTTAAATTTAACTTTTTCTTTTGAAAGCTTTATTTTATAATCTTCAAAATTATAAAATTCACCATTAAAAATTAATGCTACTTTTTTATTAAGAGAAAAATAAGGTTGATCTGATTTTTGATTGTCATCATTTCCAGATTTTTTAACCAAATGTCTTCTAGCAGCAAATATTATATTATCCGTTAATTGAGATATAGTAATACCATCATCGCCCCTTTTGATTAATCCAATTGCATCTTTTGCTTGATTAATATTAATTTCAAATCCACCAAATATTCCACACATAGATTTATAAATTAGATGCCTAACTTTTCCCTTATTTCTTTAACAATTTTTTTTGGATCTTTGTTTTCTGTATTAATCTCAAGATTACATTTTGTTGGATGCTCAAATGGAATGTCAACATCCACAACATTAATTTTTTCACCTTTGATGGCTGGTGCATATAATTTTTTTTTATCTCTTCTAATTCTTTCTTCTCTTGAACTCTTCAAATATATCTCAAAATAGTTATTTATTTCTTTTCTGCAAATATCTCTATCTTTTTCGAAAGGACTTATAACTGCAACTATAGAAGAAATTTTAAAATTATTTAACCAGTTTACTAAATTTATATATCTTTTTGTATTTTTAGATCTAGAAAATTTATCGTATCCCAAATTATTTTCGTACAAGCTTCGTACTTGATCGCCATCAACTATTGCAAAATTCATTTTATCTTTAATTTCTTCATAAAGAAGTTTGGATATAGTTGTCTTTCCAGCCGCTGATGGTCCGATCAACCAAATACTTAATTCTTTATTTTTTAGTGTCATAACCCCAATTAATTTTATCTTTTCTACCTCTCGCTAGGGTCATTTTTAAATTGTAGGTATTATTTAAATCAATCTTTTCTAGATAATTAAAATTCTGTCCGTCGGAGATTTTAATTAAAGCTCCTGAGCCTGAAAAACCATGCTCTGTAAATGATGCAACCCAAATAGAGTCTCCTTCATTCATGTTAATGTTATTTATCTTTTTTTTATCTTTTGAAAAAAACTTTACATTCCCTTTAGTAACCAAATAATGAGAACAGTTACTATCAACAATATCTGTTACAATTTTTTTTGTTCTATTTTCTACTTTAACAAAATATCCAGACAAATCTGGGTCCCTTGCAGAACAAGCTATCGACGCAACCTCATAGGATTTAAAATGTCTTATTGTTTTAATTGAGTCTTTGTAGTCAAAATAATATTTACCCACAGGATCTTCTTTAAATTTTTTATCTATGTAGTCTGAGGGATTAGAGTTTATGATATCACAAATTTTAGTAATCTCTTTTAAATTTAAATTCGCTTTGTGATCTTTAAAATAATTCTCTAATTTTTTCTTATTAATTTTTGTTTTTTTATGAATATAATTTAAATCATATCCTTTATTAGTAATATCTTGATAAAGAAAAGTTCTATTTGGTTTTTTTACATTTAAATTTTTCTTTAAGTAGTTAAAGGAGTTTTCATTTAATTTATTTCCAAACAAACCCTCTATATAAGATTTAGTTGTGTAAGATAAAATTTTTCCTGGTCCATTTGTAGCCCTGGAATATGTATGAAGGCAATAAGATGGTTCATAATAATTTGAACCTACTATCCAGTTTGTTTTAGGATCAGGATTGATTCTAAATTTCACAAAAGTATCTTTATTGATTTTTTTTGCAAATCTCGCATAAATGTCATTTGGACCTAAACTCACTGTAATTGCTGGTTCTAAATGTCCATTGTTTAAAACTGGCATTTTGTTTTTAGGACACAATATGTCTATTAACACTGGTGCTACATATCCTTTTGGAGAAGGTAAAGTATAATAGTTATAATAGTGAATACCACCTCTCCTTATTGGCCTTTTTGTTTTTTCAATTTGCTTCTTTGAATTAAATATGAATGACGGAACTTCTTCGTTTTTAATTAAATTATTTTTTGGAATAGATAAAATTTCTGAGATTTTTTCTATTGCGTGATCATCTAAACTATCAAGATTTTCAAATGATACACTTAAATTTATATGTTTTGACAAGTGATCGTTCAAAACATCTATTGTCATCTTTCTGATGTTTAGCCAGTGATTTAATTTTATTTTGTCTATTCGATTGTTCATAATATTTTTGGTTTTACAATCGATATTGTTTTAGGCTTAACCAAACCTTATGAAGACAGATTTGTTCTTCATCACAACTTTGTAATCGATTTTTATAATACTTCAACCTTTAAATTTTTTAATTTTTTTAATATTTTTTAAGCAGAAACTAGCTACCTCAGAACTTAGGAATTTACCTACTTTGTCAAAATTGTTTTGCAGAAGAAGTTTCTTTATAACTTTCCCATCTATTGATGAAATTGATTTATTTAAATTTAATTTACATCTACATTTTTCAGTATTCGAGAAATAAACTGTTTTACAATTATTACATAAAAAAGGTTCATTTGTTTTAATAATTTTGATTTTTAAACTTCTCAATTTATTAAAAATTTTTTGAGAATCATATTTTTTGTAATTATTATTAAATCCTGCATGGTCTCGTCCTACAATAAAATATTTACATTTAAGATTATTTAAATATGTAGCTTGCAAAAACGCCTCTTTGGGGCCTGCCATTATTAATGGCAAATAAATTTTAATAATTTGAATGTTTTTATACAATTTTTTTTTGTTTTTTAGTTGTCTATAAGATTTAATTACCAAATCTGGATCAAATTTATTTTTTTCACTTTGTATAATGCATACAAGAAGTTTTTTATTAGATTTAATTATTTTTTTATGAATATGCTCATGTCCTAAATGACAAATATTCCTTGTTGTAAATACAGCTGAATTAGAAAAAGTTTTATTATTAATTTTAAAAATATTATATCCAAAGTTTTTATCTTTTTTAAAATAATTTTTAAAAACCTTTATATCACCACTGATATAATTGTTTGGTGAATTATAAATATATCTTACGGTTGGATGATTAATTGAGTTTGTATTAAATACTTTTTTGCAAAATTTTTTTTTATCTATTTTAAATAAGCTATTAACTTTAATAATTCCAACTTTATTTCCCCTATAAATTAAAAAATATTCTTTATTTGATAAAATAATTTTTTTTTTTTGCATTTAATAATATAGGGAATGTCCATTGATTTTTATTATTAATTTTTTTGTGTAAGATAATATTTTCAGTTTCTTTTTTCGTATTAAATCCTTTTAAAGGACTATATAAACCTAAACTTAAGTTGACTAAGTTAATAAACTCAGCATCATCTAAATTAATTGAATATTTCACAAAATTTTTTATTTTTTTTTAAAAAATTATAACAAACTCTACCTGGGAATTTTTGGCCTTCAGAGTCATATATATTTGATATTTTTAAAAAATTTTCCATTAACTCTTTTTCATCATTTTTTTCATTCCACAAACCATTTAACCTTTCGTACATTTCTCTCGTAAGATCTAAAATTTCATCAGGTGAATTCTCTTGAAAAAAAATTCCCCTACTTTCTAAATCAAGTATTTGTTCTTTAGATAACCAATCTCCTGTAATACCAAAATTTATAGCTTCTGATATTGATAATATTTCGTTTGTATTTATGTTTATGCACTTCTTAAAAATAAAAATATCCTCAAGGTTTCTGCCGCATTCACCGTAAGGTATCAAATTCGTTGATGCGAGTGGCTTATTGAAAATAGATGCGAAATGATGAATTCCCGAAGTACAGCCAATAAAAAATTCGCAATTTGCAGGTATATAAGCATCCGCAAACTCAGGATCATCTAAATTTTTTCTTATTGTGCCTGTATAATCTATTATTTTACTATTTGCAGATTGTAAAATTTGATCTGGTTTGTGAATACCTATTCTTATTACATAAATATTTTTTTCAGCAAGAAATTCCGCTGCTTTAATAAAGTTTTCAATATTACAGTTTCTGAAATCTTTAGTGGCCCAAAACGAGCCAGGCAAAGGTGGATTTTCAGGATCATCAGAATAAAATTTATCTTTTGCAAAAATACATACAAACTTATCATTTTTGGTAAGACCTAGTTTTTCTAAAATTTGTTCACCTTTTTCTTCTTCTTGTTTTGAAAAGCTTAACTGTGGTTGTGCATTAGTCCATACATTACCTCTGAGCCATCCAGTTATATTTAAATCAACCCAGAGATCTGAACCAAACGTTCGTCTTTTAACTTCGCTTATGAAATTGTAAATTAACACATTATGTATCAATAAAGTCTTTCTTGATATCATCTTCAAAATTTGGCTATTAACTGGTTTTCCTGAAATTAGTAAATGAAACTGATATTTTTTTTTTTTCAGTTAAAGATTTTTTTCTTAAATAATACTCGGTGTTTGCTAATAGTCTTCCAATTTTATTACTGTACAAAATACCAATTTTAAAATCACAGATGGGATAAAGTATGAATCGTAATATATTTAATATTAAAAAGGTAAATATAAATAAAAATTTCTTAATAAAATATACGTTAGAAATATTTTTTTCTTCGTTTTCCCAAATAATCTCTTTAGGAGTTTTAAGATTATTTTTAGTTATTTTTTTTTTGTCAAAATTTTGGCTCATTTGATAAAACTATTTTAAAAATTTGAACCATGCCTTTGTTGCAATTTTAATTTTTTCTGGTGTCCAGATCGGTGCATTTTCCCAGTATTTAATGTTCTTTAGTAAAATTTTTATACCTTTTTCAATATTTATTTTAGGTCTCCAGCCAAGTTTTTTTTTTATATTTGAAATATCTGCATAAGTACAGTCTGGTTCACCAGGTCTTTTTTTAATATAAATTCTATCTCCACCTAGAAGTTGTGTAATTTTTTTTACACTAATGGTTCGTCCACTGCCCACATTAAAGATTTCATTTGAGATTTTAGATTTATGAGAAATAATAAATGCGTTTACCACATCTGAAACATAAGTAAAATCTCGTGTTTGTAGCCCTGATCCAACAATCGTAAATGGTTTTTTAGAAATTTTCTGTGCAAGAAAAACTCCAAACATTGCTCCGTAAGTTCCTGAAGTTCTTGATTTGGTACCATATACATTAAATAATCTTAGAGAGATAAATGGAATTTTATAAATTTTAGACCAATGAATAATCAAATCCTCTCCCATTTTTTTTGTTAATGCGTATGGATACATCGGGTTGATCTTTTGACTTTCCTTTGTTGGAAATTTATTTGGAATACCATAGCAGGATGAGGATGCAGAATATAATAATTTTAAAATTCTACCTTTCCTACATGCTTCAAGTAAATTTAAAGTACCTTTTACGTTTGAATTAAAATATTCAGTTGGATTCTGAATACTAGGAACGATATCTGCTAATGCAGCAAGATGAAATACGTAATACCTCCCCTTAAACTCTTCGATCCATTTTCCTTTTTTGGAAATATCACATTTAATAAATTTAATTTTACCCTTAAATTCTTTTAAATTTTCAAGTCTTCCAGTCGATAAATTATCGATTACAACAACCTTTCTATTTTTTTTAACAAGATGCTCGACCAAATGACTACCAATAAAGCCAGCACCTCCGGTAATTATATATTTAGGTGTATTTTTAATCATAAAATTTATTTAGAACATAGCTCCGCACTACGTAAAAAATGTTTTTTACATATTCATAATTTAAATTGCTTTTTTTAAATAGGCCTAAATAAAGATTTTTCTTTAGATACTGTTGCTTTATATTTTCCTATTAAAACTTCAAAATTCTTTTTATTTTCGTTTAAAATTTTACAAATCATTTGTGAAAAAGGTCCTGATAAAAATTCATACTTTTCACCTACTAAATAATTGAAAAAACTTTGTTTTAAAAAACCGTTATTATCTTCGTTTATTTCACATTTGTTAATAAAAGAATTAATCTCCACCTGTGAATTTATATAATCATCCAAGAAATAGTTAAGACCTCGACAATATTTTAAAGATTCTGTTATCTTTTTTTCCGAAAATTTTTTGTGGAAACAAAACATATAGTTTCCTAGTAAATAATTCTCTTTATCATAGACTTTATTTTTTTTTATTATTTCAATTCTAAGTTTAGGAATGAAAAATTTAACATCATTTCCAAGTTTCTTTATAATTTCATCTTTTAAAATTGAAATTTGTTTGTGTTTAAATTTTATTATCGTCCACATTATCTTTTTCAATTTCAGATTTAAGTTGATCATATTCTTTCATCATTCTATTCATAAAATCTATAGTGAGTTTCCCTTTTTCTTTAATACCCATTGGGGTTAGAACATAAATGTAGCCAATTTTATTAGGGTTATTTTTGAAATTATTTATTTTAACAAAACCCTTTTTTACTAAGGCGTTAAGACAGTAATTTAACTTACCTAAACTAAATCCTAATTCTTTAGCAAGTTCTCTTTGATTAGAGTCTGGTTTTTTTTTTATGACTCTTAAAACATTGAATTGATCTTGATTAGTATTTTTCATATTATGTTCAAATTTTGAACATATCGTTCAATAGTTGAACTGTAAAGAAAAATTTTTGGTTTTATTGAATAAGCCTAAAGATGATATAAAAAATACTATATTTAGTTTTTAAAATTTTTTTCAGTGCATAAATCAAGCCAATTGAGCTATTAGTACTGGTTAGCTACATGCGTTACCGCATTTCCACACCCAGCCTATCAACGTGGT
>MDTE01026611.1_pt1 | contig 11131 bp, 9 predicted proteins | sample 811231 | NCBI WGS metagenome assembly MDTE01 (sample SAMN05326651, study PRJNA326480) | marine metagenome | isolation source: seawater | place: Indian Ocean: Red Sea | collected 2010 | reverse complement strand
TATCGTTCCATCAAGCATGAAGAAACTCACGCGGGCTGGTTTTGAGGTGTACGTTGAAGCAGGTGCAGGCCTCGCTGCTAACTACGCCGATCAAGCCTACACCGATGCAGGTGCCCATGTTGTCTCGAGGGCTGAAGCACTGGCCTGTGAAAACATCGTGTGCATCCGGTTTCCAGGCGTTGACGGCATCGGTTCAGGTACCAACTTGGCCTGTGTCTCTGACCCGTTTCGGCATCCGGAATACGTCAAAGCATGCATGGACGCCAAGATCACCCTCCTGTCGATGGACATGATTCCACGTCGCCTTTCCCGCGCCCAATCCATGGACGTCAATTCCAGTCAAGACAACCTTGCAGGCTACAAGGCCGTCCTGCTCGGTGCCGCTCAGGTGCCCAAAGGCATCCCGATGATGACCACTTCCGCCGGTACGATTCGACCAGCGAAGGTCGTGATCATGGGCAGTGGTGTGGCCGGACTCCAAGCCATCGCCACCGCCAAACGCCTCGGTGCCATCGTGTTCGCTTCGGACGTTCGAAAGTCCGCTGCTGAGCAAATTGAATCGGTCGGCGGTCGCTTCATTGAAGTTGACGGCATGGACGACTTCGAGGACGAATCAGGCTACGCGAAGCCCCTTACACCCGAGTTTATCCAGAAGGTCAACGACACCGTGTGTGGCGTCGCTGCAGACGCTGACATCATCGTGACGACCGCTCGCATTTTCGGTCGTCCCGCACCCATCACGGTGCCGTCCAGCGCCGTTGCGAATTTCAAGTCAGGTGCTGTGGTCGTCGACATGAACGCTGACGTTGGTGGGAACTGCGAAGACACCGTGCAAGGCGAAATCGTCACCACGGACAACGGCGTCATCATCGTTGGAACGTCGAACCTGCCCGGCACCCTTGCGAACACGGCCTCCATGCTGTACTCCAACAACCTCACGACCTTCTTCACGTCGCTCGTTGACAAAGAATCTGGCGACGTGGTCATTTCCGATGATGACGACATCCTGGTCGGCGCACCGGAAGGCTCGGACTTTTACGTCAACGGCATGGGGGGTGTACTCATCTGCAAAGAGGGCGCCATCCATCCAAAGCAAACACGACTGGCGGGGGTGGTTGAATGATTACGGAAGCCTCCCTGATTGCGAACCTGACCCTCTTCATGCTCGCGATTTTCCTCGGGTTTGAACTCATCACCAAGGTGCCTGCAACCCTTCACACCCCGCTCATGAGCGGTGCAAACGCCATCTCCGGCATCAGCGTCGTTGGGGCGCTTTTGGGAGCGAACGTGGCCTACGCAGGTGGCGACACGTTGGTCTCTGGCTTGCTTGCGTTTGTTGCGTTGGTGTTGGCCATGATCAACGTGGTCGGCGGATTCGCTGTCACCAACCGAATGCTGAACATGATCGCCGGCAAAAACAGGAGGGCTTGAGATGGAGGAATGGATACCCATCGGGTACTTGGTGTCCGCCGCTTTGTTCATCTTCGGACTGAAGAAATTGGGTCACCCCCGAACCGCACCTCGCGGTAATCAATACGGAGCCTTGGGAATGCTGGTGGCTGTTTTGACCACCATCGTTTCCATGCAAATGGCTTCCGGCGGCATGAACTGGGAACTGATCATTGCCGGACTGGCCGTTGGCTCCATCATTGGTATCATTATGGCCGTGAAGGTCGAAATGACGGGTATGCCAGAACTCGTGGCGTTGTTCAACGGGTTTGGGGGCGCTGCGTCAGCCTTGGTGGCCCTCTCGGAGACGTGGAAGTACATCGAAGACACCACGCTAACGCTCCCCACCGGATTGGCCCTGCAGGTCGTTGTGGTGGCCGCTGGTCTGTCAGCGTTGGTCGGATGGATGACCCTCACCGGTTCCATCTTGGCCATGTTCAAACTCAAGGGTGGCGTCGAAATCTTTGGCAAGTGGTTCAGCACGCCAACTTGGGGGCCTGCCTGGCTCAACCCTGTCAAGGTCTTGCTGACGGTGAGTGTCTTGGCCTTGATTGTGATGTCAATCGATGACCCGACCAACACCGACTACCTCTGGGCGATCATCGGTATTTCGTGCCTGCTCGGCATCGTCCTCGTGTTGCCCATCGGTGGGGCTGACATGCCCGTTGTCGTTTCGTTGCTGAATTCCCTTTCCGGAATCGCCGCCGCCTTCACGGGCTTCATCATCAGCAACCCCGTGCTCATCGTGGCGGGTTCCCTCGTCGGCGCATCCGGGCTGATTTTGACCTTCATCATGTGCAAAGCGATGAACCGAACGTTGCCAGACGTGCTGTTCAAGTCCTTTGGTGGAAGCACGAAAGAAAAGGTCACACGAACCAAGGTGGGGTCTGACCCCGATGAAGTGGCCATGATGGTCGATGGCGCTCAAAAAGTCATCATTGTCCCAGGGTACGGCATGGCCGTGTCCCAATGTCAACACCAAGTCAAGGAATTTGGCGACCTCCTCGAGGAGAAGTTTGGAACCGAAGTCAAGTACGCCATTCACCCGGTGGCCGGCCGCATGCCGGGTCACATGAACGTCCTGCTGGCTGAGGCCAACGTTCCGTACGAACAGCTGATCGAGATGGATGAAATCAACCCTGAATTCCCTGAGTGCGACGTCGCCGTCATCATCGGTGCCAATGACACGTGCAACCCTGCTGCACGGACCGGTGAAGGTCCCTTGGCGGGCATGCCCATCATTGACGCCGACCAGGCACGCACCGTCGTCATCATCAAGCGCTCACTTTCCGTTGGCTACGCTGGCGTGGACAACGACTTGTTCTACATGGACAAAACCATGATGCTCTTCGGTGATGGAAAGGCCATGATGACCGGTCTCAACAACGCCATCAAAGAAGTTTGAACACGGCGCTTACTCCGCAACGTGAAGCAACATTGAAAGAGCGGGGACGGGTGGAAAAAAACGGGTGAGTCAATGCGCCGCAACTTCCGTAATTTTTCGTTGATGGTTGTTCTCTCTTTGATGTTGGTCGCCCCTGTTTTGGGCAACCCCAACGGACCACCATGGGACAACGGCGGAAACCTCGTCATTGAAACAGGATGCACCTGCCATGGCGGCGGTGCACCTTCAACCGAAGTGGTCGTTTCCGTGTCCGGTGTTCCTCGTGCTTACAATCTAAGTGAAACCTACGAGTTCACCATCAGCCTTCAACACGCCTCAAACGATGGAGGGGGCTATCTCTTCTGGGACGGCGACATCGGTACCCTCACGCCCGGCGAGGGGAGCAAGGCCGTTGACGACAAACCAGGCGCACTCTCTCAGTCCGAACCCGGAAACAACTGGGTCGTTCAGTGGACGGCTCCCGCTGAGGATGCCGGACCTGCCAATTTCCAGTTGGTTGGCAACGCCGTCAACGGGAACGGTAATTTTGACGAAGGCGACAAGTGGAACATCCTAACGTTCACGGTCTCCGCTCCCGGAGCGACCGAAATCGCCACGGATGAAGACGTGTCGTTGCGCACCATCAGCGTGGGTGACTACGACTCGCTGTTTGTGGCTGAAGAAGACCCAGAGGCCGTCGAAGCCGAACGCCAAGAGGGCATTGCGAGCGATTTCTTCACCAACGGAAACCTGTACTACTGGACCACGCTGTCGATGATCATCATCGCCGCCGTCATTCAGGGTGAGTTTTACGAGCGAAGGTTTGGCGGCGGCCCAACGCACCTTGACAAGAGCCTCGCCGTTCCACAGGGCCTTCGCCGAGGAACCCTTGCAGCCGGTCTCGCCGTGCTGTTTGCCTACCTTGTCGACAGCGGTCAACCGTGGGGCTACGCCCTCGTCACGGGCATGTTGACACTCTGGGCCATCTTCGGCGTGTACAGGACCATCGTTCAGGCTCGAGCGCCCAAACAATACACCGACCTTGTCTGAGTGAGATGAGATGGCGGTCCTTCTGGAGCAGGACCAGGAACAGCCCGTCCAGGCGCACCTTGACGAATTAACGTGGAGAACCACCGTCTTGTTTACGGCGGTGGCCGTGCTCACGCTGGCCTGGTCGACGGTTGTCAACGACGTCTTGCACCTGGCGCTTATCAGCCTCCAACCCTGCCCAGGAGATTGTTTGAACGTGTACGATCCTGCGCAATGGAGCGCTGTTCGCTGGTTGACCTCGTTGCTGTTGGCTTTGTTGTCCGCCCTTCCTCTTGTCGCCTTCCACGTGCTCCAATTTGCCAAACCTGGACTTCTCCCGTCCGAATACACAGCGCTTCGGCGATGGATGTTGGTGTCCATCCTGACCTTGGTGTGCCTTTCCGTGGTGCTGATGACGCACGTGTTGCCCGCCCTGTACGACATGGGGTACCAGCAACACCGAGAAGCAGGTCTGGCAGCTCAGTACAGTGCCATTGACATGTTGCTTGTCGCAGCCTACTGCGTGTGGTCGCTGATGGTGATCGCTGCAACATGGACCGGTCTGGTGGTGATGGGGCGGTTGGGCGTCCTCAACCAGTCCACGGCGGATGTCTGGCGTTTGCGCCTGTATGGCGTGGGCACCCTGTTGCTCCTTCTCTCGCTTCCCGACCACGCACAGCCGGTTTTGTTGCCCCTTTTGGCAACGTATTGGACCACCTCAGAACTGGTCGGTCAGCGATGGCTGTTCCAACAAGCGGTGGCCTCGGGTCACGCACAGGTCCGCCTTGATGAGGATGGAAGGCGCCAGCGCATCGCCATTCTTGATTGCGCCTGCGACGGTGCAAACGTTCACCACGGACACGCCACCATCCCGGGCTGCTCGACCGTCAGCGTCAATGCATTGTGCACGTCCAGTACCGACCGTACAACATCCATCGAACACTTGGTTCAGGCACGCATCACGGACGCCGTCATTACGGGATGCGATGCCGGACCGTGTCCAAACGTGTACAAAGAGAACATGCTACGGCTCGGCGTCCGTCTTCACGGGCTCAACACCATGGCGCTTCAAAACCACCGAGTCGCAACGCCCAATCCTTCTCTTGACATCCTCTGGGCCTTTCAAACGCTTCCAAGCTTGTTCCCCGCAGGTGCTAGAGAACGAAACATCGTTGACCTGATTGAGCAAGGTTCCTACGTAGAAAAGAAGATGGTGGAACTTGACCCCAGCAGCCTCAACCGTTGGCCCACAGAATACCTTGAGATTGACGCCCTCGTCCATGGCTGAAAACGAACCCGACTTTGCATCAAGAGCAACGAAGGTTCAAACGCTCATCCACCGACAATCCACCATGAGGAAGGCGGCGGCTGCAGTGATGGCCCTGCTTTTTCTTGGGTTGTCTGCTTGGACGTTCGTCAACGAGGACAGGATTGAAGCATGGCTACCGGGGCAAGTTGCGGAACAGGCCACCATCGCTCAAAACCAACTTCCCCTGCAAGACAACGAAACATGGCTCGTCGTCGTTGTTGATTTTCCAGAACACAGGGCCGACAACGGCTGGGGTCCAGACGAAGCCACCACCATGCTTGACCAAGCGGTGATACCGTACATCGACCAACTCTCCGGTGGCCAAACAAACCTGACCATTGTTGTACACGACACTGTCATTCGAGCCACGAAACCGCTGGCATCCTACGGCAGCGACGGCTCGGGGAAAGACACCGCGACCGATGGGACGTTCCTACCGGTGAGTTTGGCAGAAGAAGCCGTGTTGGGCGTGCGGACCTCGGTTGATTGGAGTGATTACGACCTGGACAACGACGGAACCGTCGACCGCTTCATGGTCTTGCACACCACCAAAGGCCAAGAGGAAAATCCGGGCAACACGAACCGAATTTGGAGCCACTACACCCAATTTCAAACGCCCATCGATGTGGGCGATGGCCTCGACATCGCCCACTACACCATGGCCAGTTTGCAGACCGGGACCAGCGGCATTGGTACGATCGTCCACGAAATGCTTCACCAGATGGGGGCCGTTGACCTCTATCCCGTCCACGACGAGGTCAACTCACAGTCATGGAAAGGACCGGGAGACTGGGACATCATGGCCAGTGGAAACTGGAACGGAGGCGGTCGCTGGCCAGCCATGCCAACCGGGGCAAATGTTGAGCTTGTCCGTCCCGAACGGGTTGAACGCCTCGATTTGGTCTGGCCCTCAACGACCACAAGGCCGTGCATCGGTCCGTCAATAACGCTATCCGGTATCACCGAAGGAGGGTCGGTGTTGAAGATCCCCATTGCTGAGCACGAAAACGTGTTCATTGAACATCGATCCGATTCAGGGTATGATTCACGCCTTCCGGGAAACGGTATTCTGGTTTCTTACCAAGACCTCAGCGTGGGAGACGTTGACCGAAACGAGGTCAACACCAACCCCAACACACCGTGGTTGCGGGTCATCGAGGCTGATGAGGGCGCTGATTTGGTTCGCGGCTCAAATCAGGGCGAAGCCAGCGATCTATTCCTCAACAACACCACCTTCGGCGCCGAAGGCGTTGAGATCAGAACCCACGACGGCGTGTTGGTGCCGTGGGTTGGCGAAGTCTCAGGAGAGGAAAACCTCACCGTGGCTTTCAGAGCACCGAATTGCATTCCTTCTTTCACCGTTGATATGACCGACCACGGCAGCACGGTCCTGCCGAATGAAGCGCCCTACATTTCCATATCCGGCGACGTGTCAAACTGCACGAGCACCCTCACCTCGTCCGACGGCAGGGGAATCACCCTGGTGCAAAACGAAGACGGGTATGCGTTCCAATACACTTCAGCGGGTGTCGCACCGTCCACGGCGACCCTGCGTGGCGAGGTGATGTGTGGCAACGACGCGATGAACATTGAACACACCGTTCACGTGTTGAACCGCATCCCTGTGCCATCGACGTACGACGCCCGGATTCACCCACAGCAACCGACACGACTTCAAGTTCCCATCGACTCTGTTGGAGAGGGCGAACAGCGCTACGATGTGACCATCGACGGACCACTGGCAAGGGTCGCCTCAGGCGAGCCCTTCATCACGCTTGTCGAGGGGGGGACGTACACCTTGGAGATTGAACCCAACGGTCTCCTCACAGAAAACATGCTGGTTTACGGTACCGTCCAACTGCGAACCGAAGAGGGGATGTCCTGGACCATTGATGTTGAACTCCAAGCCAGTACCGTGGAGCCAACATGGTGGATGATTTGGACCGAACCCGGACGGGTGATCAGCCTCATGCTGCTTTTGCTTGGTTGCTCGACACTGGCGGGCGTCATCGGCTCACGACCAAAAACACGGGCCGAACATCAGCATCAAGATGCCGTCGAGGTGCAAACGGATGCAGCCCCTGCAGAGGATGCTTGGGGGCGACCGCTGGACGATGAATCAACCAACGCGTTTGATGTTCAGGAAGGATGACTCGTTTTCTGAGCGATGAGCGCACAACCAGCGTTTGTTCACGCCTTCTGCAAGGCGCACGGACAAACAGACTTCCTCCCACGTTGCGGGCGCTTCTTCCCGCGGTTGAATCAACCAAGGTGCGTGGGCCACTTCGATGTCATCTTCATACGCTCGCCAGCGGCATCCGTATTTGAAGCCGGGACGAAGCAGCAGACCGGCTTCAACCAACCCTGCGTACAGGCCGTTGACCTCTTCGTCAGCACCAAGGAGATGCTCATGTTCCTCCGTGCGAAGAAAACGCCCCGAGAAGTGTGGTACGCCGATGGCGGGCAGCGGCCATCCCGAATCAACCGAGAGGAAAACGCCGCCCTCCACGGGCGTGGCTGCTGCACACAACGACCGAACCGAGGATTGGTCCTCTTCCGTCAATGCAGAAATGTCAAGATGGTGGCCGGTGGGTTCAATGAATTCAAGATGATACACGGTGGTGTCGTATTCGTCGTCGATCACGCACAATTCAGCAAGGTGGTTCATGGAACGGACTTCGCTGACCCATGAACTGAGTTCGGTCCAGTCGAGCGGATCTTGCGTTCGTTGGATGCGAACCTGTGTGTGACCTGCATGGGTCGACCACGGTTCATGACGCTCCCAGCGGATGGCCCAGGTTCCTGAAGGAAATGGACCAAACCGGTCGACCAAGTTCACCACGGGTACAACGCGTTCACCGCCGTTTCGCAACACGTCGAGGGCGATGGCTCGACGGATGAGGTTCGTGTCGTTCTCGAGGGAGGAAGAAAACCATGCCTCTTCTGACGGGAGAGGAAGGTGCCTGTACCAGTGGCAAAACAGAACCTCCTCGGCCGTCAGGGCGATGCCCCCCTCCACGCGACGCCCGAGGGCGCTTTTTTGGTGGAGGCGATGCGCCAAAGGCTCAGGAACGAACCAACCGTCCTGACGCTTCGTTGGTGGTTGGAGGGGAACTGAGGGCGGTGCGTTGGCGGAGCGAGGCACGCCGAGGGGGCGAGTGGTGCGTTCGCGAGGACGATAGGTTCGCTCGCGTCCACCCATGGGTTTACGACCAGCGGCCTGTTTTTGATTCCGTCGCTTGAAACCGATTGTCCTATGTGCTATCGGGTCAACCGCTGTTCGGGGGCTCCTATGGTCGATGGATACTTGGGGACCCTCACCACCGAGGAGAGAGCCATGCTCCACCTGCTCAACCAACAGTTGCCCTCCGGGGGTTGGGAAGCACCTGCCACGCTGACCCAGGCTGGAATTTCTGCCGCCGTCCACGTTCAGCGAAAGCACATCCCGAGAACGCTCAAACGAATGGAGAAAAACGGCCTCCTCAACGTCGCGCAACGACACATACCCGGCGGCAAGCAACGAAAGCGGGTCTACACCCTCACAGAATCCGGCCGGGAGCAAGCCGATGCCCTCGCACAAAACATCCTTGCAAAGGGCGTCAAAAAGGGCGACAGCACCGTTCAACTCGAAAGCCTCTGGGTACGGACCACGCCGCTCTTGGAATTGCTCTCTCACCTTGATGAGGCCCTCGTTTACCACGATAATGCACTGGTTTCCCCCGTCTCCAACCCGGAGGGCATGGCATCCATCGATGCACAATACGGTGAGGAATTGGTTCGTCGAATGTTTGCGCGCGCTTGGGAGGACGGAAAAATCACCCGGGACGAACAATCCCTACTCAACGAGGTGGTGGAATTCCTTGGCATGCACCCCGAGCGTGTACGGCGCCTGTCAAACGAGGCAAGAAAGTCGCTCAAGATTCCACCGCCAGAGGAGGTGTACTACGACATGATCCTTCAGGCCCTTGACGATGGCGAAATTCTGCAAGATGAAATCGACCTGTTGGACACGTTTCGAATTCACTTTGGTATTGACCAACTGACTCACAACTCGCTCCTGGAGCGAGCCAGAGCCACCGAACCCGTCTCCGAACACTACCACACCTACGCTGCTGCCGTCAAAACGGCCATGAAAGACAAAGTCATCACGGCGGATGAACATGCCATTCTCACCACGCTTCGTGGCACGCTGGACATCACAACCGCAGAACACGAGCAAATCATGCGTGATTTGAACCAAGAACCATCGAGGTGAACCCATGGGAATGACCGACGAAGAAGCCAACCTGCACGACACCCTATCTGAATTGAAGCGGCACCTTCGGTCCGATGAAACGGGAAAGATTGTCCTCATCGGTGATGTGATGATGGATTGTTACATCCACGGCTATGCGAACAACCTGAACTCCCGTGCCCCCGTTCCGGTCTTGCGGGAAACCTCACGCGAAGAGGATGTCGGAGCGGCTGCGCACGTGGCTCGTGGACTCCGGTCGATGGGGATGCGGAGTCACTTGTTCGGCGTGGTCGGCGATGACAGCGCCGGACTTGGCATCATTGAGTCACTTGAAGCAGAGGGCGTCACCACCCACGGAATCGCTATTGTGGAAGACCGAACCACGACCGTCAAGACACGAATGTTGGCTTCAAGAGAGAGTTTGATTCGAGACGAACAATTGCTGCTCCGATGGGACATTGAAGAAGACGATCCGGTGCCGGACGAGGCTTCGCACGCCCTCTATGAACAGGCAATTCAAGACTTGGAAGGTGCATCGGCCCTCATCGCATCGGACTACGGCCAGGGTGTCATCACCGACCAAGGGGCTGAACGCTTGTTCGCTGCAGCAAAACAAATGGGCGTCCCCGTCATCGCCGACCCAAAACTGACGGGCCTTCATCGCACCGAGGGCGTGGACTGGACGCTTTTCCAATCGCAAGGCCTTGAGTTGATGCGAAGACGCCTTGGTGCTTCAACGGGAGCAGAGGCAGCGGAGAAACTCCTCGCTCAATACCATTGGAAGCACTTGGTGGTCCTCGCCGGCGAAGCGGGCGTCACCATTTACTCCGCCGAGGAGGACACCGTCCATGCACCGTGCGGCTTGGTTGACCTGCGACAGATGATCGGCCTCATCGACGCTGCGGCCGTGGCGATCGCTTTCTCCCTCTCGCGCGGGTTGGACGTCCACTCGACGGCCCTCCTGGCAAACGCCGCATGCGAGTGCATCCTCGGAGCAGAGCGAACCGATTCATTCGTGCTGAGCAAGGATGACTTGATTCACCGAGTGGGCGAACACGTGTGGAACCTTCAGGTGTCGAAACGATGAGGTGAGTCCATGAGTGCATGGTTGTGGCCCACCACCGCCGATGTCGGTATGCGTGTCTTTGCCAACAGTTTCCCATCACTCTTGACGGAGGCCGCCAACGGCATGCAAAACTATCTCATGAGTGAGTCAAGCGCACGGCGCATCAACAGCGTGGTGCGCAACACGGGTGAGTGGCGTGTTCGTTCGGACCATCGAGCCGCCGATGCAGAGTTTCTCTACCTGGCATGGTTGGATGAAATCCTCTACCGGGCCGAGGTGAAAAGGCAATGGTACGTGGACGGGATGGTGAAAATCACGACCGACGATGAAGGCGGATTGACGGCCTTGGCACAGGTATCGTACGTCAACGCGGATGAAATCGAGCGTGAAATCGAAATCAAAGCGGTGACCACGCATCGATTGGTGGTAGGCGAGGTTCAGGCAGGTCAAACGTTGTCCAGCCCGTGGGACGATGTGCCAGCATTTGATGGCCCCGGCTGGTACGCCGACGTTGTGTTTGACATTTGAGGTGGGAGAGCCAAGGGTGGACGTGCGCTTCGCAAGGCCAAATCCGCAGGCTTCCTCCATCCCGGATCCCCACAGCACCCATGGCCCCAGGTAGGGCTGCTCCGTTCCCGGCCTGACCTAGTCCCCCGGTTA
>MDTE01025603.1_pt1 | contig 11131 bp, 10 predicted proteins | sample 811231 | NCBI WGS metagenome assembly MDTE01 (sample SAMN05326651, study PRJNA326480) | marine metagenome | isolation source: seawater | place: Indian Ocean: Red Sea | collected 2010 | reverse complement strand
TTTTCCCAAGGTTTTTTAATATCAATATTAAATCCAAAGATTTTTATTTGGTTTTTAGCAATTTACTCACAATTTATGTCTTATGATAATGATATGTTTTTGAATGTAGCGTTAGTTTTGATTGCAGGAACTGTTGACGCCCTATGGTACATACTCTTAGTGAATTTAGTGACCTCAAAGGTTGTCCTAGATCAAATTAAAAAAAAATCAGGGATCATACAAATAATTGTTGGTTATTTGCTAATTTTAATATCTGCGTTCCTCCTATTAGAGGTTTTGATTTAACATAATGAGCGAGCAGGAAATATTAAATTTATTGAAAAATAATGAATTTAAAAAAGCTAAAGAATTAATAGAAAGTCTTTTAAAGACGGAAAGAGAAAATTTAACTTATATATTTTATTATGGTCTTATTTTAGCTAACAATAGAAGATACAAAGAGGCAATACCTTTTTTTGAAAAGATTTTATTAGCTGACCGAAACCATTATGATTCAAATTTTAATATAGCTGGGTGTTATCAGGGTCTTTTAATTTTTGATAAAGCTATAGAGTCTTATAAAAATTGCTCAAAAATTGACTTAAATAAATTTGAACCCTATCATCAGATAGGTGTCTGCTATAGACAATTAAGGGAATACGAGGACTCGATAATATTTTTAAATAAGGCTCTAAAAATTTCTGTCAATGCAAAATCTCTTTATGTTTTAGGTAATGTATATAGAGAAAATGGACAATTCGAAGAAGCTAGAAAATCTTTTGAAAAATCTATAGGCGTTAATAAGAAGTTTATCCAATCGAAACTATCTATTGCAAATTTAGAAATATACTGTGGTAACTATGATAAAGCATCAAAATTGTTGGATGATATATTACAGTCTGACAATAGTGATCAAATTTTGATCTCTGCAAAAATTATGATTGGAAATATTTTAAAATCAAAAGGGGAATATGAGAAAGCAATAAAAATTAATCAAGAAATTTTGGAAAAAGACCCAAAAAACATAGATGCGTCATATAATATTTCAATATGTTATCTGTTTACTAAGGAATACGAAAAAGCGTGGTTTTTTCATGAGTCAAGATACAATTTACAAAACTTAGTTTTATTGAAACAAATTTATGAAAGTTTTAATAAACCCAGATGGGATTTTAGTAGACCAAAAAAAAATGTTCTATTTTATGGTGAACAAGGTATTGGTGAGCAGATAATATACTCACAATTTTTTGAAACAATAAGGAATCAATTTAGTAAATCAACTATAGCTGTTAATGAAAAATTGGTACCCTTTTTTAAGAAAGTTTATCCAGATACAAAAATTATAAATTACAAAAGTATTTTTGAATATAGTGATTATGATTATCATTTACCTATGGGATCAATGGGGTTGTATTTTCAAAAAAATATCAATCAAAATAACCTTCAAAGAAAAATTACATATTCCTTAGAATCAAAGATCCCTGATAAAATTAAGAAATTTCGATGCGGAATATCTTGGAAAAGTACTAATAAAATTTTTGGAAACAAAAAGTCTATTGAGCTAGAGAGTCTTAAAAGTATTTTAACACACAAAGATATTGAGTTTATAAATCTTCAATATTCTGACGAAACAGAAGAAATAAGTTTGACAGAAAAAAAGCTTAATAAAAAAATTTTTACAGAACATGAAATAGATTGTTTTAGTGATATCGACGGTGTTGCAAGCTTAATTAAGTCTTGTGATTTTGTTATAACAGTTAGTAATTCAAATGCCCATATATCAGGAAAGTTAGGTATAAAAACTTTTTTACTACTTCCATTTAACGACGGTAAGCTATGGTATTGGGGATTAAATAAGGATAAAGATGTTGTATGGTACCCATCTATTTTGCCAATAAGACAAGAAACGAACAATAACTGGGAAAGTTGTTTATCAAAATTAAACAAAGAGTTTGAAAATTACTTGTAAATAGACTTAACATCACTAGGTTTGATTTATGGATATCTATATAGGTTATGACAGTAGGGAAGATTTAGCCTATCAAGTCTGTAGTCACAGTATTAAATCAAAATCAAATGCTGCAAATGTGTATCCTTTAAAGCTTAATGACTTAAAAGAAAAAGGATATTACACACGTGGAGAGGATAAACTTGGTTCAACAGAATTTACATTTTCCAGATTTCTCGTTCCAATACTTAATGATTATAAAGATTGGGTCTTATTTTGTGATTGCGATTTACTATTTTTAAATCCAATTGAAGAGTTATTTTCTTTAGTTGATGATAAATATGCTGTCATGTGTGTAAAACATGATTACAACCCAAAGGGAGATACAAAAATGGATGGTAGAGTGCAATCCATTTATCCAAGAAAAAATTGGAGCTCTGTTGTTTTATGGAATTGTAAACATCCATCAAATAGAAAAATTACTACGAAATTAATTAATGATCCAAATACAACCGGAAAGTACCTTCACCGTTTTAGTTGGTTAGAAGATAGTGAAATTGGTGAAATTAGTCACGAATGGAATTGGTTAGTAGGTTGGTATGAAGAGCCAAAAGATGGAAAACCAAAAGCTATTCATTATACTGAAGGAGGGCCTTGGTTTCCTGAGTATCGTTTTTGTGATTATCATGATATTTGGAAAAAAAAACTTATAGAAATGATGAGTGTCTCTGTTTAACTATCAATTGATTTGATTAATGTCTAAATCATCAATTAGTCGAGTATTTAATGTAATATTTTTTTTATTATTATTCAAATCTACTGCTTTGGCTAATAACTTCCTTGTCGACAAAAATAATAAATTATTTATAGAAACATCGAATAGTGGTTTTAAATTTCATAAAAATTATATGGGTCAGCATAAACATAATTTTAGTTATATTGAAGACAATTCAAAATCACGTGCTGGGAATTATTATCAAAAATTTGAACTTAGAAATGGTGATTGTTTTGGCGACGAAAATTGGAATGACTGCGATAATGATAGACAAAGGATTGAACTTTCATCAGAGCCAAGTCAACCAATATCTGGAAAACAATGTTATGGTTACAGTATAAAATTATCTAATAATTTTACTGATATCAAAAAAGTTAGCACAACATTGGGACAAATACACCAAAAGGGTGGTCCATCTGGAAAAGCAAATAGTTTATCTTCATTCCCACCATTGATTCAAATTGATGCTAGAAAAGGAAATTTATATTTAAATTGGCATAAGCTAAGTGGTTCTAAAGATAATGTTAAAGATGAATCAAAATATTATAAATTAAAAACATTAAAAAGTATGACAGGTGTGTGGACAGATATCTCCTTGTGTTTAGATTTTGAAAATAAGAAAATAGATGCTTGGATTGATGGTAATAACATTGTTAAAATTTTAAAGTCACCAATATTTTTTGAGCCAGAATCAATCTACTTTAAACACGGTATATATCAGTCATTCATAAGTAACTACACATCATTCAAAGGGGAAACACCTACCCAAATTGTATTTTATGACGAAGTGAGAAGGGGTGACTCTATTGAAGATGTAGATATCAACGTTAACCCTAATTTAAAATTTGTTGATTAAATAATTATATAATTTGGAGCGGGCGAAGGGATTCGAACCCTCGACTTCAACCTTGGCAAGGTTGCGCTCTACCCCTGAGCTACGCCCGCAGATTAAAGAGAAAGTAATTTATAAACTTCCTTTTTACAGCTATCAAGGTAAATAAAGAAATAAAAATGTAATATTTCTTGTAAATGTTGCTTATATTACTATTTAAATATTATGAGTATCGTAGTCGACATAAACCAAGATCAATTTTTAGAGGAAGTAGTTGAAAAATCAAAAAGTACACCAGTTATTGTTGATTTTTGGGCACCTTGGTGTGGACCATGTAAACAATTAACCCCGATTATAGAAAAAGTTGTAAATAAAAAGAATGGCAAAATAATTCTTGCAAAAGTTAATGTAGATGAAAACCAAGGTATTGCATCACAATTAAACATACAATCTATACCCACAGTTTACGGTTTTGTTGATGGTAAACCAATAGATGCTTTTCAAGGTGCTCAACCTGAAACAAAAATTGAAGAGATGGTGAATAAAATGATAGAAGCAACACCTGGAAATGAGATACCAAAACTTATTAGTGAAGCAGATCAATTATTTGGTGATCAAAAGTTTGAGGAATCCTTGAGTCTTTTTGAAAGTCTTGTGGGGATGGACCCTGGAAACCCGAAAATTATAGCTGGTATGTTGAGATGTATGATTCAACTTAAACGTTTTGATGATGCAAATGAAGTGTTGGACTCTCTTGATGAGGAAATTATAAAAGATCAAGAGATTTTAAAAATAAAGAAACTATTGAATACCACCACCAAAGATAATGGTGAAGTTTTTGATGAAAAATTAATTGATGAAGTCATTTCAAATCCTGAAAATATGGAATTGCGTTTTAAACTTGCGAATAATTACCTTTCATCTAACGAAATAGAAAAAGGTTTTAATGAACTTTTAAAACTGTTTGAACAAAATCCCACTTGGAATGAAGAGGTCGCAAAGAAAAAACTATTAGAATATTTTGATCTTCTGGGTTTTAATGATCCAAATGTTCAAGTGGCTCGAAAAAGACTATCGAGTATGATGTTTAAATAATGGATGAAACTATAAAAAAGCTCTTTGAAGTTGACTCAAAAAATTTACCGAGTTCAATACCAATATTTCCTCTTGATAACGTATTACTTTTGCCCTTTGGTAAATTACCATTAAACATTTTTGAAGAGAGATATATCAAAATGACTTTGGACAGCCTAAAAAGTCATCGAATGATTGGGATAATTCAACCCAAAAATAATAACAACGAGTTGTTTCAAATGGGGTGTATCGGAAAAATTACCTCCTATATTGAGACACCAGACTATAGATTAGTTTTAAATCTTGAAGGTGTATGTAGATTTGTTCTGCATGAAAGAAATCTTACTCCGCAAGGATATTATCAGGCAACGATTGACTGCCAAGATTATCTGTCTGATTTGAATAACATGGAACCCAACGTTGATAGAACAGAGTTAATACAAAAATATACTAACTTTTTCAAAATGAAAAAATTAGATATTGATAAAGATGTGCTAGCTGAAACATCTAATTTACAGCTACTATCAACCCTAGCAATGCTGGCTCCTTTTAATAAGATAGATAAACAGGCAATACTTGAGTCGCCAAATATTTCAACGAGATTAAGTACAATTAACTCTATTCTTGATTTAAATACATTCCAAGTAGTAAGTAATAAAAGCCCTAATCAATTAAATTAATTCTTCCCATTGCTTGCTTTATAAAAACATCTCTTACAAATTTAAAATTTTTCAAGGCTGTGTACCCAGCCTTAATGATTTTTTTATTTATTGAAATATTGTTTTCATATAAAAAATTTAATAAAGAAGTAAAACTAAAATAAATTGTAGACTCAAACATTCTTCTTGAGTAATAAATCGTATTTAGCTTTTTTGCATCTATGGAATATTGATCTATTATTTTACACAATGTTTGAATATCTTTAACACCAAGATTCCATCCTTGTCCGGCTACTGGATGTATCGATTTAAGGCTATCACCAACATAAATAAACTTATCATTTTTTTTTATAAGATGAGGGATAATTGGAAATTTTTGTATTGATTGATCAAAAATTAATTTTCCATGTGTGCTAATAATTTTTGCGTTTATAAGTTTTTGAAGTTCGATTTTATTTATTTTTTGTTTTGATGAATAAATGAATGTTGATTTTTTTTTGTTTACTGCTGGTGATGGTAATACTGCTAACGGGCCGTGGTTTGTAAAAAACTCATATGCTGTATTATCATGTTCTTTGCTGTGTTTAAAAAAACCAACGTAAGAGAATTGCTGTTGATTAAAAATAATACTTTTATGATATGTATTAGAAATAATATTTTTACCTATGCTAATTATTATTTTTTTAAATACATAGTTTTTTTTATCTATAAATACACCTTTATTTGGGCTTAGATCGTTAACTTCAAAATTGTTATAGATCTTTAAAATTTTTAAATTTAATAGTTTTTTTTTAACTAACTCATACAAATCTTTATTAAAAATTACATTACCCATTGACTCATGATCATTTTCAAAAATAAGGGGCTGTCTGCTAATGTCATCTTTTATAATAATTTTATCTATTGGCTGCGGAGTTGATTTAAGGTTATTCCAAATACCTAGTTGTTTTAAAAAATCAATAGAGTTGGCGTTTACAGCCAATGTCCGATTATCTTCAAGTATGTTATTTTTTTTGTCTATAACTAAGACTCTAAATTTTTTTTGACTAAGGCTAAAGCTGTAATTGTACCGATCAAGCCAGCACCTACTATTAAAAAATCATATTTATGTATTTTATTTTTCATTAAGACGCATATATTTATTTTAAAATGAAGAATAACTATATTCCTGAGGTCTTAAAAGAAAAAATCTCAAAAACAATTTATTTTATTTATGGAACGTTTCTTTTGTTCGCCTCTATATTGTCAGCACTTGCATTATTTACTTTTAGCATTAACGATAATTCATTCTTAACAAAAACTAACAGTCAATCACAAAATTTTTTAGGTGAACCTGGTTCATATTATGCAAGTTTTCTTTTTTATACGTTTGGTATTTTTGCTTACTTAATCATTATATTTTTTTTGATATATTCGATTTTTGTCTTTGCCAACAAAAATCCACGATACCTATTTATAAGACTATTATTATTCTTTTTAAGCTTGATATTAATACCCCAAGTCATAATTGAATTAAAATTTGAATTATTTTTTATTGACTCAATAAAAACCTGGGGAATTTTTGCTGATCAGTTATTTGATTTACACAAAACAAGTCTTATTAGTTACATTTTAACTTTTATAGGGATATTAATTTATATGTTATCGCAGAATTTTTTTAAATTATTTAGACCCTCTACGTCAAATCTAAGAAATATCTTTAAAAGAAATAAAGATGATACAATACCTAATAATACAATTAAAAAAGATCCAATTATAAACAATGTTTCAACAGAAAATTATTATCAGGAAAAAAAAGATGAAGTATTTGTTGATGGGAAAAACCAAGTTCACAAAACAAAATATTTATCACCCTCTCTTGAAATTTTAGAGGCAGATAGGGATTTAAATAAAAAAAAACTTGATAAAGAAAATATTAAGGCAAACTCAGATTTACTTGAGAAAGTATTTCAAGATTTTAATATTGATATACAAGTTATAAATGTAAAACTTGGACCTGTAGTAACTCTATTTGAAATATTACCTGCTGCAGGAATAAAAATTAACACAATTATAAATTTAGCAGATGATATCTCGAGAAGTATGGGAGTTGGGGCAGTTCGAATAGCACAAATTTATGGGACTCAGTACTTAGGGGTAGAGGTTCCAAATCAACAAAGAGAGACCGTAACTATAAAGGAGCTTTTAAGTAATGATAATTTTAAAAATACTTCACTCAAAATACCTATATGTATTGGCAAAGATATATCAGGAAATATCGAAGTTATTGATCTCAGTAAGACACCTCACTTACTTGTAGCTGGAACGACTGGTTCGGGTAAATCAGTTTTTATAAATACACTACTTGCAAGTATTTTATATAAGTTTTCTCCAGATAACTTGCGTTTGATATTAATTGATCCAAAAATGTTGGAGCTTAGCGTTTATAATGATATTGCACATTTGTTGACTCCAGTTGTTACAGAGCCTAAAAAAGCAATTTTGGCACTCAAATGGGTTTGTAAAGAAATGGAGCGTAGGTATTCACTAATGAATGAAGAAAACACAAGAAGTCTTGAAGGATATAATCAAAACTCAATTGAAAAGCTCCCATACATAGTAGTTTTTATTGATGAGATGGCAGATTTAATGATGACTGCAGGTAAAGAAGTAGAACATTATGTTCAAAGACTTGCCCAAATGGCAAGGGCTTGTGGGATACATTTAGTCATGGCAACACAAAGACCGAGTGTAGATATTATAACCGGAAGTATAAAAGCAAATTTTCCTTCAAGAATAAGTTTTCAAGTTGCTAGTAAGTATGACAGCAGAACTGTACTCGGAGAAATTGGAGCAGAACAACTTCTTGGAAATGGGGATATGCTCATGTCAAAAAACGGTGGAAATATATCTAGGTATCAATCTGCTTTTATCTCTGACAATGAAGTTAACAAATTAATTAAGGAGATCAAAAAAACTCAAGAAGTTCAATATCTTGACGAGCTAGATGAGATGATTAAAAATGATGATGAAAATTTTGACACGCTGAGCGATGAGGATGAAGCATTAATTAGCAAATCAATCGATCTTATTAAATCAAGTAATAAAGCCTCTACAAGTTACTTACAGAGGAATTTTCAAGTTGGATACAATAAAGCAGCGAGAATTATGGAAGCATTAGAACAAAGAGGAATAGTATCGCCTCCAAACCACGCAGGTAAGAGAGAAATATTAATTAATCATTAACCTAAGTGTTTTATCTTGGGACTGAAAGTAAGCGTTCATGCCAAGATCTTTTTTAAGTTGATTTTTCAAATTTGTAAGGTGTGTATCTAATTTATTTATTGATATATCTTTATCTTTTTTCCAAATTAATCCATAAAGTTTGTCTTTATTGATACCAGTTTTAGAAATAATTAAGTTTGAAAAAATAGTATTTTGTATATCGCTAAGAAGCGATTTTTTTGATTTTTTTAATAAGACTCTTTGAAAAGGAAAATAATCATATTCATCTTTAGAAATCTTAATATCAGAAATTATTCTTAATACTTGACTATAGAAAGTATTTATATCCATGGGTACGGAAATATATTCCTTTTTGCCATTACAATTTAAATTAATATTATTTTCACTGATCTCAATTTCTATATTTACAAAAAATTTATCTGTATTGATATCATTTATCAAATTTTTTTGGAGTAGCAATTTATTAATGATTAAATTGAAAAATTCATCTTTGCACGTTATTTTTAACAAGATCTAACGACTAACTTCCACAAAATTAAAATGGTTAAAATAATTGTCATTGATATCTTCAAAAACACAATTAATTAAATTAATGCTTACATTAACTTGTTCTGAGTTAATTGAAACTCTTTTGATAAAACCTTTACTACTTTTTTCAATGATCACGTTTGTGTTATTGTAGATATATTTATTTTTTAAATTTGGATAGTCTGATACAATGTTCATAAACGTTTCTAAGATTTCTGTGTTATTATTTATTTTTGAAACATTGTTCTTATGAGCTTGATTAACTAAAAAAAATTTCCCGTTTTTTGCAATAATAGTAAATAAATTTTTATTTAAATACTCGTATCTTAATTTTTGATTTTTTAAAAAGAAAAAACCTTGTTGCACTTCTCCATTACCATACACCTCCTCAAAGTTGCATTTAATCTCAACCCCGTATAAGAAATTAATTTGTATGAAGAAAATAATTAATAATTTTTTCACTTAAATATTCTTGAGCCAACCCTTACTAAATCTGATTTCAACGATAATGCTATTTCATAGTCATTACTCATACCCATGCTTAATTTTAAATCTTTTTTAATGTAATTTCTTAAATCAATCATTTTTTCGAAATATCTATTTGGCTTTTCTTCAAATGGTGGAATGCACATTAAGCCTGATATATTAAGGTTTTCAGATATTGCATATTTATATAAATCCAAAGTTTCATCTATAGAAATACCTGCTTTCTGAGACTCATCACCAACGTTGACTTGTATGAAATAATTCATTGTCTTAAAGTTTTTATTAGATTTTAAGTGTTTAGAAATTTCTTTAATTAACTTTGGCCTATCAATGGTTTGTATTGTATCAAATAATGACAAAGCTAATTTGACTTTATTAGTTTGAAGAGGGCCAATTAAATGGAGTTTAAGATTTTGATCTTGTAAATCACGAAATTTTTCATTGGCCTCTTGAACTCTATTTTCACCAAACAGTAAGTAGCCTTTATCAATTAATGATCTAACGAGTTTTCTTGGTCTGTTTTTTGTAACTAAAAGTAAAGAGGCATTTGGATATTTTTCGACGTTTACACTTACCTTTTTGAGTTCATCATAATTTATTTCCAACTTATTATTTACCCATCAAAATTAAATTTATTAAATATATTGTCTATATATTTTCCTATAAATTTTTTTTCTTTATGTGAGACATCAACTTCAATCAAATCTATATCTGGAGGGTTCTGATCTATAAAATCTTTGATTAAATTGTAGTCCATTTTTATGTTTGCGCCTGACTGGATAAAATGAAGTATTACAGAACTTAAAACTTCAAATGTATTTGATATTATATCTTTTTTAAGAATGACTTTTCCGTTTAATGAGTTTATGGCATTTGGATCAATCCAACTCGTTGTGTGGGTGTGCCATCCTTGTTTGTTAATTTCAACATTTACATTTTCAATTTCAACGGATGAACTTTGATTATCTAAATTCAAAAAAATATTTTGAGCCAGAGATTTATCACCATTTAATGAATTTTTCATTTTTTGGTAAATGACATAAGGATTTTCAACAACATAAATGAAAGAATTTGTAAGAGTATTTTTACTAAAATTGAAATTATTTTTAGTTGAAAAAAAAGGTAAATGATTTCTAAGAAATTTTATTGGGTCAGTATTTTCGTGCAATATTAAATATTGATACACATATGACTTTTCAACAAAATCAGAAAAATAAATATTTTCAATAGCTGAAAACTTATTAAGAATTGTAATCAATTTTTTTTCGTATTGAAAAATATCACTTACATTTGTCTCTAATTTCTGGTTATAAAAGTTCAAGAAATTCGAAATATATGCGGTATCCTCCTGCTGAAATGAGCTTAACCAAATAATTTTTGATTTAAATATATCACTAGTATTATTTAAAATGGCTGAATTACCTAGATTAAGTAACAGTTTGAGATAGAGAGCATAATTGCTTTTTATATTTTCTAAATGATCAAAAAACTCGGTATAATTATTTGTCGAAAGAAAATCTTCGAGTATTCTTAAATTGTATTGATATTTAATATTAGTTAAAACTGACATAATTACATTTAACATACTATATTGATCCAATGAAAAATGAAATTTCAAATGTACT
>MDTE01152566.1_pt1 | contig 11133 bp, 11 predicted proteins | sample 811231 | NCBI WGS metagenome assembly MDTE01 (sample SAMN05326651, study PRJNA326480) | marine metagenome | isolation source: seawater | place: Indian Ocean: Red Sea | collected 2010 | reverse complement strand
TACGTTACCGGAGAGACAATTCATGTTAATGGCGGAATGTATATGTCTTGACAAAGAAATAAAATTCTTTAATAACAATTTCAAGACATTCTTAAGGAAATATTAAATGACAAAAAATGTAAGTGCCACAGTTAAAAAGATCGTTGCAGACCATCTGGGTATTGAGGAACAGAAGGTTACTGATGAAGCCAGCTTTATCGATGATCTTGGAGCAGACAGCTTAGACACAGTCGAGTTAGTTATGGCTTTCGAAGAAGAGTTTGGATCGGAAATTTCAGACAGCGAAGCCGAGAAAATCTTGACTGTAGGAGATGCTATCAAGTTTATTGAGAGCAAAGCTAACTAAGAACTGTTTTTAGTTAATGCAGAATAGCGATAGGCCTCTCATGCTTGTTTTATCCTCGCCGTCTGGAGCTGGAAAAACAACACTAACGAAGAAAATTCAAGAGTCAGATAGTTCATTTAAAGTTTCAGTTTCTCACACGACAAGGAAGGCTCGTCCCAACGAGGTTAACGGCGTGGATTATCACTTTGTTAGTAAGGAAAAATTTCAGCAATTAATAAACGAAAAAGCTTTTTATGAATATGCAAAAATTTTTGACAACTATTACGGAACCTCAAAATCTTCAATAAATAAAATTACAGAAAGCGGACACAATGCTTTATTCGATATTGATTGGCAAGGCGCTGAACAACTTAGCAGCTATAAAGAATTAAACTTACTAAAAATCTTTATACTTCCTCCCAGCGTAGAAGAACTTGAAAAGAGATTAATCTCAAGAAATCAAGACGATAAAGAAGCCATAAAGAGAAGGCTTAGCGCTTATTCCAGAGACATAACTCATTCCAAAAGTTATGATCACGTTATAGTCAATGATAAAGTCGAAAATTGTTTTAAAGAAATAAAAACAATAATCTCAAACCATCTAAAAAAGAAAGATTAATTTTTTCTAGACTTCTCGTAAAGTTCTGCAATCTTGTAGTAGATTTCACAAGTTAGTTCTGACGGTCTAGACGCAAGATTTATATTTAATTTTTTTGCTATTTCTAAATGATTGTTAAAGAGTTTTGCAAACGTTTTATTTATCATTTTTCTTCTGTTAGAAAAAAAAGCTTGAGTAATTTTTTCAAGGTTTTCAACTTTTGATATTTTAAAGTTCACTTTTTCTTTGGGTTTAAAAACAACTATTTTAGAGTCAATTTTTGGAACAGGAAAAAAGCATTTTTTTGAAATTTTAAAATAGTTAACTACATCTAATTTTAAATTAGTCAAAATAGTTATTCTTCCAAAATTGCTAGTATTAGGTTTTGCCAAAATTCTATCGGCAACTTCATTTTGAAACATGAATATCAGCTTTTTATAAAAAGGAGGCCACAAGTTTACTTTAACAAACTTTGCTAAAATTTGAGTCGAAATATTATAAGGGAGGTTTCCAAAAACTATAACTTCTCTATGCTTATGATTGTTTAAATTATATTTAAGTATATCAGCATTTAATATATTGCAATTTTTCATAGATCCGTATTTTTTTTTTAAAATTTCATAAAACCTCTTGTCTTTCTCTATCAAAAATAACGATTTTGGTTTTTTAGCATTAATAAAACTTGTTAGATTGCCAGACCCAGGTCCTATTTCGAAAATTTTTTCGTTTGTCAAAGAATCTAAATTAACAATTTTGTTAACGATATTATTGTCTGTTAAGAAGTTTTGGCCTAAAGACTTTTTAAGTTTTAGCATTAATTTTTTTAAAAAAGTTTATAGAGTCTATCAAACTTTTTGGGTTAGCTTTGTTTTTTTTGATAATATCTTCTCCAATTCCATGGTCTGGAGTTATTCTTAAAAAAGGAAGTCCAACCGTAATGTTTATAGCATTGAATTTAAATATAGCTTTGAAAGGAGCCAATACTTGATCATGGTACATTCCGACCAAAACATCAAAACCTTTTTTTTTATAGTCTAAAAATGCAGTATCAGGGGATATAGGTCCCTGGACTAATATTCTTTTTTTTTTTAAATAATTGATGGCAGGAATAATGATTTTTTTTTCTTCCGATTTTTTTCTTAGCTCATCATTATGTGGATTTAAACCTAAAATCCCAATTTTCGGTTTAATTTTTAACCTTTTTTTAAAAAAATTATCAATCGCAATTGTTTTAGTTATTATTCTCTTTTTAGAAATATTCTTTGCAACAGAGCTTAATTTAACGTGGGTAGTTATAGGTGACACAGACAAGGAATTATTGTAAATGAGCATTGCCTCTTTTCCCAGAACATCTTTTTTTTTAGCCAAAAATTCAGTTACACCACTGAATTCTTTTTTATGAGAAAGATCTTTTTTATTAACGGCACAATTTATCAAGCCGACAATCTTTTTTTTGTCAACAAGATCAAGAGCTAATTTAAAAGAAGCTTTAATGTATTTTTCTTTATCACGCACTGGAACTTTGAATGGATTTTTAAATTTTACCGGAACGTCTAAAACATTTAAGCTCTTTTTAAAATTTTGATTTGTAACTTTATTAATTTTTCTTAATTGAACTGGATAACCTATTTTTAAAAATTGTTTTTTGAGCAAAAGAAAACTTCCAATAATGAAAACGTTTAAGTTTCCAAAATTATTTTTTTTTCTCCATGCCTTAGCTATTATTTCAGAATTGATGCTATTAGGATCTCCACTTATGATTCCGACTATTTTTTTCATAAAAATCTTACCTTAATTCTTTTTTCAAGATCTGAGTAATGAGAATTTGAGAACATTTCTAGTTTTTTCATTTTTTCCTGATTAACTACGTTTTCTTTGATATTTTCTAAATTTTGAGAACCACTTTTCTCATTATTTTTTTTGATAAAAATTACTACACCTTCCATTAATATAGGCCTGCTAATTTCTCCATTTTTTAAATTTTTAATATTCTCATAAATTTTTTTTGATAATTTTTTTTCCTCTATCCATCCTATACTTCCCCCGTTTTTTGCAGAGTTAGAAATACTTAAACCTTTAGCTGCATTTTCAAAACCTTCTTCTTTAATCTTTGAAAATACTTTGTCTGCTGTAGCTTCTAGTCCTTCGTTTAATAAGTTTACCTGAATTTCCGATAGAAGAAGCGATTTTTCTTTCCCCAATCTCTCTAATTCAGAGTTTATTTTGTTCTCAATTTCAACAGTGTTCAATGAAATTTTATTTTTATATAATTTAAATATTATCGTATTCCATTTTAAATCGATCTCAAAATTTTTTGCAATATCATCATATTTTAAATTTTTTTGTCTCAGAAATACTTTAAAGCCTTTTTTATCCAGGCCTAGATTTTCGGCAATAGCAAAAATTTGGCGATCAAGGTCTCGTTGATTATATTGAGTTTCTTTTAATCTTTCGATTTCGTTTTTTTTTATTGTTCTCTTCACCAGACTTTGTATAGCTAAGTTTTTAATATTTTCTTGGTTAGTTTTGTTAACCTCAATATCTGATAAGACAGCAATTATTTTCATTTCTTTGACTAAATCTAGACTTGTAATAGGATAATTACCTACGGTTATAATAATAGAATTTTTTGTCTCAGAAGATAATTTTTCTGTACTCAGGAATAAAAAAAAAATAATTAATAATTTTTTCAAAAAATTATTCTTCATCTATCTATATTAGGAAGCGATACCTGTCCAAAAGGAAACAAAGAAATGCTAAACATTATCGTGTCTGAAGATTCTATGTCTCGATCAGTGTAAAATTCCCTTCTATATACCAGTCCTGCTTTTAGGCAATCATTTATATAGTTATATGCTAAATTATAGAATTCAGTAGAGTCGGTTTCTAAGTTTTTCTTTAAATCAAAGCTTAAACTGTTTGATTTATTAATTTCCAATTTAACATCTGATTTAACATAAGAGTTACTGCCCACATGGTTGTTTTCCTCAAGATATCCTATGTTAAACTTTGCGTTACCCAAAAGAAAACTAGCTTCCAAATCATTATAATTAATATCGTTGAAATTCTGATCTACAGAAAATTCATTACTTAAAGAAAAATTTTCACTAAATTTAATCGAGGCTTTTCCGACCAGATCAGAAACTTTTTGGTCAAGAGAGCTTCTAGACGGCATATCGAAGTTTTCTTGGAAGCTATATACTTGTCCAAGATACAAAGAGTAATTTTCACTTCCGGTCTGTTCGTTATTAAAATCTAGGTTTGAAAACTCTAAACCAACAGCAACACTTGCTCCATCTTCAACTACATCTAATTCTGAATTTTTATTAAGCGTAAAAATATTTGAGTAACTTAGTCTCAAATTGTCTTCGTCCAGATCCCTCATATGACCAGGGGCATATCTAAGAGACGCTTTTGGAGTAAAAAAATTTATTTTATTCTTATTTGGGTCTTTCTTAAACATAGGTAAACTAGTGTTGTATGACAGAGCCCCGTAAGTCTCTGCATTGAATTCCTCATTTTTGTAATTGTCCGCATTGTTTGCTTCGTAGGTTACTACTTTTAACAGTCCTTCAAAATTGCTTTGTACCCCATAAGCGTTACTAAATGACTTCGATTTCCATCCAAGATCATTTATCAAGAATTTTGTGGTTTGATTAACATTATAATTTTTTGCTATTGCATTCGTGTAAAGATCAATTATCCCTATTTTGTCATTACTTACCAAATTACGTTCATAAACCAAATTTGGAAGTACATATTCATATTTAGATCTGTCTGTTTTGTTCAAGTCCTCATAAGCAGACGCTACTAGTCCAAAATATTCTTCATTACTTTGATATTGATATTTTAATTCATTTTTTAAAATTTGTTTGTCACTTTCAACAAGTTTTGTGTTTATGTCATGCACCTTTAAATATGTATCATTTGATACATGCTCTAGATTAATTTCAAGATTGCTATACGAATTTTTTTCTTCAGAAAAGTTGTGTCTAAAGTTTGCAAAAATGTGGCTTCTTGATCCAGGATTTTTTTTGTCGGTGGTTTTTTTATACCCTCTAGTGTAACTAGAATCTACAGTTAGAAATGAGTTTTTAAAAGCTTGCCTATATTCATTTTTAATTAAAATATTTTCACCAGCATACATTTTAGGCGTGATGGTCATATCCTTGTCTTCTGAGATCGCCCAGAAATAAGGTAGCGAGGTTGAAAACCCCATCGTAGAATTGTTAGTAAACTGAGGCATTAAAAAACCAGATTGTCTTTTTACCGTCGGATCTGGGTGGAAGAATTTTGGAAAATAAAAAATTGGAAAATCATAAATTTTTAAAAGTGCATTGTCATAATAGATAGTTTTTTTTGCTGAATTATGTCTTATTTCTTTAGCCCTTATCAACCAAGGAGGGCATTTGTCATCACCTCGCTTCTCACAAGCTGTAAAGACAGCCTTATTAAAAACCGTATAATCTTCGTTTATACTTGCTGAGTTTGCAAAAAATCTTGGTTCGTTTCTTGGATCATATTTAAAACTTCCATCATTCAAAAATGCTCTTATATCGCTACCAACTATTTTTCTCTTCTTTTCGTCTATATAAATTTCTGAGAAGTAATATTCATTGCCTTTGCTATCTGTTATCTTTATTTCACCAGCAGACAGAAACATATTTTTATCAACAATATAGTTAAACATGTTCGTGACAATTGTATTTCCATCCCTATCAACAATTTCTGTTCTATCATTTGATGACAATATTTTCTTATTGTTGTCATAAATAATATTTTTTGTTTTAACCTTGAATTTTTCAGAAGTTAGTATTTCAGTTTCTCCAAAAGCGTTTAATACTTGTTTTTTTTTATCGTACCTAATTTTTTTAGAGTTAATACTATTGTTTTTGCTGTCGACTACTTCAACATCTCCTTCGGCAGTAACTACTTGGTTAGATTTTTCAATTTCAATAGTTTTTGCGTTTATATCTAAATCTTTAGAAAACAAAGATTGAGGGAGGCAGAATAAAAATAATGTTAGTAAGCTTATATAAAATTTATTTATCATATACTTGCAATAATCCAATTGAACAAAAAATGCTTAATATTAGCACAGGGGCCCATACCGAAATCAACAAAGGAATTCTTTCAGTAGCACCTAATGCGGTAGAGAAATTTTTTAAATAAAAAATTATTACACAAGCTATTATTGATAGTAAAATGTAATAAGTATTTTGTTTTTTTTCGTTATCATTCAAAGTAAATATGCCAGCGAGACATACCATTAACACAAGAAAAAATGGTAACGATAAATAAAAATGTTTTTTTTCTTCTAAAAGTGCAGGGTTATAGCCTTTTCTTACTAAATCATCGGTGTTCCTTATCAGCTTGTAAAACGAGATAGTGTCTAGATTTGAGTAAATAGAGTTGAGTTTTTCCTTATCGTAATTAGAATCTACGACCAAAGTATCAAAGGTTTCTCGAGTATTTTCATCTCCAAAATTGTATTTCGTCACATTTTTGGCAATCCATTTAGAATCTGAAATATCCGATGTCTTTGCATTAATTCTTTCGAAGAGAACTTTGTTTTCGTCAAATTTGTAAATTGATACATTAGTTAGTTGATCAATGCTTAAATTATCAGCTTGGATTATTTGTGTCGAATTGCCAATCTTCTCCTTGATCCATATTCCATTGGAAGTGATTGAAGCTAGGTGATTTTTGTAAACATCGTATTTACCTTTTACATCTTCATAGGATTTTACAATAGCAGATGTTAATGGATTAATAGCGAAGAGCGTAAACACTCCTAGAAAGAATGCCGCAACAGAAAATATAAATAAAAATTTCATGTTAGAATAACCTAGGATTTTAATAGAAAGAAGGTCTCTATTATTTTTTAATTTTATAAAAACCAACATCGATGATAAAAAAATAATAAAAGGTAATATACCAACCAACATACTGGGAATAACCATAAAAGATAAACCAATAGGGACTGCAATATTAACATTAAATTCTCTAAAAAAATTTATTTCTTCAAAGAGATTCATGATTAATCCTAGAGCTACGAATATTAAGATTACGTTAAAAAAGCTTTTTAAAAACTGACTCACAAGATATTTATTAAGTATAAAGTTTTGCATTGTCACTTCCTTGAGTTCTCAGATGAAAATTTTCTTAAAATTTCTAAGTACAAAATTGGCATAAATATTAAAGGAAATAAATAATAAACAATACTATAGTAATAAGAGATACCTGAATATCTTACCAAAATTTCGGCCGTTACTAATGTTATAAATGCTAGACCGCCATAAAGATATTTGTACAAATTATTAAATTTACTTTCTTCTCTATTAATTAATAGAAACGAACATAGTAGAGCAACAAAAGGAACATAAAGAGGCATTCCAAATCTTCGATTTATTTCTGCTAACACTTCAATCTTTTTTTCTTTTGGACAATTTAATAGTTTTTTTTCATCATCAACTCCAAACAAGCACTTAATTAAAGTTTCTGATTTCGTTTCCTGAACTTTAGCCTGTATAATAGATTTTGTTTTCATTCCAGAAAGATTCAGTTTAGTCCTCCTAAAATCTATTGCCTTTATCTTTCCTTCTTGATTTTCTGAATGTATAGTTCCATTTTCTAAAACCAAAAGACTGCTATCTGAATCAAAAAGCTTAGCTCTTTTTGCAAAAATTGTAAGATTTGAAGTATTTTTATCGCTGTCTATACTTTTTAAAATTTTGCTTTCATCTCTAATAAAAATATTTTTAAAAGCACCATCATCACTTTTCTCTTCTGCAAAAATAGTAAGACCTTCTACCGTGTCGTTAAATTGATTGGTTTTTATCGTGCCAGTAACAAAATTTATATCAGATGACTTTATTAAACTTCTTGAGTGGTTCAAAATCGTAGGATTTATTATGCAACCCAAGATCAATTGTAAGATAGTAATTAAAATAGAAACTTTAAAAAAAAAGTTTATTATCTTAATTTTATTTAGCCCAGCTGTCCAGAGAGCCATTAATTCATTATCACTGTCAAACTTTTCTATAGTAAAAATTATCGATATTAAGAAAGACAGGGGTATAAACTTAGTCAAGATCTTGACCACATTTAAGAGAGAATATTTTAAATAAAGAGCGACAGAATGACCGTCTTCCACTATAAGGTCTAAAAAGTTTACAGACTGAACAGCCCACACTATTGCGGATAGAGCAAATAATACAATTAAAAAATGCTTGCTTAATTCAGAAAAAAAGTGCCTATAAATTTTATCACTAAACATTTTTGTATAAATGTATATACTTAAAGCAACAGAGTATTAATTTCAATCTTAGGTTGATTAAATGATAAATTTTACAAGTAAATTTGATGATAAATGTGAAAATCTGGGTTTTTTTGTATCCGACGACAAATTAAAATTAAAAACTTCGGAACTTGACGACAAAGACAAGGATAAAATTAATAAATTTTTAAAAAAAATTGAAGAGATAAAAGATAAAAGAAAAATTTATTCCTTTGATCTTTCAGACAGACAAAGATGTTTCTTAATTATATTGGAAGAAAAACTAATCAATTTTGAATTAAATAATTTAGGCGGTACATTTAAAAATTTGGTTAACTCTCACAAAGGTGTGAATAAAATCAGTTTGTTCGTATCAGAAAATTTAAAAAACAAAAAACTTTCTGAAGAGGAAATGATTTCTGAATTTTTTTACGGGTATGTACTAAAAGGTTATTCTTTTAAAAAATATAAAAGCAAACTAGAATTAGACTCTCATGCAAAAATTGATGTTTGTGTTAAAAAACCTGAAAAATTTAAGAAACAACTTCAAAGCTTATTACATGTAAAAGAAGGAGTGTTTTTAGCAAGAGATCTTGTCTCAGAACCTCCTAATGTACTTAATCCAAAAAATTATACTCAAGAAATATTGAAACTAAACAAATTAGGATTAAAAGTTGAGATTTTTGGAGAAAAAGATTTAAAAAAAATGGGAATGAATTCTTTGCTTGGTGTTGGACAGGGGAGTGCAAACGAATCATTTTTAGTCACAATTAAATGGAATGGTAAAAAGGAAAAAGGAAAACCTTTATGCTTTGTTGGGAAAGGGGTTTGTTTTGATACTGGAGGAATTTCTTTAAAGCCCGCAAGATTTATGGAAGAAATGAAGTATGATATGGGAGGATCAGCAGTTGTTGTAGGATTGATGAAAGCTTTGGCTTTAAGAAAAGCAAAAGTTAATGCTGTTGGTGTTGTTGGTTTGGTAGAGAATATGCCTGGGTCTAACGCTCAAAGGCCTGGCGATATTGTAAAATCTTACTCAGGCAAAACAATAGAAGTTTTAAATACAGATGCTGAAGGAAGATTGGTTTTGGCAGATGCGCTTGCATATGCCGAAAAAGAATTTAAACCAAAATTTATAATTGATCTTGCAACTTTAACTGGTGCGATAATAATAGCATTAGGAGAAGAATATGCGGGCCTTTTTTCAAACGATGATCAGTTATGTGAAAGATTGTTTAAAATTGGAAATTCTATTAACGAAAAAGTTTGGAGACTTCCATTACACAAAAACTACGATAAACTAATGAATTCAAAATACGCAGACGTACAAAATATTAACTACGCTGGTGGAGCAGGATCTATAACTGCTGCTCAATTTTTACAAAGATTTGTTCTGAACAAAACTCCCTGGGCGCATTTAGATATTGCCGGCATGGCTTTTTCAAAAAAGGCTGCTAGCATTAATAGCGGAGGAGCAACTGGTTTTGGAGTTCGTTTGCTAAATGATTTTATAAAAAATTATTACGAATAACCCATTTAGCTTATGATTGAGCAAACCTTGTCGATAATAAAACCAGATGCCGTAGAAAGAGATTTGGTTAGCAAAATTAAACAAAAATTTTTAGATGAAAAATTAAAAATTGTTAAGAGTAAAAAGATTCAGATATCTAAAGAGGAGGCTGCAGAATTTTATAAAGTTCACCAAACCAAACCTTTTTATGAAAAATTATGCTCCTACCTTTCTTCTGGGCCTATTGTTGTTATGGTTTTAGAGGGAGAAAGTGCAATCAAAGAAAACAGAAGAATTATGGGCGCAACAGATCCAAAAAATGCCGAAGAAGGAACTATAAGAAAATTGTATGGTATTTCAATTGACAAAAATTCTGTGCACGGTTCAGATTCTCAAGAAAATGCAAAGAAAGAAATAGATTTTTTCTTTAAAAGTTAGCTTGCATTATAAATTTTTCTTATTGCCATCGAATATGCTTTATGTTCTTCTGCTTGTACTCTCTTTTTTAAAATCGTCTCGATTTCTTTGCTTTTTATCTCAACTCTTTTTTTTAAAATAATTCTTCCGTTGTCTAATTTTTCATCAACATAATGAACTGTACAACCAGTAAAATTATCTTTATTTTTCAAAGCTCTTTTGTAGGTGTCTAAACCCTTGTATTTCGGCAAAAGAGAAGGATGAATATTTATAATTTTTCCTTTAAACCTTCTTAAAAAATTTTTACTCAGTATTTTCATAAAACCCGCTAAGCAAATTAGCTCAATTTTTTTTTCTGTTAGTTCCCTTAATGCTACTTGTTCAAATTTATCAATTTTTCCACCAACAGTCTTAAACGGTATAGAAAATTTTTTGGCGTAGTTTATGCCCGCAGCTCTTTTATTGTTACACAAAACCAGGTCTATTTTAACAGGAAAATTTGGATCTCTAGAATTGTAAATTATAGATCTTAGATTTGAACCAGTGCCCGAAATAAAAATGCAAGCTTTTTTCTTCACCATTTTATTCTATTTAAAAGTCTAACTTTTTTTGAAGATTTAGAGACAAAACCTATCTCATAAGGTTTAAATTTTTTTTCAAAGAATTTTTTTACTTGATTAATTTTCTTTCTTTCTACTATTAAACAAAAGCCAACACCACAATTAAAGGTTTTTAACATTTCACTATCGGATAAATTTTTACTTCTAATCCATTTAAAAATTTTGGTTACTCTTATTTTTGATAAATCTATGTTTACTGTTAGTTTGGTCGGTATGGATCTTGTTATATTTCCAATTATTCCTCCACCAGTTATATTTGCCGAAGAATGCAATAATTCTTTTTCACAAAGTTTAAGAATAGATTTTGTGTAAATTTTTGTTGGTGTCAGAAGCTCTTTTTTTAAAAAATTATTTATTTTTTGTTTTTTTAAAATATGTCTTACC
>MDTE01063163.1_pt1 | contig 11133 bp, 8 predicted proteins | sample 811231 | NCBI WGS metagenome assembly MDTE01 (sample SAMN05326651, study PRJNA326480) | marine metagenome | isolation source: seawater | place: Indian Ocean: Red Sea | collected 2010 | reverse complement strand
TTCTTAAGTTTTATAAATCTATATTTATTTTTGAAAAATAATTCTTCTTTACACTTTATTTTAGGAATAATATTTTTCTATTTAGCTTTAAATACTATAATATTAGCAATCTTTTTCTTTCCTGTTTTAATTTCTGTGATATTTTTCTCTTTAAAAAAAAAACAAAATAAGAATAACAAATTAATTTTATTACTTTATTTTTTCTTCATCCCTTTATCAATTTTTCAATTATTTAATATTTTCTTTGATATTTCTTTTTATAATTTTATTGAAAATAATATTACGTTTAATTTTTTTTATGCTACTCAATATCATACCGAATTTACAAATTTTGTAATTAATATAAACAGAAGATCTCATTTCTTTTATTTGTTATCAACAACTTTAATTTTTCTCTTATTAGGAATTATCTATAAATATTTAAAAAAAGACTTTTTAAAAAGATTAAAAATTTTTAATTTTTCAAATAATATATCGGAAAAAAATCAAATAGATATATTTGTACTATTAATTCTTCTAGGCGGTTTATTATGTGAAATTGTTGTTAATTCCGATAAATCTTATTATGTGTTAATTTTTTCAAACAGTATAATATTTTCATCTTTAATTTTACTTGAAAAGAATTTTTTTTTAAAAATCTATAAGTTTTTATTTCCCATATTGCTTTACTCTTTAATTTTAATAGTTGGACCGATTTTTTCCAAATTATTATTTAAATATGAATGTGTTAAAAATTTATACTGTGAAAATAACTCCAATTTTAAATTTTATGAAACTATTTCAGTAGATTTAGTTAATAAAAATAAGGACAAAATTGTAATAATTGGGAATAGTCAAGGATGGCCTTATATTTTCAACAACAAAAAGCCTGGAGGAAGTATAATAAACATTTTTTTATATAAAAATGACTTTCTATATGAAAATGAAGCTTTTATTAAATTACATGAAAAAATTAAATCTAAAAAATTTAAATATATAATAATAGATAACAAAATTTTAGATCAAAATAATAAAAATAGTTATTTGTTAGAAATTCTAAATTCTAATCAAAAAATATTGAGATATAAATTTTATTCAAAAATTATCTTTTAAAAAATATTATAGACATAATTATTTATATTACGTAAATATTTTAAAGATGAAAAACAATAAAAATAATTGCGCATTTTTAGACAGAGATGGAGTGATAAACTTTGATAGAGGTTATATTAATAATTTCTCTAAATTAAAGTTTAGAGAAGGCGTTATCGACGGTCTTAGAATTCTTACCAAAGAAAAATATCTTATTTTTATAATTACCAACCAAGCAGGAATTGCGAAGGGACACATTAAATATAAAGAATTAATTAGACTTAATAGAGAATTACTTAACTTTTTTAAAAAAAAAGGCATAAAGATTACAAAAATAAAATTCTGCCCTCATCATGAAAAAGGTATAATTAAAAGATATTCAAAAAAATGTAACTGTAGAAAACCAGGTAATTTAATGATTAAAGAAGTGTTTCAAAAATGGAGAGTTGATAAAAGTAAGAGTTTTATGATTGGAGATAGACGTAAAGATCGACTTGCAGCAAAAAAAAGTAAATTATATTTTCAGTATGCTAAAAACAATTTTAAAGACCAAATACTAAATTTAATAAGCAGAACGTAAATGAAAAAGATTTACGAAAAAATTAGATGTCCAATATGTAATGAAAAAAATTTTAATGTATTAAAAAAGAATCAAAATCCTAATTTGAGTCTTAAAGAAATTAAAAAATACTATTTATCCTCAAGTGATAATGTAATGATAGACCAACTATCTAAATGTATTAAATGTGACTTTATTTATTTAAATCCTAGGGTAAACTCTAAAATTATTTTACAATCTTATAAGAGTAATCCTGATAAAGAATTTGTAAAATATAATAGATTTAGGCTTAAGTCTTTTAAATTGAATTTTTTGAGAATTAAGAAAAGTTTAAAAATTAAAAAGATTGGTAAATACAAAATTCTAGATGTTGGTACTGGAGGAGGGACTTTTCTACAGTTAGCCGAAAATTTGGGTTTCAAAGCAATAGGCGTAGAACCTAACAAATGGTTAGTTAAGTACATTAAAAATAATTCAAAATTAAATATACTTGCTGGAACACTTAGCGATATAAAAACCAAAGGTTATAATTTGATTTGTTTTTGGGATGTATTTGAGCACGTAACTGATCTAAATAAAACTTTAAAACACTGCAAAAAAATTCTTAACAAAGATGGTCAAATATTAATTAATATTCCTGATTATGACAGCTTAGCAAGAAAAATTCTAGGTTTTAGATGGCCTTTTTTTTTAAATGTACATCTTTATTATTTTAATAAAAAGTCACTTTCAAAACTACTCAACAAACATGGCTTTAAACTAGAAAAAAGCATAATACACCTTCAAGCTCTTCCAATTAAGTATATTCTAAGGAGAGCTGGTGTATATTTTAGTTTTTTCAATATATTAAACAGTTATATTCCAGAATCATTAAATTTTGGAATTTGGTATAATATAGGGCAAAGATTATTTCTATTTAAGAAATGAAAAAAATTAATTGGACCGCAATTATTCCTGCTGCGGGTAAAAGCACAAGATTTAAATCAAAAATTAGTAAAATATTTTTTACATATAAAAAAAAGAGTATTTTAGAAAATATTTTAGATAAAGTTCTATATTTTACAAAAAATGTAGTGATAGTAGTAAACGAAAATGACAAAAAAAAATGTAAATTAATTTTAAAGAAATACAATAATAGAAATATTAAAATAGTTATCCAAAAAGAAATAAATGGCATGGCAACAGCTATTCAATTAGCCTTAAAGAAAACAAAAACAAAAAATTTTTTCTCACTTTGGGGAGATCAATTAGGATTAAGCATAAAAACAATGAAAATTTCTATAGATTTTTTTGAAAAAAATAAATTTTCTATAATCTTTCCAGCGGTATATAAAAAAAAACCTTACACGGTTGTTGATTTAAAAAATGGTAGTTTTTTGAAAAATATAAAACAGTCAAGAGAAAGCAAAATTTTCATAAAAAAAGGATATTCAGATTGTGGCTTTTTTTGTTGTAAAACAGCAAGTGTTAAGAGTAATTTAAATCAATTAATTCGTTCAAAGTCTATTATAACCAGAAAAACTAAAGAACACGATTTTTTACTTTTTTTAAATATTTTGGCCAAAAAAATTAGGATTAAAGTTTTAAAATCATCTAATATTAAAGATAGTATCGGAGTGAACTATAAACAAGATTTAAATCTTTTGTGAAAAAAAAATTAACAATAGTTATACCGGCCTTTAATGAGGCAAAATATATACCAAATCTAATAAAAAAAATTTCTGAGGTAAGTTTATCTAGGTTTGATATTTCAAAAGAAATTGTTTTAGTTGACGATGGGTCAACAGATAATACGAAAAGAATAGTCAAAAAATTTAAAAAAATTAGATATATAAAACAGACTAATCAAGGCAAAGGTAGAGCTGTTCAAAAAGGAATAAAAAAAGCAAAAGGGTCAATAGTTTTAGTTCAAGATGCAGACTTAGAATATGATCCAAGAGATTACTCAAAATTGATAAAACCTTTTTTAAATAAAAAAAAAATAGCAGTTTACGGTTCAAGATATTTGAATAAAAATATTTTTTCATATGAATTTAGCAAAAAAAATAAACAAAGTTACCTTGCATTTATTTTTAATTATTTTCTCTCATTTTATTTCTATATTTTATTTGGGAAATATTATTCTGATTTATTAACTGGTTATAAGGTGTATGAAAAAAGTTTTTTTAACAAAATCAATGTTAAAACAGCTGGATTCGAAACAGATCACGAAATAACGGTGAAATTAATTAAAAAAGGATATGATATAATAGAAGTACCAGTTAAGTATTATTCAAGATCAAAAAAAGAAGGAAAAAAGATTAATATATTTGATGCATTTAAAGCCTTAGCACTGATTACTAGAATGAGATTTAAATTTTGATAAACAAATATGAAATTTTTAATTATTAACCCGCAGCTTATATTTAATTCTAATGACAAATTTACTACTGGAATAATTTACTTGCCCATTGCTTTAGCAAGCATCTCTTCATATCTTAAAAAAAATAGCGTTAGTCATACAATTATTGACTTATTTGGAAATAACCCAAAAAAAATAAGTAAATTAAACAACTTTTTTGTTTTGGGTGAAAATATCGATAAGTATTCAGATGAAATTAAATCTAGTGATGGAATTTTTGTTTATGCAAATCAAGTAATAAATCATTTGTCTACTATAAATATTATAAAAAAAATAAGATCAATTAATAGCTCAGTTAAAGTTTTTATTTTTGAAAACACACAAGCTGTGACAGCTTACTCTTTAAAAGATATTTATAAAGAATTTATTTATACTGAAAATGATTTTGTTTTAATAGGAGAGCCAGAGGAAAAAATAAGTTTAATTTGTAAAAATTTAAATAATTACAAAGAATTGAAAAAAATTAATGGCTTAATATGCAACTCTTTTCAAAATATAGAAAGAGATCTGATCCAAGACTTAGACTCCCTTCCTATACCCGATTGGGAGCAAATACCTTTAAAAAATTATTGGAATTTGAAATATGCTCACGGTCCTTTTACTTCGAAGAAATATATCTCAATATTAACTTCAAGAGGTTGTCCCTATCCTTGTAAATTTTGTGTTGTTCCAGAAACAAATAATCGAAGGTGGAGACACAAATCAACCAAGAAAGTTGTTGATGAAATTGAATACTATTTAAAAAAATACAATGTCAAAGAATTTCACTTTGAAGATTTAAACCCAACTGTTAATGAGACAAGAACTATAGAGTTATGTAATGAAATTATTAAAAGAAATTTGAACATCACTTGGAAAATAGTTGCAGGTACAAAAGTAGAAAGTATAAAAAATACTTCAACAGTTGAATTAATGGCTAAAGCTGGATGCAAGTATATTTCGATTTCTCCTGAAAGTGGTTCAATGAAAATAATGAAAAAAATTGGCAAACCGTTTGATATTAACCATGCTTATAAAATTGTTAAAAGCATGAACAAAAATAAAATTTTTTCACAAGCATGTTTTGTATTAGGCTATCCAGGTGAAGATAAAGATGATTTAAAATCCACAAAAGATATGATTTTGAATTTGACTAAAAATGGAATTGATGAAATAGCAATATTTATTATAACACCAATACCTGGTTCAGAAATATTCAATGCAATAAGGGGTTATAATAATTTTTCTGAATTAAATTTCTCTCCAAATTGGAGACAAGATTACTCATACTTATTTAAAAAAAGGTTAGAGTTTTATTCATTATTTTTGCTTTTTAAATTTTTTTATTATCCATTAAAAATTTTTAAACAAATATTTAATTTTCTTACTTGCAGATTTCAAACAAAAATGGAAATGGTGCCTTATAAATATTTAAAACTTAGCTTGTTAACTTTAAAATCATGAAAAAAATAAATTTTGTAATTTTTACTGGAGGCTCTGGAAACCTTGAATTAGCTAGAAATCTTTCCACATTAAACAAAAGAACAAAAAATATTTCGATAAATTTTATTATTAATGGTTATGATGATGGCAAATCAACCGGGTTTTTAAGAAAACTTGTTCCTGGCATGTTAGGCCCATCAGATTTTAGAAAGAATTGTAGTAATTTATTAAGATCAAACAATCCAAGAGAAGAAACTTTAAAAGAGATTATTGAATTTAGAATAAAAAATTTTAGTATGTATAGTAAACTTATTAAAAAATTAGAAAAAAAAGATAAACACCCATTTAATTTCATAGATCAACTTCCATGGAACAAGTATTTAAACTTAATAGAATTGATGAGGATTTTTAATAGTTATTTAAAAAAACAAAAATTTAATAAAAAAAATTTTTTAGATGTCTCTTTGGGAAATATTTTATTTACTGCCATTTTTTTAAAAAAAAAAAATAATTTTAACTTAACTATAAAATCCTTTTCTAAATTTTTCGAAATAGACCATAACATACATAATGTTACAGATGGAAAGAATTTATTTTTATGTGCGTTAACTAGTGATGGTAGTTTTTTGAAAGATGAAGTTTCAATCATTGAAAATAAAAAAAAAGAAAAAATAAATGAAATTTTTTTATTAAAAGAAAAATTAAACCAAAATCAAATTCAGTATTTAAATAGATTTAAAACTCTCGAAAAAAAAATTCAATTCCTAAACAAAATAAAGCATACTCCAAGTCTTAACGCAGATTTAAAACTAGTTTTAAAAAAAGCTGATGTAATAATCTACGGACCGGGAACACAAAATTCATCACTACTTCCATCTTACTTAACTAAAAATCTAAATAAATATTTAGTCAAATCAAAAGCTAAGAAAATCTTTATTTCTAATATTGTAAAAGATAAAGATATTGTCCATGAAACGACAAGTTCAATAATAAAAAGTTTTTTTTATTATATGGATAAAGGAAAAAAAATTAGCAATAAAAATAAATTCATTGACTATTTTTTTCTACACAAAACAGACTTGAAAGATATTAATAACGTAAACGAAAAAGCTTATTTAAAAGATGATTTAAAAATAAAAGGAAAAGTATTTAAATTTGATTGGGAGAAATCAAGTGGCGTTCACTTCTCTAATTTAATTTTGAGTCAAATTTTTAAAATAATGAAAAAGCATAGTTTTTTTGAAAAAAATAAATCTTATCAATCTGTAAGTATTATAATGCCTTGTCTCAATGAAAAAAAAAAATTGCCTAAAGTACTTAATCAAATTTCCAATTTTAAGCTGGATAAATTCAACCCTTCGATTGAATTAATTTTTGTGGACGGAGGATCTTCAGATGGAAGTTTAAAAATAGCAAAAAAATTTAAAAACTTAAAAATTTATGCTTTTAAAAATAAAAAAAGAGGTGAATGTATTGATTTTGGAATAAAGAATTCAAAAGGGGATATAATTGTAATATTTCCAACAGATGGAGAATATTCAGTTTCAGATATACCTCAACTAATTGATAATATTTATTTAAAAAAAAGTGATGTTGTTTTTGGAAGTAGACAAATTAAAAATTTAGATCCATCAAAAATGATTAAAAAGGTTTATGGAAAAAATCTTTTTCTTTACTATTTAAGTAAGTTTGGAGGTATAGGAATTAGCGCAATAACTTTAATACTTTATAATAGATTTCTAGCAGACCCACTCACGAATTTTAAATGTTTTAACGCAAGAGTAGTTAAAAATCTTAATATTAAAGCTAAAGGGGTTAATTATGACATAGAGCAATTTTTAAAGCTTTATGAAAATAGAGTATATGTTGATGAGCAACCAGTTAATTACAAAGCAAGGTCGTATAAAGACGGAAAAAAAACAAATTTCCTTGATGGGCTTGATTGTATATTTACTTTATTAAAATATAAGTTTTTTAAATTGAAATAGTTATTTATATTTATAACTGTCAGGTATCTTTCCAGCCTTTACAGGTTTAAGCCATTTTTCTTTTTTATATTCTAATTCTTTTTGATCCATTCCTTTTTGGTTTATAACTTCGTTCTTTTCTGAAATTTCATATTTTATATTAAATGGATTTAAATTGTTACCCTCGTTAATCATTGGATGAACATATTTATCCATTTCTGTAATATTTTTTTCATTTTTCATAAAATGCTTCTTGTATTCTGCAAAAGAAATATCATTACCCATTTTTTTTATAGTTTTTCTTCTATTATTAATTTTAAAAGCATGTTTAAACATATTAAAAATACCCTTCGGTGAAAACGCTATAGAATTTAATTGTGCACACTCCCAAGTACAAAAACATTTATCTTTCTTAATTCTGCTTTGAATTTTTTTTATTTTTTGCTCTTTCCACATTAATTTCACATCCATGTTGTAATTTCTAATATTCCCGTATCCGAATTTACTTGGAAGAATTTCACATGGATTTACATTGCCGAGTTCGTCCATAACGAGCATTGATTTACCAGCTGTACAACTATATTTACCTTTTCCTTCAGTCATAACATGTTTAATTGCAGACCTACTTTCGATTTGTAGTCCTTGATGAAGAGTCTCAAGTGAGTAACTTTTAGATTTATTTTCTAAGGCTTGTATATTCTCTAGATAATCAACTATCTCAAAATATTTATTTATATCTACATTCTTAGATTTCTCATCTGCTAAAGAGCCTCTGACAAAAGTCGATACTTGTATGTCGTGATCAAAATTTTCTTTATTTTTCTTAAAAGTAGTTAAAACATTGTTTTGATTTTGACCTGTAAAAACAGTGTTTATTATATAATATAAATTATTATATTTTTTTCTAAGAGATCTCAAAACTTTATCAGATTCTATTAGTCTTTCATAATTTCCAAGAACCCCTCTCAATTTATCATGTTCATCTTTATAGCCATCAATTGAGAGAGAAACTTTTAAAACTAATCGAGGACAATTTCTCAAAATTTTTTCAACATGGTACTCTAGGAGGTCAGGTCTAATCCCATTACTCGGCATACTAATATTTCTAACACTACATTTTTTATAAAAAGTAATTGCTATGTCTGCTAAATCTTGTCTTAAAGTTGGTTCACCGCCACCTAAAGTTAAATGCTCTATGGGTCCTAAATTTTCTGCGAAAAGTTCATATTCTTTTAAAGTAAGTTCTTTTTTAATTCTACTTTTAATATTTAAAATATCCCACTGGAAACAATAACTACATTTACTGTTACACTTTCCTGTAACGTATAATATTAGATATGTCGGACTTCGGTGTTTGAGGTAAATTCTGAATGGCCCTGACTTTATAATTAAATAGTTTGCGAAATCTTCAAATATTTTTTTTGTTAGACCAAGAGAATATCCTAAACCTATCGAAACTTGTAAAAAAAATTTAAAAAATATAAACAACAATTTATCATGGAATTTACTTTTAAAAATAAATAATTCTGAGCAAGTTATTAAGTAAATTATAAAACAAAAAGCTGGAATATAAAAAAACTTATTTTCAAAAAAAACAAAAGGTAAAAAAAATAATGATAAAAATGATGAAATCACTGAAAGCTTTCTTATATTTGAAAACCAGGGAGAGAAAGGTTTTTTGCTAAGTTGAGAAAAGAAGAAAGATCTTAAAAAAAGTTTCTTTAAATTAATAAATAAATTTGAATAATTATGTTTAAATTTTAATTCTTTTTTTGTTTTTATTAAAACATCTTTTTGTAATCTTGAGCTAAATTCCATATCATCTATATATCTATGAAAAAAACCTAAATTATTTAAATAAGTATCCTTTTTTATAGCTCCACAAAGCCCAATAAAAAACTGGTGAGTGTCAATTTTGCAATTTTTTCCATAAAAATTAGTTTCAGCAGCAATGAATTTTGCAGTTTTAGAATTATCATTCAAAGGCAATGGATCAGCTACTCCAATAATTCCATCGATTGGTTTATCTCTTAAATTACTTTCAATTATATTTAAAAAATCACAATTAATCTCTGCATCAGAGTCTATAAAAAATATAATATCATATTTAGACTTCAATACACCGAAGTGTCTTGTTAAACCAGAACCAAGATTTTTATTATTTTGAAAATATTTTACATTTTCTTGATTTAAAAATTTGTTATCAACTTCTATAGGCTTTCCATCAGCTATAATAATTATCTCAAAAGAACCTTTAAAATTTTTTGTCACAGCAAATATACTCATTAACAATTTATTTAGCTCTTTTGTCTGATTGTAATTTGCTATAATTATAGAAATTCCTTTATTCATGTCAGAGTCTGTATAGCAATAAAATTATAGTAAATAAAGAATAGATAATTTATCCATCAATTAGGTATGTTCTGCTACCAAGTGCCATAACTATTCCTAAGAAATTAAATATATGTATTACTTAGCATATTTATTTACAAGACCACTAATATATTTTGCATCTTTAATAGACACTTTATGATGTAAAGGAAGAACTAAATATCTATTTTCTAAATAGTCCATGTTAGGAAACTTCTTACCTTTAGTATATTTTTTAAAAATAGAGTATCTGTCATTTCTAAAATGCACTTGATTAGTTTCAATGTTATGATCTCTCAATTTCCTTTGAACAAAATCTTTATTATTAATACTTATTGTGAATAGCCATGCTCCATGGCTCTTTTTCTTATCATAATCATGTATACATTTTATTTTTTTATTTTTTGATAGTTCATTCAAATAAGTTTTATAGATTTTTTTTCTGTGTCTTATTATTCTATCAAATTCTTTTAAGGAGTCACACCCCATAGTTGCAGCTATATCTGTCATTTGATATTTATATCCAACTTCATGAACATCATTTTTCCATATACCTTGCTGTTTCTTTTTTCTATCTATTCCAAACCATCTAATCCTTTTAGCTTTGTCTTCTAATTTTTTATTTTTTATTGTTAACATACCGCCGTCACCTGTAGTAAAGTGTTTGATTGCCTGGAAGCTAAAAGTTGAAAAGTCACTTAGCCCGCCAATAGGTTTACCTTTATATTTCGCTCCAAGTGCATGAGCAGCATCTTCAATTAGTATTATATTATTTTTTTTTGCAATATTTCTTAATTCATCCATATCACAGGGTAAACCTCCATAATGCACACATACAATTGCTTTAGTTTTTTTTGTAATTAGTTTTTTAACGCTTTGAATACTTATGTTCATTGTATCTACTTCTATATCGGCAAATTTAATCTTTAGACCCATATAAAGCATTGGAATATTTGTTGCAGTACAAGTAAAAATTGTTGTAATTACTTCATCTCCTTTTTTAAGACCTGCTAAAATATAAGCTAAATGGAGCGAGTCAGTGCCTGACCCAGTTGCAATCACTGAGCAATTTTTTGCAAACTTTTTTTTAAAATTATTTTCGAACTTATCAACCATTGGTCCCTGTCCAAGCCATCTTCCTGCAAGTTTTTTTTTGACATTTTGACCAGATTTCTTAGATACATATGGATAAAATAGAAGCACACCCTTTTTTTTATCCTGCATTATCGGTAAATCTTTAAAAGACATATTTAAGTGATACCATAAATTTTTTTAAATAATAGATGTTATATTTTCTTTTTGTAAATTTTATTAAATTTTTTCACATTCATTGACATATTCTT
>MDTE01081358.1_pt1 | contig 11136 bp, 9 predicted proteins | sample 811231 | NCBI WGS metagenome assembly MDTE01 (sample SAMN05326651, study PRJNA326480) | marine metagenome | isolation source: seawater | place: Indian Ocean: Red Sea | collected 2010 | reverse complement strand
AATAACTGCATTCATATTGGCGTCTACATGGTCATCCATAATTTTTGCCACTCGATTCATATTTTGCACTGCTGGCTCATATCGGTTTATGTGATCCCAGGTGATGACCCAGGTCGATCTAAATTCAGTATTTGATGGGGAAGCCGAGGAAAGGGTTAGTCCAAAGATAATAAAAATAAACGTGTATTTATAAAGCATGTAAATTTTGAAATTAATTCAAGAATAATTACTGTACACGAGACACTTTTATTTTGTATTTGTAATAAAATGTTCCACTGAATGTGAGTACAATTCCAACCAAAGATGGGATAAAGGCTGTGATGAGAGTGATAATCAAAAATGAAAAATATAGAATAAGAACAACAATCATACTCCACGGATAAAGAATCGCTTTATAAGGTCGTTCTTTTGTAGGCCATTTTTTCCGAAGTACATAAATAGAACCAAACGTCAATAGATTAAAAACTGTGCTGGTTGCAGAAAAGAAATCAATAATTATTTCATAAGTATTGGTTCCGCTCACACCGGATTGTAAATAGGTCGAAAGGACAGAAAAGACCAATAAAAAAGTTGCCCAGATTCCTTGTCCAATTAAAGCATTATTTGGTGATTTATACACCGGATGTAACTCTTTAAACTTATCGAAGAATAGTCCATCTCTTGCCATAGCATGCCAAGTACGACCTTTGCATAAAATCTGTGTACTGATATTCCCAAAAGCATTGACAGCGACTGCAATAGAAATCAAAATACCACCCGTAGCGCCCATCACGACTTTCATTGCTTCAGTGGCCACCCATTTATTATCAATAATGGTTTGTACATCCAGTTGATATAAATATCCAAGATTAGCTCCGATGTAAAGAAGCGTAACGCCACCGATACCGAGGAAAAGCGATAGCGGAAGTGTTTTTTGCGGTTCTTTGACTTCTTCTGCCATATAAGTTGCGCCTTCCCATCCGCTGAAAGCAAAGAACGAATACCTAAGTGCAGCCCCAATGGCAAGTATCGTTTCCCAACCAAATGTCTCGGGCCAAAGTGGATTCACAAAATGATCGAAACTCCCTGTTGAAAAGGATGTCAACGTCATGCCGATTATGGCACCCACAGCACAAACTTTAACTATACTGAAAATGACTTGGAATTTTCCGCTTAGACTAACGCCAAACAAGTTTATGCAGGTTAATCCCCAAATAGTTATTAATGAAATGGCAAACGTTACTGGAAGGGAGAAAGGGGCACCCATCGATATTTCCCAAATGGCGTTCAAATATTCTGTAAATACCAGTGCAACTGCCACAATGGATGCAGTTTCTGAAACAAAAAACATGGCCCAACCACGAAGAAATGCGACATAGGGTCCATAAGCTTCTTTCAAGAAAACATAGGGTCCGCCTGATTTTGGCAGCATTGCGGTTAGTTCCGCATATATGACCGCTCCAAAAATAGTAATGATTCCACCAATGACCCATACCAAACCAAACAAAGAGGTACAACCCACCAATGCCATTATAGGTGCAGGAGTCCGAAAGATCCCTGAGCCGATAATTCTGCTAATCACAATGGCAACAGACTCTTTTAGTCCTAGGTCTCTTTTATATTCACTCATAAATATTTACTATAACAGCAGATAAGATCACAGAGACATAATTATGAAACATTAAATTTTGAAAGATCTCTTTGCTATTAATTAAAAAAGAATTGGCAAATATAAACCGCACTCAAAACACCCACAGCATCAGCAATCAAGCCAGCGGCAAGTGCATGGCGGGTTTTTATGATTCCAACAGATCCAAAATAAACAGCAAGCACATAAAAAGTTGTCTCAGTTGAGCCAAACATAGTGGCGCCAATTTTGGCTATGATGGAATCAGGACCGTGTTGGTTAATCAAGTCAGTTAATAGACCTAAAGATCCACTTCCTGATAGAGGTCGCATAAGCGCTAACGGAAGGTTTTCCGGTGGAAAACCAATCAAAGTTAACACAGGGGAGAAGAAATTCAGTAATAAGTCTAATGCGCCTGAGGCTCGGAACATCCCAATAGCTACCAAAATAGCCACCAAATAAGGAATGATTCTAACTGCGATAGTAAAACCATCCTTTGCACCTTCCACAAATGTTTCATAGACTTTTATCTTTTTAAAAACAAGACCATAAAATGGAATGCCAACTAATAGAAAAGGAATAATGTATTTTGAAAATTCGTTAATACTGCCAACAATAGATTCAATCATTTTTGGTCTCCGTCGATAATATCAAACCGTTTTCTTTTTTCTAAAAATTTTACTGCTAGAACAGCAGCAATTGTGGACATACTAGTAGCGATGATTGTTGTTATAAAAATTTGGCTTGAATATGATCCCATCAGTGCAACTACCGTTGCCGGCAAAATGAGTTGAACGCTGGATGTATTGAGAGCCAGAAACATAGCCATGGCATTTGTGGCTGTATCTTTTTTTGGATTTAGTTCCTGTAGCTCCTCCATAGCTTTAAGCCCAAGAGGTGTTGCTGCATTTCCTAGACCAAGGATATTAGCAGCCATATTCAATACAATGGATCCAATGGCAGGATGGTCCGCCGGAACATCCGGGAATAATCGAATTGTAATTGGACGTAATCCTTTGGCAATGATTCGAATAAGTCCGGATTCTTCTGCAATTTTCATCACACCCAACCACATTGCCATGATGCCAATGAGTCCGATTGCCAGATTGACAGCAACTTTCGCCATATCAATTGCTGCTTCCGTTACGGCATCAATATTCCCGGTAAATGCTCCGACCACAACACCGATAAACATCATTCCAAACCAAATATAATTCAGCATCTAAATTTTCCTTACTCTACCGGTGATTCTAAAAATGTTACCACAGGCGAACCAGACATTGCATCCAATTGTATTAGAATAGATGTAGGCATTGTAGCTTGAAACTTGCCATGTCCACATGGAAAATTTGAAATGATTGGAATGTCCAAATCGCCACACACATCCATTACAATTTCATCGGTAGATTTTCCAAATGGTATTTCCTGATCAGTTATATCAACCAATTCCCCTATGATTAATCCATTAATATGTTGAAACATGCCTGCTTCTTTCATATGAACCACCATGCGGTCAAAAGCGTAAAGGTATTCTTCGATATCTTCAAGAAATAAAATAACTCCATCTGTATTGAGTTGATCCTTCGTGCCTAAACGATTGACCAATAGACAAATATTTCCGCCCCATAAGGGTCCCGTTGCTTTTCCCGGTTTTAAAACTTTAGTTGGTAACTCAGAAGGTGCTCGGACAACAATTCCGCTTTCACCGGATAAAGTTTTTTCCATGAGATCAAAATTATAGTCGACCATCCCTTTTTTGAATGATGTCAGCATGGGACCATGAAAAGTAATTAATCCCGAGCGCTGTGTGATAGATGTGAGAAAAGCAGTGATATCGCTGTATCCCATAAATATTTTTGGATTCGCTTTGATTAATTCATAATCAAGAAGAGGAATGACACGGTTTGCGCCATATCCACCCCGGGCGCAAATAATACCATCGATCTTTGGATTGGCGAACATACCATTAATATCATTGGCTCTTTGTTCCGGCGTTCCGGCAAATGAATTGTCTCTCAAAAAAACGCTTTCACCTAAAACAAGATTATATCCTTTTTCTTCAAAAATAAATACGGCGGTTTTTAAGTCCTGTTCTTCCATCCATGAAGATGGACTCACAATACCAATTGTAGCATTTGGCTTTAATGGTGGAGGTTTAATCATAAATCAATACTTCTAAAATGCGATCTTGGAGACGATGATATTCTTTAGATGATCCAACATAACCATTCATGAGTATTGAGAATGCCAAAGGTCCATATTTAGGAGAAAAAGCATATCCAGATAAACAACTAACACCAGATAGGTTTCCCGTCTTTGCTCTTATGTTCGAACCTGTTGTTTTAAATCTCTTTTCCAAAGTTCCACCTTTTGAACCACCTCCGGGTAGCACATCAATGAAATTATCTTTATAGGGACTGTGATACAGATAGGTGAGCAGTTGAATAAAATGATCTGCAGAAGTGAGGTTGTAGCGGGATACACCAGAGCCATCGGCAATTCGAATATCCGATGTGTCAATCCCAGCAGAATCAGCTAAAAATGATCTTACTTTTTTTATTCCATCTTCCCAATTTCCCGGGTTTTCTTCATCAATGCCCATCGTTTTAATAAAAAGTTCCGCTGTAAGGTTATCGCTTTCATTCATCAGATTTTTGGCAGAATAAAATAGTGAATCCGATATGTGAGAAGTTACTTTTTCTGCAATTTCTGGTGTTGCTCCTATGGATATTTGATTTACAGTTATTCCATACTTCATTAACATTTCTTTCAGGACTGTTCCTGCAAATAAAGGAGGGTGTACGATATTTCTGACGAGGGTATCCGCAGATTCATTTATCAATTTTTCACCTGTAACAATAAACTTATTCGTTCGCCCTGCCCAGTCTCGGACAACTTTAAATTTTTTAAAATCAACTGTATCATTGACAGTGATAGATTGATTATCAATTTGTATAAAGTCTGTTTTCGGTTTGGTGGATATTGATACAGTTTTCCCGACACGATTTGGGTGAACAAAAAAATCTATACAATTATCATCCAATGAAAGTGCACTCACGGGAGCAGCATACCACCAAGGACCCTCATCCCACATCCAGCCTTCGCCGTAATGGAGTGTATCCATCAAACTTTCATCTACAAAAAGTGTGTCCACACTTTTAATATTTCCTGCTGCAATTTTGGCGAGGGAGTCCAAATGTTCCAGCGAAAAGTCCGGATCACCGCCACCTCTCAAGTAAAGATTCTTATTATTTCTATAGATGGATGTTTCAAAAGTAAAGTCGGGGCCAAGGTTAACTATAGAAGCAGCACATGTATATAATTTATTGTTGCTGGCGGGCATTAGCTTCTTACCGCTGTTTAATGAATAGATAATCTCGCCTGAATTGAGCGATGTCACTTTTATGCTCATGTTCACATCGAGGTCAGAGTCTATAATAAATGAATTGATGGATTTTTTTAGAGCATAGTTGCCCATATTGTTAAACAATGCAGGATGAGGAGCACAAGAAAAGGCCACATACAGAGCTGTAAAAAATAGAAGTTTAATTTTTGTCAAAAGGCTCCCCTTTTAATTTTTCCAGGAATCGATCCAAAATCCGTGTACCAAATTGGAATGCCGGGTGAAATCTATCTTCTAAAACACCACTTCTTTTTGCAAAAGCATATGTCGCTTCGATGTGGGGTTGGACTCCCCAAATTGGCTTTGATTGATGAGTAATCCCATCAATTTTAACCATTTCACTGGAGATTGAAATTTCAAATTCAGAAGGACAAATTGTAACACCTTCACGATGTGAATAAATAAGGTCTCCTTCTGCGGAATCTTCCAATATTGAGTGGCTGTTGAGTTTTACCTGTCTGGTTCCTCTTTTTTTTTCATTATCATCCCAAAGATAATCGATTGTTCCGCCAAACATATTAGCGATGAATTGATGGCCAAAACATATCCCAAGAGTCGGAATATAATGAGCAAAGGCTTGTTCCATTATTGTATAAATATTTGTCAACCACTTATGTTTATCGTAAACGGATGCAGCACTTCCCATTAAAATAATCCCGCATGTCTCGCCGATCACTTCATCCATACTTTTGGGATCAAATAAAGCAGGTAAATGATACGTAGTGGGTACAGGGGATCGAGATGAAATATGGTTATATGATTGTAATTCTGGTTCAATCAGGGACGGGTCTATAACCATTAAGGATTTTAAATTCATATCTGGTAATTATTTAAGGAGAAGAATTTTATTTGAAGCAATCCTTTGTCCATTTTTTTCAAATTGAATGAAATAAGGTCCTGATGTTAACCTGTTTCGGATGTTATTTGGTAAAGTAAAAGTCATTTCTTCTGATCGTGTAAAGGAAAGATTTTTCCCCCATACCAGTTGCCCAAGAATATTGAATAATTTTATTTGGTACAATCCAATTTCCGCATTTATATGAAATATACCATTGTTGTTAAATGGATTTGGGTAAAAGGACAAAGTTGATTTTGTTGGAATTAATTTATCAGTTGGGATTGCAAGTGTTGTATCTACCAAAAATTCCAGGGCTCGATTAAAATATTCAATTTTGTCATTTTCCTCTAATATTTCCAATGGGATTGAGGATAATAAGGAAGGTGGATCTGCTACACCAACGCCAAAGATAATTCCTGAAGTATCTATGACAATTGGGTAAGATAAAGTTTCATCCAATATTCCTGCAAAACTATTTAGGCTGTCAATTCCCGTTGTTGTAATTAAGTTTGAAGTTGAAAAATTATTATAAGGAACATCAATACCAATAATTTCACTAGGGATGGGTTGGGAACTGCCGAATTCAACTTCAAGATAGTTTTGTAAAAACTCTATACCGGAGGATGACATCATAAGTGATTCGCTCAGTTTTGATCCGAGGATCCAAAAAGAAGAGTTTGTTAATTGGTTAATTAATCCAACAGGAATAGGTTTAATTGAATTTCCCGTAAGAACAATAGGCAAATAGGTTGTAGAAATTGTATAGGATGTATCTATCGCAAAAATTGTATCATTAACAGTTTCAATTCCGATTCCATGACTATCTGCCAACAATCCTATTCCTCCTGCAAATGGGAATTCTGAGGAGCCGTCTTGCTTACCAAAGGAATCAATAATTAATAATCTTTTTCCAAATTGGCTGTGACGAAATACAAAAATATCAGAAACGTCACTTTCATTTGGAAATGACGCATTATCCACGGCAGACATCCTAAAAAATCCTGTATAACTATTAAATGATTCAGCTTGAAATTGTGTTATTTCTTGTGTTAAAAAATCCTCGTCATGCGTGTTATACCACGTCTCCATATCATAACTGAAATAAAGGCGATACCCTGCCAAATCATCTTCTGTATTGGCAAGCCATGTTATATTGAATCCATTACCTTCTTGAAGAATTGAAACCATTTTCGGAATGGCGGGCGGGCTTGTATCTTGTGCAACAACTTCAAAAACCACATCCATAGTATCTGCATTTAAATATTGGTCAAATGCATAGATCCTGGCAGTATAATTACCAATGTTCCAATCTGTAACATTTAAAGAATTGTTTGAATAAAGGTTGTTAGAAACGATATATAGATAAGTGCTAGTACTGGAGCCCGGGAAATAAACATTACTAATATAACTATCCGAAACAGGAATTTCATCAAATTGAAAGGGTAGATGTGGACCATAAGTAGATTCACCATCACCGTTAAATATTTCAAATCCTATTTTATAAATTCCATTATTATCACTGATGGGCCCCTCATCAGTTCGATCCGTAGATTTACAAACAATATCTACTAAACCCGTCACCCTATTATTTACAAATTGAGATGTACTATTATCCTGATAAAATTTGACCCAATGTGTTTGAGGATCAAAATTATCATCTAAAGGATTTAAACCACCATCAAGTCGAATAGCATTTATCTCATTACCTGGAAATCCATCTTTAAAATGGATATGATTCCATGAATTAGTCCAGCCTAAGACAGTCTCATATGCAGTAATATTATCGCCCACATTTAGTGCAGGGTTTGGGTCCACATGGACATAAGCATACCTTCCAACTCGAACCCAAGAATTAATTCCGTAATTATTGACCGTCCCAATACTGGTTACTGTACCATTTATTACAGAATAAACTGCGTTTCCTTGGGGTAGATGTATATCAACTCCATCGTGAAAGTGGTCGATATTTCCTGATGAGCCGGAACGACATTCGCAAAATGTTCCATTAATCCAATGAGGTTCGTTGAAAGGTTCGCAGGGCCAATTATAAGATTGGGAAAATAGAAGTCTAAATAGACAGATTAAGCTTATAAAGAGTTTCAGACGACACATGGATTAATTTGCCAGATCATATCTATGAATAGTATTATCTAATTGGATAAAAAAGGTATCCGAATTATCAATTTTTGAAAATTTCACATTTTTATACGATTTGTTGGAAATTTCATGAGTAGTGAGAGTCTCCTTTAAAAAATTATATTGGAGAAGTTTTATATTGTCGTAAAATAATCCATTTGGGGATGGTGATAGTGATTTTGATGTGAGAATTAATAACAAATTATCATAATTCATACACTCCATAGGGAATACTTCATCATCAAATTTTATTTTAATCGGATCCATTGTTTTTGATGGATCATAAATTGTTACACCATCCTTATAAATAAGAGCTAACTGCTTGTTTATCCAGATGACTTTTCGAGGCATTACTGCCAAAGGCATAGACATAATTTTATTCAAATTATTAAGGTCGAATAAAGTTAAATGAGGAATTGGATTTATTCTTTCGGTGGGATTGGTTGTCCCAACAACAGAAACTATATTTTTTGGTGAAATGGATGTGAAATATGGTTGAACCATGTCAAAAGTGACGCTTGGTTTAGATTCTAATGATTCCTTTAATTGAAAAAATGTTACATTATTTCTGGAATTTAGTTTTGCTGTTTTCATTCCTAAGAAATATAGTTGGCTATTGTGAGATTGGCTGAGGATGACCTTCTCTGTAGTCCAGGGACTTTCACCGAAAAGATTAAATTTGCCTATCAATTCTCCATTCACATTAAAGACTGAATATGATTGTGATTCAGCCCATAGAATAAATATTTGTTCATTAAAAATGATGATATTTGGAATCCCTGAATCATAAGGAATTTCGATTTGCCAAGGGGAATTTCTAATTGCAAAATTTGAAATGTGTTGGAATGTTAAAATAGCCTGCTCTTTATTTTTTGGAATTATTAACGAAACAACCATTAATAGATCTGGTAATTTGTTTGCTAATACCTTTATAATCCTTCCTTTGGAGATTTCATAGATTGAATTACCATTTTTGAAAACATGTTGTTCATTATAGCTTAGAATAGCTGAATCACTTACAGATAGCACTGTTGAAGTGTTTTGAAGTGTATATGATTGAACTAAAAGAGCATTGTCCTGACTGCTGATAAAACTAGGCAAAAAAAATAAAAGAAAAAGGGTGGTGGGGAATTTCATTTTATGTAGGCTCACGTTATTCTTTCCGTGCATTAAATTAATATAAAAAAAAAGCCCTCATAGAGGGCTTTTTTTTGAACAGTTTGTTATTTATTTCATAAATACCATTTGACGAGTTTTAGTGAGATTTCCATATCTTAGTTCATAGATATATGTTCCACTCCCGACAAGAATTCCATTTTTATCAGTACCATTCCAAATGGCATAATGGGCTCCTGCAGTTTTTAACTCTTTATTAACCAGTTTTACAATTTCATTTCCTAACATATTATAGATAGTTAATGAAACAGTATTATTTACTGGAAGATAGTATTCGATTCGTGTAGATGGATTGAATGGATTAGGATAGTTTTGTGCAAGCCTGTAATCATCGGGCGTAATCAAAGTGATGTCTCTGATTGATGATAATGAGCCATCCCATTCAGCTAAGCGAAAAACTCTGTTTGCATCCCAATCGTAACCTGTATCTGTACTGTCATTGACACCTTTGTAAGGAAGAGCCATCTCCCAGTTACCATCGCCATCGAAGTCGGCTAAATTGGTTTTTTGAACTGAGCCGGTTGTAGCGTCTTCTAGTGCAAAAGTACTCAAGGTCCAATGTGTTGCATCTAACGGATCTCCACCTTCAGCTAGTTCAAGAAGGTTTATGTCGCTTGCGCCGGCTGAGCCGCCCATTACAACACCAAATCCACTCGCCGCACTTACACCATGACCACCATATGCACCAAACTCGTTTATGATACTTACTTCTGAATTGGCTGTCCAGTCGCTCGTGGTATCAAGGCTTGTGGCATCGCCATCTGAATCAGTGACCACAAAAAGACTGCCGTCATAAAATCCGGTAACGTAAACCTCATGCTTGCCGTCATTGTCCATATCAGCAGCGGAAGCGCCTAAGGTCCAATCGTCAGAGATACCGAGTTTTAAATAACTTGTATCACCAATAGTGTATTCATTGGCACCCGTAGCTTCGATGAAGAACATTGCAAGATTATTCCATGAGAAACAGGCTGCTTCAAGAAGACCATCGCCATCCGTATCACAGATTACTATATCCTGTGGACTTCCTCCACCTAAAGCATTTTCTCGGACGCCATCTTTATCAACATCACGAGGTGACATGGAGAATTCTTCTACAATAGTGGTTCCAAAGTCACCTATGTTACCGGTAACTGACATAATGATGAACCTATCACCTGAATAAGGTGTTGAACCATCTTGAGTTCCCCAAACAGGATCACTTGTTCCGTTGTTTGCAAGAAGAATTTCATGCATACCATCTCCATCAATATCTCCAACAGAAAATCCTTCTACTCGAGATTCAGCAAGTGAGTCATTAAGAGCGGCCATGAAGTCAACTCTGAATGCAGCTTCGGTACCATATCCATTATCTGTTCCATCGTATTCATAGACATGCAAACCTGCGTCAGGATTCTCTGCCCCAGTCCAACGTCCTACGTGAAAGATAATTTCATGCATACCGTCTCCATCCAGGTCTCCGGTATGCACGTCGCGGGGGTATGAACCTCCGTCTGCGGTTATTACGGCAGACGCCCATACGAACGCGAATGTATCTGTTCCTGCTTCTTCAAAACAGAAAACTTGTCCACCATTTTGATAACTGGTAATCCAAACTTCCTGCATGTTGTCTCCGTCCAAGTCGGTACCAGTTAACACGCCACGACCACCATCATAGGGTACACCGCCAAAAAGGGTATCACTTCCGGATATATTATTTGGCGCAACAGCTGTCTGAACAAAACCGCCATCAGCAGTAATCACAGTACTTGTAATTAATAGAACGAAAAAATTAATAACTGATTTTTTCATTTTTTCTCCTTGTTTTCTTTTTTTATTGTTTACTAACAGACAAATATAATTAATATTCTGGTACGATTAGTATAATTTTATTTAAATATTATTAGTTTGATATATTTGTATATTTGTAAATGAACAGGTTGGAATTTTGACAAAGACAAAAAGGAATATAAATGAATCATAAACATGAGATAGTTT
>MDTE01172457.1_pt1 | contig 11137 bp, 18 predicted proteins | sample 811231 | NCBI WGS metagenome assembly MDTE01 (sample SAMN05326651, study PRJNA326480) | marine metagenome | isolation source: seawater | place: Indian Ocean: Red Sea | collected 2010 | reverse complement strand
TATATCTCTCAAGAATTCTCTCTAGAACAAGTGGATTCTTTCTGAAACCTGGAATCTGCATTCCTGTTCTTTCAATTTGTTTAGCTACGTCCTTTGAACCCATATTTGTAGTATCGATCCAGAACTTAGCGAATACCATTGAACCTACTGTCATCAATGTGACATAGAAAATCACGTGCCCTCCTATCTGCCATAATGAGTGCCCATAGATGTCGCCTTGCTGATTCAAGAGCGGGATTAGCCAATCATTTACACCGTTGACCATTGATGAATACCAGGCGAATCCTCCACTAGGCGTTGAAGAACCAGGCTCGTATGTGCCGATATATTCAGACATACTACCCCAACCTTCCTTTCCTAATATCGGAGTCTTCTGAAGCGTTGGATGATTCCAGAATAGTAGAGTAAACATGTTGATGTTTGCAAGCAGTGCAGCCATCAAAATAACTGGAATGTTAGAAGCGTATACAAGTCTAATTGGATACTTTCCTCTGTGACCTCTTACCTTACCGTGTGTCAAAGGTAGTTCCAACTTACTGGATTCAGCATATGCAACAACCAAGAACACTACTACTGACGAGAATAATGCTGCAACAGGATTTACATGCGTCAGCAATATTGTTTCGAAACCATTTTGCGATATCATCTGGCCATTAGTTGATTCTCTAAACATGTAGAATATCATCGGTAATGTTCCAGAAGGTGGGTTTTGTATGCTGTATCCTACACCAGAGGTTGTAGGCAGAGGAGATAGAGTTCCAACGAATGTTGATTGTGCTACACCTGCAGCAATGAACAGGGATATACCAGATCCTATACCCCACTTGGATACTAATTCATCAAGTAGGAATACAAGATAAGAACCTGCGAATAATTGTGCCACGATTACAAAGTTAGCCCATCCCATACCATAATCCGAAATCAGTGCCTGTGTTGGGTCTAGGAAACCGTATGTCTGTGGAATTGATTCGATAGGAATCATAACCAAAACAAGTAATTTCTGGACACCTTGATACATGGCTTTGTCTCTAGAGTCAGTAAGGTCTAGCTTGATAATCTTAGCACCTGCGAATAACTGCATAATAATTGAACCAGTAACAATCGGTCCAATTCCCAAGTGCATGATTGTACCAGAGGCACCCGCCATGATTGATCGAAATCCACTGAACAAATCCAGAGCTTGTCCTGATAATCCCCAAAGCATGACATTCGTCATTGCGAAGTAAATAATCAGAACTAGAGTAGTAGTCCATAATTTTTCATTGAATCTAACGTGTCGATCTGGTTTGGTGATAGTTGGGTAGGTGTCTACGAACCTGTGAAGGGCATACAATCTACTGTTCTGTTCTCCGCTGAACATGAAGCAAGTCAATGCTGCTGCTGCTGCGAATCCAAGTAGAATAACTCCCACTAGCAGATAGCCGACTAATTCCTCATGGGAACCACCCCATGCGTTTGGTCGACAGTAATATGTCGCTACTCCTAAGAATGCTAACCATCCAAGTAACTTACCATATCTACCAATAAACGGCACTTCTTTCAGCCCTGCTGGCATGTCTTTTGTAAAACATAAAATTAGGTATGCAACATATACAATACCTAGACCAAGACCGAAAATGGCTCCGTCAATTGCATTTTGTGTTGCAGTCCCGCTGCCAAGTGCTGCTTCGAATGCTTCGAATTCCCAATAAATTAGCATTCCAAAGTATAGGATACCAGTTAAACCAACTGCCCATGGAATTGATTGCTTACCCATTTTTTATCCCTCATTTGATTTTTAGTTTTGATATCTAAAGAAGATAGCGGAAAAAAATCCTCTAAATCTCTCACTCCCACTCTTCTTCATCGTCGTCACCTTCGATTGAACCGCCTGCTGCTGCGACTTTCTCTGCAGCCTTTGCTGACCATTCTTCAACGGTGATTGTTAGTGCTTTCTTTAGTTGCCCAGATCCTAGTAATTTGTCGATACCCATTTCAGTCAGATTAACCGAATCTTTACCATTTGCAATAGTTTCCAAATCTCCGACATTACAAGTAACATGTACTGTTCTTAGTCCAGGATTTCTGTTGAATCCATGCATACCCCAATGGTTTGGCATGTATTTAATTCGAGTCATTACACGGTGCTTGTTGATACCTGCGTTACCACGGCCACCACGCTTACCTGCTCCACGACCGGCTTTGTGACCTCTTCCGTGAGTTCTGCATCTTCCACGATGTTTGTTTGCTTTGCTCATTTTATCACCTCAAATCATTCTCTCAACAAGTGCTGAGATATCTTCTCCACGAGGACCTAAAGCGCCACCTACAACGTAAGTACGCTTGATTCCACCCCAGCCCTTTGGGCCACGAGGTGGATGTAATCTGAAAACTCTCTTTAGGTTCGCCATATCTTTCACAGTTGCATCTCCCGAGGCAATCGCTGCTGCGAAATCCTTGATATTATCATAATCTGTAGATTCTTTGACATCTGCATCTGTGACTGGTTTGTCACCGATTAGGCGGCCTCTTTCTGAAATCATCTTTTCAATTAATCCTGCATCTGCATCTCCCCAAGTGATGTAATCCTTGGCTTTCTGCAGCATTCCCTTGTATTGTGGGTTTTCTGGAATAATAACTGCGTGATTTACTCTGGTAAGATTAAGCATACCCATTGTTTCACGAATGGATCTTTCAACCTTTACATCTGAACGTGCTCTTACAACAATCCAACTCATTCTAACAACCTCCCTTTGTGGATGAAGAGTTGTGATCTTTGTGTTTCACTCACTCTTGTACTGTTAACTTGAGATAGAGCATTGAATGTAGCTGCTGCATAGTTAATTGTAGTTCTTGTTTGTCCTTTAGTTCTTGATAGAACGTCTGTAACTCCTGCTAAAACAAGTACTTTCTTTCCAGTTTCACCAATAACTAATCCTTTACCTGCTGGTGCTGGCATCAAAGTTACTCTCGTAGAACCTGCTTGTCCTTGAACCTTGAATGGAACAGATGTACCTGGCCCCACGCTCGATTCCCAAGAACCATTGCCTCTTTGGACTTGGATAATATTCAACTTAGCCGCAGTAAGGGCTTTTCTGATAGTTTGTGAAACTTCTTTCCCTTTTGCCATAGCAAGTCCAACGTATCCGTCTTTGTTACCAACACAAGCCATTACATTGAATCTTACACGACGACCTGAGTCAGTCATTCTTTGGACCATGTTTACTTTTATGATCTCATCTTCTAGATTTGGAATAAGTGCATCGACGATCTCGACTTCTCTAATTGGAAGTCCTGATGCCATTGCTTGTTCGTAGGTAATGATTCTGCCAGCCATTACTTCTCTCCCGAGACGAGTTTTTGGAGTCCAAGAACGAAGTGCAGAAATTGATTCATCAGCTGATGAGTTTCGTCTACCACCCTCACGAGGTGCGTCTTCTTGTGTAGCAAATGCTTGCACTAGCCCTGGAGCCATGTTTGGTATTTCGTCACTCATTTTAGAACGCCCCCTCTATTTTTTTCTTGGTTGCTTCGATTGCTTTGGTGTAAGAATCGTCGATGTGTTCACCGTTGATTCTATCTTCTGGTGGAAGAACATCATCCCCATGTGGAATTTCAAGGCCTGCATCAACCATTCCTTTTAGGGCAGCAAATACTCTGCTTCCAGAGGAACTTGCTGCTAAACCAATGTCGAGAACTGCTTCATCAACACCTGATGAAATTGCAGACTTTCCAAGAGCAAAACCTGTAAGGTATGATGCAGGAATATTCTTTCTTGAGTTCGCTTCAGGCCATCCATACTTTGTGACTAGGTCATCGCCTGTTGCTGAAACAGAGACTTTGTCTCCATCCTTGTCCCAAGTAACTATCTGACATACTGCTCTTGTATTGGAGATTCTTACAACCGCACGTGGTTGGCCACTCTTTAGTAGCTTCAGACGCCTTCTGTAATCTGTTTCTCCAGAAACTCTTCTTCTGTATTGATTTCTCTGTCTAGGACCACGTGCCATCATTGGTCACCTCCGATTTTAATTCCATCTATTCCCATTTGGGTTTTCATGTGAGAAACTGATCTGTAAGAACCGCCCTTTGCTTTTAGGTAGTAATGTCTGTATTGAGTATTATCAAGTGATCCATCCTCTCTCAAATCTTTGAGTGTTTTTCTCTGTGCCCTGATTGTAGACATCCATTGTTGCTTTCTAGGATTTCTTGCGTTAGCAGTACCAGACCTCTTACCTTGGCCTTTTCTGCGTCCCTTTGCTTTCTGTTCCTTAATTTTCTTAGCACGAACTCTTGATGTTCCTTGGATTGCTTTCGCCTTAATCCACCCGTTATCAATTGCTTCTCTGATGTCTTCTTTTTGTACAGATTGAGCAACCTGGTCTAGGTAGGATGGGTTAATCCAAACTCTGTTAACGCCACACTTCAAGATTTGAGCTGCCATTTTCTTTTGATTTGTAATCTGCATCAACGCTCCCTCCTTCTGTTGAGTACTCTAATGCCTAATTCATCAGCACGAGAATGTATCAATTCTCTCTTTCGACCACCGACTGTTGAACCAACTCTTGCAGCTTGTGTCTCTGCGTCGATTTGGTCAAGATCTGCAGTATTGTGAACCATTACTTCTTGGAATCCAGATGGATGTAAACCGCTTGCTGCGTTTACTTTACCATGACCGATTCTAACAAGAGAACCACGATACTTGAAGTTGCGCCTTTGCTTGTTATCCATTCCGTGTGGCTTTCTCCAGCCGGATCTTGATAATCGCTTGTAACGGAACCATTCTGTTCTTCTGAAAGAAGGAGTTGCCTTCTTTTGAGCTGCTCTTAATGCGAGTGCCTCTTTGATTTCATCAGACAAAACTGGCTTTTGACGAGCAACATGTTCTTCGACATAATCATCATCGTCATCCCAATCTTCGTCTTCGTAGTCTTCTTCGTAGGAATCTTCTTGTTCTTCTTGAGTCGCTTCTTCAACAACTTCTTCAGATGCAGAATCTGCACCGCCATCGTTATCTTGCAATCTTGCAATCAAGTCTGCTTTCTTGCCAGTAACTGGCAAACCAGCTTCCTTTAGCAATTCCTTGAGTTGTGCAACTGTCATATTTTCGTAATCACTCATTCAAAGACCCCCTCATACTTTACTGATGAGATATATTCCGTCTTGGAATACTCTCCTGTCTCTATTTTTCACGGTGGTTGAACGTTCAATGTTTGCAGCTGTTTGTCCGACATTTTCTTTGTCAACACCAGTTACAATCACTGTTGTTTTCTTCTCAACCTTTACAGTAACACCGTTTAGAATATCTGCTCTTCTAGGAACTCTTTCCCCGAAGTAATTGTTTACTATGAACTCATTACCTTTCACTTCAACAGTCATAGGGAAGTGAGAATATAGAACTTTCAAAGTGTAAGTGAAGCCCTCTGTGACTCCCTTTACCATATTTTTTAGATGTGCATTCCAAGTTCCTGCCAGAGCCTTTTCCTTAACTCTCGGCATATCAACTCTGACCAAAAGCGCTCCACCTTCTTGGAAGATGTCGTGTCTCGGACTAGAGAATTCTCTTGAAATGGAACCATTCGGACCTGAGATTGTGACCATGTCACCATCTAGTGTTGCAGTAACTCCTTCTGGAATTTCTACTGTGTGTTCAATTCTGTCTAATTTTACCATCATATCACCTCAGTACACATATGCTAGGAGCTTGCCACCAATTCGGTTCTCCTTTGCGTCTTTGTGGTGCATTACTCCGCTGTTAGTTGTCAAAATTAGCAAACCAAAGTCTTGCGCAGGTAAGAATCTACCTTCCCACTTATCGAATTCTTGTCTTCTTACGGAATATCTTGGCTTTACTACTCCACATTGGTTTATTGCTCCACGTAGTTGAACGTTGAAACTTCCACCTCTTCCGTTATCATTTCTCTCAATTTCTCCGACGTATCCAGAGGATTGCATAATCTGTAGAACAGATCCAAGCAACTTGGATGCCGGAGTCAGTTGAACATCAAACTTACCAGCTTGTTCAGCATTGTAAAGTTTGGCTAGTGCGTCATTAAGGGGGTCAAATTGCATTCTTAATCACCTCAATTCATTTTCTTAAATCCTATTTCCGGAGCGATGTCTCTGAAACATTGGCGGCATAGTCTCAATCCGTGTCTTCGAATCATTCCTCTTCTTCTGCCACATCTGCGGCATCCATTTGTTCTACCAATTTCTTCACCATGGTCTCGTGCCATTTTCACTCCTCCAAGATTGTGATACCATAGTTCTCAACAAACCATGCTCTGGCATCATCAGCATTGGTTCGGTGGCTTTGTGAAACCTTTGCACTTCGTCGGCGTCTTCTGCTAACTCTGTGACCAGGTCTCTCTAATACGACATTTATGTCCATTCCATAAATTCCGATATCTGGATCATATTTTTGTTCTGGGAAATCAGTGTAATCACTGATACCGAAGGAAAGATTTCCGGATTTATCGAAATTCCATCCAGGGATTGTGTTTTCTCTGACCCAAAAAGCATCGGTCAGGAATTTCTTAATCGATTCTGAATCTCTCATTGTGACTTTACAGCCGATTGGGAATCCAACTCTAACTTTCAGGTCACGGTTTTGTTGCTTACCTAGAGTTCTGATTGGAGATACTCCTGTAACCATTTTCAAAACCTTTTCAGCGTTGGTTAGGCGGTCTCCACCTTCTCCTACGCCAATGTTGACTACGACTTTTGCAATTCTTGGCATAGCCATTGGATTTACGGTTTCGCTCATTGGCTCACCTCCAGACCTGGAAGACTACAGTCGCCTACTGAGAAAACGTTAGGAGATGTTGTACCGAATCCGTCGAATTCTACTTCGTTTGGCATACTTGAACGCTTGACAATGTATTTTGTTACATCTGATAATTTGCCAACGTGAACTCCACCAACAAGCATACATCTTGTTCCTTCACCGAATTTGATGTGTTCGAGAATCTTTTGTTCAGGCAGTGAGATCTTTACTGAATCACCTGTCTTGTGCTCTGAAGCATCATCGACTAGGATATTTCTTCCATCATGAAGGTGAATCTGAGTCTTTCCTCCCTTTACGGTAGACTTTCCTTCGATTCGGCAAACCTTCCATCCTGCTTCATCTGCAGAGATTGTTCTGTATCTTAGTCTACCGTTTGTATCTAATACACATCGGAAGTTTTCTTCTCCAAGTGTTAGAACATCCATTAGCCCAACTCCTCTTCGAGTATCTTTTACCACTCTTCCATCAACCTTGACTAAACCAAGATGCAAAATTCTCTTGACTTCTCTTGTAGACTTAGCCAATCCAATAACATCTCTGATGATAATATTCAATGGCATTGAGCGTTCAAGGCTATGAGCTCCTGCTCTTTGTCTTGTTACCCAAACTGTGGTCTTACGTGGAAGAGGCCAACTTCTTGGTATGGCCAATCGCTTTAGATGACTGCTGCTTCCCATTATTTTCAACTCCTATCTGCGGTCAATTTTTGCATTCGTAGTTTATCGGTTTCATCCAACTTAACTACAACTACATTTGAGCAGTGGACCGGCACTGCTTCTTCCTTGTTGTCTGACTTTGTCGAGGTTGCTCCTTCGATGAACAATCGACCAGTGTTTGAATCTACATTGATTACATTTCCTTCAAGAGGGTTAGCGTTTCTCTTTCCACCAATTCTCTTTCCGCCGTGAGCGAAATCTCCTCTAATTACACGTACTGTGTCTCCGACTCTTACTGTAACGGATCTAACTCCATCCAGTCTTGAGTCTGGATTCTTAAGTTGTAGGCGAGCACGCATTCTCTTCCTCTTTACGTGATCTGGGGCATTAGCTTGTTCCTTACGCTGTTTGCCAGGTTTCTTACTCTTTACCATTCATGTCACCTCATACAATCTGTTTCGCCGTTGCAGCGATACGAGGCCATCTTTCTGCGGCCTCTCTCGAAACTGGTCCTTTGATATCTGAACCTTGAACATCTCCTTTTTCGTTTGTAATAACACAAGCATTGTCTTCAAATTGCACCCATGTCCCATCAACTCTGCGGAAAGGTCTCTTTTGCCTGATAACAACTGCATTGTACATTTGTCTTCGAGTATCAGGAGTTCCTCTCTTTACTGATACTTTGATCAAATCCCCAACTCCCGCAGCAGGTAGTCTTCTCATTGTACCTCCAAGTTTTTTGACGTTGATTAGTTGAACAATCTTTGCTCCAGTGTTGTCAGCCACCTGTAATCTTGCCATTGTTGGCAATCCACGGGTCTGCTTTCCTGCTATTCCACGCATTAAACATCGCCTCCTGCATTTTCAATTACACAAAATGAAACCGTTTTAGAAAGTGGTCTGCATTCCATTACTTTCACTCTGTCACCGATTTCAACATCGCCGATACAACTTGGCAAATGAGCTGAAAGAGCACTTGTTCTCTTCTCATATCGCTCATATTTCTTCATGTATCGTACATTGTTTCTTTCGATAACAATAGTTCTCTGCATTCCTAAACTTGCTACAGTTCCTTCTAGAACCTGGCCTCGTAGGCGCAATGTTCCGTAGAACGGGCAGTTTTCGTCTCCATCCCAATCACCTTTTGGTGGTTTTACATCTACTCCGATGTCACGCATGGTCATCACTCACTCCTGTGGTTGCGGTAAATTCTGTCCTCAGCACGTTGCCGCATCAACGAACCGACGATGGTAACATCACTGTCACCCAATTTGAATTTGATTGAACTCTTTCCGAGAACTACTTGTTTCTCACCCTCTAACAATGTAATTGTTTCACGAGTCTCATCGGAAATCATACCGGATTTGCCAATGTGAGTAGGATCATTAGATGAAACAATTGTTGCTTCTCTTCCAATCCATGATTGATTTAATACTGAGTTGTTCATTATCGCACCTCCACATTAAATCCGTTATTTGACAGAACTGCTGCTGCCTTCTTCTTGTGGTCTCCTTGTAATTCGATTACACGACCTTTGACCGTTCCGCCAGCAGCGCATCTATTCTTGAGTAACTTTGCAAGTTGGTTTATGTCGATTGCAGAATCTTCAATTCCTTCGACCTTGGTCACAATTTTACCATACCTGCGCCTGTCGGTGCTTATGGTTGCTTTTTGCTGTTCCTTTGCAATCTCCTGACAAATACAAAGTTCGTCAGGTAATCCGCAAACGTTACACATAGCAGCCATTTTTTCACCTCCTAGTTCAGTTCTTTATTGAATTTAATTTTGTTTTGATTCTTGCAATAGATCTTCTGCAAGCCTTGAATGCACCCATGTTAGATGGGTTACCACCAAGAGATTGTTCCGCTCTAAGTTGCAATAGTTCTTCTTGCAATTCTGCAAGTCTTTCTACAAGCTTTTCGTTGCTCATTGCGGAAATTTCTCTGCTTGATACATGTGTCACTCAGAACCCTCCTCTTCAGCAACTGGCTCAGCATTCTCTGCTGCACGAATCTTTAGTTCTTCATCAGAGAAGATAGAAATCTCGTGAGGTAGTTTTGTTCCTTTCTTCATTATTGAGACTGTTACTCCAATAACACCGAGTTTCTTTACACAAACTGCATATCCAACATCCATGTGCTCAATTGCAGTTTCTCCACAATACTTTACGTGGCCTCTAATGAATTTTTGAGTTCTGTGTCTAGCACCTGTAATCTTTCCAGCCAATGTGATAATTACTCCTCTTGCTCCTGCTTCCATGATGTTTAGAGCTGCTGAGTGACCTGCCCTTCGGTAGTACCATCCTCTTTCCATTGCAGATGCAATCTTTTCTGCCATAACTTGAGCGTTAAGTGCCGGATTTTCTACTTCATCGACTTTTAGTCTTGGGTTTTCGATACTGAATCTCTCATCAAGTTGTTTTTGCAAGTCGTTGATGATCTTACCCTTTCTTCCGATTACCATTCCAGGCCTTTCTGCCATGACGGTTACTTCTGTGCCGTTTGGCGTTCTTCTGATATCTATTCCACCGAAACCTGCTTTCTTTGTGTTATTCATCAAGAATTCTTTGACAAGGTGTCTCTCAACATTTCTGTCGATTATCTTTCTTAGTGTACTGCTATTCTCATTCATGATGTTCACCTCAGAAGTCGTCCTCCAACTCATCTACATCACTGTTAAAGTCTTCAAGGAATATTTCCATGTTTACTCTGTAGTGGTTCTTTGGAGAAGCTCTTCCTCTTGCACGAGGAGTCCAGCCTCTCTTAATTTGGCCGCGGTGTGCAGCGCAGTGAGTGATTACCATCTCTTCTGGATCGATGTCTTCGTATTGGTGCCTAGCATTTTCCATGCAACTTTCAATAAGTTTCAGCATAACTCTACTAGCCTTTACAGGGTATCTTCCTGGACCAACACCGCCCTTTCTGTGACCAACCATAGATGGACCAGAGCGCTTTCTCTTCTTGTTTCCAGAACCTAGTCTGAAAGGAACTGCTGTCGCTTTCTTCCTGATGTCTGGTCTGTCACTGTCGATTTTCAGAACATTGTTTAGGAACTCTACAGCTTCTCCTGCGGTTCTGTGTTTGATTGCTCTAGCGATTTCAAAACAGTGCTTTACGTGTACGTCAACACCAACAGATCTTGCTGTTGCAAGTCTGCTTCCCTGTAGCAACTGAGTGTATCCTTTTTGAGGTAGTTCTCTCTTTTTGGACCTGCGATCCATTTCTGATTTTCTCCAACCCATATTTCTCACCTCACTTCAATGCCACGTGTGACGAAGAGCGCGTCGCACCTACACCAGGACCAGAGTGTGTAACTCCTCTCCTAGTAGTTGCGAACTCTCCCAAATAATGACCAATCATTTCTGGTATGATATCGATTTCAACGAAATTCTGACCGTTGTGAACTGCGATTCTCTTTCCTACAAATTCAGGTAGAATAGGAACGTCTCTTCTGTGTGTTCTAATAGTCTTGTTTGAAGATCTTCTAACTCTAGAGATAAAGTGCTCATTTTCTGGAGATAGACCTCTTGCGATTGATCTTCTTGCTCTGCTTGTAACCAAAGTAGCAATGGATAGAACCGATGGATCTTCTTCAGGAGGCATAATAGGCATTGCCTTGAGTTCATCGACTTCATATCCTCTGTAAGTGAATTCTTTCTTCTTTCGGCCAGTTACGCTTGAGCGCTTCTTACGAGCTTTTCTTCTGCTTGCTTTTG
>MDTE01083408.1_pt1 | contig 11137 bp, 13 predicted proteins | sample 811231 | NCBI WGS metagenome assembly MDTE01 (sample SAMN05326651, study PRJNA326480) | marine metagenome | isolation source: seawater | place: Indian Ocean: Red Sea | collected 2010 | reverse complement strand
TTAGTAATTGATTCTTGACTTTGACATCTATGAAATACTTTGAATTCAAAGACGGGACAGATTGATTGTAATCTTTTACGTTTATCTTCTGACCGTTTTAATAGTTTATTTAGGCAAATTCCACGCATTAATTCCTAAGTCAGCTCCAATTTTATGAGCACATGCATAGCCACTAAAAGCAACTGCATTTAGCCCTTGTCCAGGGAAGCAGGAGTCCCCGACGCAAAATAAGTTTTTAATACCTGTTGTGTTGAATGGCATTGTTAATAAGCCTGGAAGGCGAATAGCAGGAATAGGACCATAACTACCCTGATGGCGACCGAGAAATCTTCGATGGCTTTTTGGCGTTCCAATTTCTTTATGATTGATTGCTTCGTTAATTCCTGGAAATATATTTTCAATTTTCCTAATCAGATGGTTTGCATATAGTTCTTTCTTCTCGATATAACTTGAGTGGCTTAGTCCTTCCCATTCGTTAATTGAAGATGGAGTAAATGCATGAATAATATGTTTATCTTTAGGAGCTATTGAATCATCTAATAATGTTGGAATTGATACAAATACAACCCCTTGTTCATTTTCCATATCTTCCCATTTCTCTAATATTAAATGATGGCAATGGCTGCCTTCTGGGATTACGCTTTTATTTACCCCCATATGCATGGAAAGGAACGAAGGTGAAGGCATATAACGCTCTTTCCATTTGCGTTCTGACTTCGGTGCTTCTTTGGGATCTATCAAGGGGTTCTTACATCCCTCTCCTCCAAAAGTGTCCCAACGAGTGGCGTTAGAAATGATTTTTTTTGCATAGATTATTTCTCCATCTGAGAGTTGGACTCCAATAGCTTGTTTATTTTTTAAAAGAATCTTTTTAACGCGTGATTTATATCTTATGGCTCCATGATGTTTCTCAATCCCGTTGACAAGTTTTTGTGCAATTATCCCCACTCCTCCTTTTGGGTAGTTGATGCCTCCTGCATGACGATCAGAGAAAACCATTCCTGCATTGATCATTGGTGTTTTTTGGGCTGGCATTACTGACCAGCAGAAACATTCAATATCAATAAATTTCAACAAATCTGCATCCTTGATATAGCGCTTGGCAACGTCGCCAACATTTACTGGCAACCAACGGGCTAGCCCTAAGCATGAAAGTGGGGCTTTGAAAAAAACTTTTGCTAGATATGAAGGATCTTCAATTGAGAGTAATGGCATTGAGTCCAGACAATTGAATACTTGCCAACAAATTCCATAAAACCGTTTAATGCCAGAGGCTTCATGGGGAAAGCGTGAGGTTAATTCAGCAATGAATTGGTCATAATTTCTATCAACTGCAATATCTAATCCATTGGGAAGGTGGTATGCGAGTTGAACAGGATCCGGGAGAGTTTTGACTTCTTCGTTAACATCCGCCAAAGCTCTAGTAAGCAAATTGGTATAGCCGTCATGACCAAAACCAAAAATCATTGAAGCGCCCACATCAAAGGTGTAACCATTCCTTTTGAATGATCCACCACTTCCACCTGGAATTGTGTAGCGCTCTAAGACAAGTACCTTTGCTCCTTTTGCAGCAAGTTGACTAGCGGTTACAAGACCTCCAATCCCTGATCCGATAACCACTGCATCCCAGTTGCTTTGGTTTTTGCTTACGTCATCCATAATGTTGTTACCAACTTCCTGAAGTTAAAGGCTCACAAGTCACTAGGAAAGATTTGGTTGAATAGTTTTGATTTTTTAGAGAAGATTCTCTACTTGCATTTTGACTGTTGGTTTTAGATCTTCTAAGGCCCTGTCTCTATAAGCAGAGTAGCGAGCTCGCTTGTCTTTTATGCGTTCAGGGAACTCTGGAAGAAGTCCGAAATTCGCTGGCATAGGTTGAAAGCCATTCTTAGTACTATGGGAATTACTTACAAAGTGTGTAAGAGCACCAATCATTGTTGTCTTGGGAAGAGTTATAGGCTTTTGATGCATTGCCAATAAGGCTGCATTGGTCCCAGCAAGCCAACCTCCTGCCACGGCAGGAGCATAGCCTTCAGTGCCAATTATTTGCCCTGCAGCTAGTAGCTTCAACCTTTCTTTGAATTGCAGCGTAGGGCCCAATAGTCTGGGTGATTCAAGGAAGGTATTTCTGTGCATTACCCCAAAACGCACAAACTCGGCATTCTCTAAGCCTGGAATCATTCTTAGAACACGCGATTGTTCCCCCCATTTAAGATTTGTTTGAAATCCAACCATGTTCCATAGTCGACCGGCTTGATCTTCTCGGCGCAATTGAACTATTGCATATGCGCGCTTGGCTTTACGTACATCTTTGTCATTTAAATCACCCCAACGCGCATCCCAAATCCCAATAGGCTTTAAAGGGCCATATCTCATTGTGTCTTCTCCACGACGAGCTAACTCTTCCAGTGGTAGACACCCTTCGAAATATTTTGCTGAGTTTTTATCGAAGTCTTTGAGCTCGGCTAGCTCGGCTTTTAAAAGTGCTTCTCTTAAGGCTAGATATTGATTCTTATTTAAAGGACAATTGATGTAATCCGCTTCTCCTTTGTCATACCGGCTAGCCAGAAACGCTATGGATTGATCGATGCTTTCTCCAGTAACAATTGGACTTGCTGCGTCAAAAAAATGACATTCGTCAATACCTGTAAATTCTCTAAGGTCTTTTGCAAGTGAATCGCTGGTTAAAGGACCAGTAGCAAGAATGGTTATCTGACCCTTTTTAGGAAGTTTTTTCAGCTCACATCGTTCAATTTGTATTAGTGGATTTAAAGCAAGTGTCTCAGTGAGTTTTTTGCTGAATTCACATCGATCTACTGCTAGAGCTCCACCTGCAGGAATGGAGTATTTATCGGCAGTAGTTATGACGATGGACTCCAATCTCCTGAGCTCCTCTTGCAATAGGCCTGCGGCTCGATCACTACTTTTTGATCCGAAACTATTGCTACAGACGAGTTCGGCAAAATCACCTGTGTGATGCGCAGGCGTCTTTTTTATAGGACGCATTTCTAAAAGCTTGACTTTGATGCCTGCTCTAGCGACCTGCCAAGCAGCCTCTACTCCTGCTAAGCCTGCTCCAATGATTAATACCGAAGATGACCTGGTCAATTCATCCAGTTGTTTTAATTACATGAGACTAGTAACTAGCGGAGCAAACGCCTTTTAGACGCCCCATCTCCCATTCTTTAATGAGAATGTAAAGGCGATGTGCAATAACTTTTTCAGGGGGGCGAACCTTCTTGGAAGGCTGCGTTAGAGAGTACAAGATGTCTTTAAAAGTCAGCAAATATTCAACTTAAGGTGGTCTGCATGATAATTTCCATGCGTGCCTCACGGTCACGCCACACCCATTAGGGCGGGTCGCTAGCTCAGTGGTAGAGCATCCGGCTTTTAACCGGCTGGTCCTGAGTTCGAATCTCAGGCGACCCATTCTCATCAGATTAATTGATGATATAGAAGGGACTGCTTTTTATTTATTGAAGTTATTTCCAATTAATTATTTTTTCTGCTTAGCTTAAAGATCCTTTTGAACCTTGGGAGCTTGGGCTTCTCTGATTTACTTTGTTGAGAGATGTTGAAAAGCTTGATGGAATGTTTTCAACATCCTGAATGGAGGCAAATCTTCCCCTTAATGAGCTAGAACAGTTCTTAGTTTTTATTCTTTCAATGCCATTTGGGTTAACAAAAAAGCAACTTGTGGGCTGGGCGCTCGTCGCTACAGCAATCAAGGTAGCTTTTGGCTTTTGGCTTTTTGGGCGCTTAGGGTTTCATTTGCCTTGGTAAGAAAGATCTTTGAGTTTGCTTTCTCTTATTCTGTGTTGATCTATTTGTGTCCTTTGCCCTGATTTAAAGTATCCCTCTTAAGCTTTTGGGGGGAGTATAACCTGGCTTTGAAGCATTCTTTGCTCTTTTATAAGAAATTTAGATAGCTTATTTTGCTGATCCGTGATTATCTTCCATGTTCAGTTTTGTTCGATTTGAAGTATATATCTCTATTCAGGTGGAAAATAAAAAATTGATTAGATTTTTATAAGTTTGGATAAAATAATTCCCGATTACATATATTTATATCTTTATGAAGTCTATATAGCGCATTGTTTTTTTTGCTTTTGAGTTGCTAAATTATCTATGAATAACCTTATTTGGGACTTTTGACAGTTGAACTTTTTGAGAAGTTTTTTATATCTTATAGTGACTTTATGTGCCTTCTCTGATGAAGCTCAGGCTGGCCTTAACAAATTTAGCTTGTTAGATAGGATTGACTCTTGGACAATTGAAAGGAAAATTGACTCCTTTAAAGGAACTGTTACTTGTAGGGCATCTATTTTCTCTACCGGAAGTTGGTTTGATTCTCGCATTAGATTGGATAAAGATGGTGAAATCGTTTTTCCACCAGGACAACAAAGAAAGAAAATTGATACAGAAAAAACAATAGAAAATGTCAAATCTTCTTTAAAGTTATGCCGCTCTGGTTTGATCTATATGCCTGAATTGCAGCAAGAATAAAATTATATGCTTTCTGTTAGGGGCAGCTGACAGTGACTGGCATAATATGTATAAGTGCTTCTGAATTAAGCGTAAATGCATCTATGAATTCATGAATAAGCTGATTTCAGTAGGAGCTGCTATGGCGTTCAACGTTTCTCTTTATCTGTGGGCATTAATTAGAATGCCAGGATTTTGATAGTAGACGGAGGAGATTCTCTGCTTCAGCAATTGGGGTGATATTTAAATTGAACCTATGAATGGAATTTGCACTAGAAATTTTCAGAAGAGTTTGAATAGTGCTTTCGAATTATTTCCTACGAGCTTTAAGAGCGCTAGTCTGGCTTGTCGGGAAAATCTTTCGAAATCGTGAAGTAGTCATCAACTATGAAAATCGACAAGAACTCTGCAGCAATCACTAAAGCCAAGAAAAATTGGTTATGGACTTGGGCCGAGCCAGAAAGTAGTCCTACAGTTTTACCGAAGTCCAAAACGGAAAGATTGGCTTTGCAGGCCAAGCTCGCTAATATTGATGCTGAAAGAGCGATTAGTCGTGCATATCAAATTGAATTGACAAGAACAAAAGCAGTTGGGGAAGCGATGTTCAAATCCGGAAAAGCTTTAAGGTATACGGTAACTAGTTCAGCTAGACAAATTCTTTTAAGGACAGAAGCTGCTCGACGCGAGTTTGAGCCTGGCTATCGCAATAAATAGTAGACAAATACCATTATAATTTATGGTTAATGATAAGAATTCTTCTGCTAGATAATTAAATATTCTTATGCTGACTTATTTTTGATTTGCGAATATTCTCGTTTCTTATTATGACATTGTTTACTTTTAAAGAATAATGCTTTAGATTAATTTTATTAGGGATTTAATTTTTCACGAATGGATTTATCCACTGCCCTGATTTGGTCGTCCATCCCATTTGTAATCATAACAGCTTATTTTGGGACAAGAAATGGATACTATGACACAGACCAGTATGAGGGGGATGGATGTGCACATGATGTAAAGAGGTGAGCTTTTTTTTAATACCTAATCATAAATAATGTATGAATGAGGTTTTTTTTTCTCTACTAGACCAAATTATATTCTTTTATTTGGATTGTTATCGCCAGCCTTATTTTGTTAGTAGAACATATGGTTATGGGATTATTTTTTTAATAGTTTCTAATGATATTATTGGCATCTAGATTCCCCTTCTTGCTGTGCAATGGCCACCTATAAAGTCTTGGACCAGTAGATCCTCAAGGAAAGGCTTTAGACATTTTGTGGCCATTAACTATGGCGGAACTGGTGAGAAAAGGTGGGTTTTATTTGTAGCTGTTTTAGATGGTAAATGTCGATTCTTGGTTAAATGGAGAGAGTTAAATGATTCTTCTCAATGGATTAGTGGCTGGTTAAAGCTTAGTAGGGAAGAGGCTAACCCATTCTCAAAAGATCGTGCAGAACATGATGCAACACAAGTTTGCCTTCATGCATCACAAGACTCTGGATTGCTTATTCCTTCAGGAGAACTCAAAATTAGACCATGGGATTAAATATTTTTCATATGAGTAATCTTGCATTTACCATTATTTAAATATTAAGAATTTAATTTACCTGATGTAGATTTTTGCTTTTGACCATTCAAAACTTCAACTCTATTCCCTTCTATAGGTAATTACTATTAGATACAAGGTGAGAAACTTCCTTTTGTCAGTAGAGCCTGTATTTATTGCTTGGGCGGCTTTTCAATCTTCAAAATCACGTTATTAATAAGTAGCATTAGCTTGTTGAATGATAGAGAACCATTGGAGTACAGAGACAGAAGCTAGTGCTTTTCTCGGGGTTACCGAGAAAACTCTTCAACGTTGGAGAGAAGTTGGTTATTTAAAGCCAGGAACTCATTGGAGAAGTTCTCCCAAGAGACAGTCAACTCCATGGAAGCCTGAAGTCATTTATCATGTTCAATGGTGTAAAGAAGAAATAGATTATTGGCTTTCACAGGACGCTCCTATAAATGACCTTGCGGCCTAGATATCGTTAGGGAATAAAACTTTATTGAAGAAAATTAAATAAGTTAGATTTGAAAAGCCTATAAACAACTAATTCTTAACCGAATATTATAGTAACTTGAATTTGTTAAGCCACAAACCTTTCATTTTTGCATTCCCCAATAGAGTTTTTAAGCACTGGGTAGAGATTAATCATTCGATTATATTCATCAGAGTTACGATAGGAATCTGCTTGATTCCTGTAGAAGGCTTCATTAGCCATTTCTAAACTTAGACCTGGTTCGAATTGAGCATTTAAGTCCATATGCAAAACAATTAACACAACCTTCTGATAATGAAAAGGCTGGCAAGGGGCTCATTCCTTTAGGTTTATTAAACAATTTTTTCAATAAACTTTACATGTTTGAGCTAAAGGTGTACTTAGCGTTTGTAGTTGATGGTCTGGATATAAATTATTTTAATACTTTGCTATAGATTTTCTCGTTGATGCGCTAATTATCCAACTTGTAAGTCTGGAACAAATTTCTTTAAGTATGTAAGAAGAAACCATACAACAACCACATTCCCAACCATGACTATTGCGAAGCGCACTTTTAGATCTTTCAGAATTGGATTAGAAAGTGCAGACTCCCAAAACTGAAGCAGTGGACCACCAGCCATAGTTCTTAGTGAAAAATTTCTTGCATCAAGTTACTCTATTCGTTTTTCGATCAGTTGTATATCATTAAAATCAAGCTATGAGTCTTTCTTAAGAAAAAGCTTTTTATAGCGCTCCTTCATTTTCTTCCCTTTTTGAAAAGGTACTGTTTTAAGCCCTTTAGGAAATAAGCATTTCTATTCAGTACAAAACACCAAAGGATATGAAGGGGCGTAACCCCCGACTTCTTTTATAAATATTGATTTCTTTGCAGATGGACTAGTAGTTGAAATAGTTTTTAGAGTGGTCTGCCTGATATGAATTGGTGAGCCGCTGGTACGTACCTATAAAGCAGGTAAGCAACAAGCAGGAGCAGATTCCCTCCAAGAACTAGGCCTCCAGTGATCATGTTTTGCTTGTTGGAGGTGTAGTCCCATTTTGGTTGTCCTTCAGGTGTTTGATCTTGTGCCACAGCGATATAGGAGAGTTTTTAAGCTTCAAATAATTATTTCACGCCAGGTCCATTTGGACATTGATTTCTACAGAACAGCATGTTTCCTAAAGATTATTAGGTTCGTCTCCTTAGCCATTTGTTAGGGATTCATTTTGCTTTGACCAGATCAGAGTGATTTTGTTGAGCTTTGAACACCTTGCAGGTGGGGGGGAGATTATTTTTGGGGACCAAAAGTTAGAGCTGCGAAATGTTTGATTAAAGCCATCTTTTTATGAAAATCATATTGCTTACGATTTTCAAGGTCTCTCTTCATTTTCATGGATCTAAGCACCTATATAGCGCTCCGCCCTTAACCCACGCTATATATAGTAGTTGCCGAGCGCTTGTTTTTAAGGCTCAATGGAGTTGAATCTGAAAATAAATGTCTAATCAAAAATGTTATAATGCAAGATCAGAAGATAACTATCTTTTTAGATTTAAAAAGTCTGGTGTTAAAGATATTACAACAACACTTGGGCTTGCGGAATTGCTATTCCAGGCTTTAATCCTGGTTTTGCTGGTATAAAATTATAAATATTTTTGTACTTTCTTTTACTGCATTCCTTTGAATTAGACTTTCTTCAGCAGTTCATTAATAGGACTTATTTCTTAGATTGACATCATTTTTCTATTCATCTAATTGCTAGTTTGGAAAGTTTTTCTATGGCATCTGTGCAAACTTCGCTTAGAAGTAATATTGTTTTCTATCTTAAATTCTTTGTAGAAACAGAGGGATGAACCTACTCTTCATAGAGATTAATGGACTTCCTTTTGTAAAAGCATTGCCTGCTTTTGGCTTGGCAATTGGACTCTTCTGTTTATTGGGATTGCTACTGAGCTTGGCGCGTCGTCTTAAGCCTGCCTTGCGATTAGAGCGAATAGGAATCCCAATTGCACTTTTAGCTGGAGTATTTGCGCTGCTTATAGGGCCTTATGGACGGTTTCCATTATTGCCTGAAAGTGTTACTGAAATTTGGTTGCAGTTCCCTTCACCTCTTTTAACACTGGTTTTTGCGACATTAATGTTGGGTCGTCCAATACCTCGTGGTAAGGGATTGTGGAAACCAGTCGCATCTCAGTCTTTAGTAGGTCTTGTACTTGGTTTCGGCCAATACTTGGTGGGCGGATTGGCAGTCTTATTTCTTTTGATTCCCTATTTGGGTGTAGACCCTTTGATGGGATGTCTTATAGAAGTTGGCTTTGAAGGCGGCCATGGGGCTGCTGCCGTGATGGGGAATAGTTTTTCAAAACTTGGTTTTCCTGAAGGACTTGATCTTGGCCTGGCAATGGCGACAGTAGGACTACTTACTTCAACAATCTTGGGGAGTGCAATTGTTGTTTTAGGACGGTGGCGTGGATGGGTCTATGAGAGTTCTTCAGAGGCAATAGAAAATGTTCTAGCTTCCAAAAGCTCATTAGGGTTAATTCAAAAAATTCGAGTTCTAGTAGTGAACCTTGCGCTGATTGGCTTGGCAGTTGTTTTGGGCGTAATAATGCTTTTTGCATTAAGAAAGCTTGCATACTTTTTCGGGGATATCTTTCAAGAAGCAATCTTGGTTTTACCGGTGTTCCCTTTGGCGTTACTCGGATCGCTAATTATTCGTTACTTGTTAGAAATAAGTGGTAAAACTTCTTTGATATCAGAGCTTTTGCAGCGTGACATAGGTATCTTGGCTACTGATCTACTCATTACAACTGCTACAGCAAGTGTAAATTTGCCACTGCTTTTAAACGATTGGTTGCCACTCACAGTTTTAGCTCTAACAGGCCTATCTTGGAACCTTGCAGGGATGTTTCTTTTTGCAAGATTAACTTTTAGGAAGGAATGGTTTGAACGCTCACTTTCTGAGTTTGGCAATGCGACAGGAGTTGCCGCTAGTGGGGTTTTGTTGGTGAGGCTTGCTGACCCGCAAAATCTTACAAGTACATTGCCAATATTTTCTTCGACGAGACTATTTTTACAGCCATTGCTTTCGGGTGGTTTTGTTACTGTGATTGCTCCGATTGCAATAGCCAAACTTGGCCTTATAGGCTGGACTGAAGTATGTGGAGTACTGACTATGCTTTTTATTCTTCTTGCGCTATTTTTTCAAGAAAATCTTGCTAATGAAACTATTTGATGCTGAGGACTTATAATCAAAACTAGTTTAGTTTATAGTATTTAGTTTAATTTTATTTAATCTTCCTAAAATGAATAGCAAGCCTTACAGAGACATTCCTCCTCAAGAGTCAAGAGAAAAATGGTTTAAAAGTCATTTATTAGGGCGTGAGATTGAATTGAGAGAGCTCTATGAACTACCACAAAATGAGTTGGATCTAATTATGGCTGAAACCTCAGAATTGCGCAGTGATCCAGATAATAGAGATAGAAATTTAGGCAAATATTGCACAGCAGGTTATTTCCTTGAATTGTCCAAGATTATAGATAAGAGAAGATTTATTGATGGTTGATTTTTAAGATTACATGAAATCACCTATTCGAGGATCATCACTAATAGCCCAGAATGAAATCTAGAGAAAAGCTTTTCCCTTGTAATTAAACATAAAAAGTTAAAAATTAATAGCCAAATCCATATGCGTTCCCATTTGTAGACCTATTTCGGAGCTTATGCGAATCCTAAATGTCTATTATTAAAGAGGTTTCAAAACAAGGCTCGTGATGTTTGTTTAAACTTTTTACAACTCTTATGAAGTAAGCCATTGCAAAATAATCATTTATGCAGCATAAATAAAGTGATTCAATTTTTAAATGAATCTCTCTTGACCTTTGACTCGAAATTTCATCTAAATTCCTATGAGCCTTGTGAATTTTCTACAGTTTCTAGAGCCTATGCAGGATCAATTTTCCAGAATATATTCTACGATGTCTGGAATAATTGCTGTAATACTTGTTTTATGGGTGTTAAACCTTATAGCAGGCTTGATACAACGAACGTATTCCACTGGTAAAGCATTTGGCGGTTTTTATCGTAACTATCTTCATAGATGGCTTAAATCCATAATTCTTAAAGTGTTAATGTTATTTAAAGATAAACAAAAACAATCAACTGCTTAGGGTGAGACTGAATCAAAATATGAGGTGAGGGAAATTATGAATAAGCATAAAATTAAGCGTTAGGTCATTTGGATCAGTCTGACCTAAATGACCTAACGCTTGAAATTGGTTATTGGATGTTAAAAATCAACCGCCGGTAAGGGTTGAAACGACACTGATCACAGCAATGATCAATCCACCCCATTTGATAACTGGTTGTGCATTGTCATATGAAGTGGCCACTAGGATGGCTGCCAGGTTGATAACTGTGAAGTCAGGGCTCATGGAGAACTTTGCAAATAAGACAGTCGTTTTGTAGCAGGGAATACACTATGTGTCCATGATTATTAAGTAAAGAATGCTTGGAATGCCAAGAATGCCTATTTAATCTAAGACAAGTTTTCAAAAGCGATGAGAGAATAAGATTAACTGGTATGGAATTTAGTCTTTTAGAACTTTTGGTAAGTAGGTCAGGTGAACCTTTT
>MDTE01128841.1_pt1 | contig 11138 bp, 8 predicted proteins | sample 811231 | NCBI WGS metagenome assembly MDTE01 (sample SAMN05326651, study PRJNA326480) | marine metagenome | isolation source: seawater | place: Indian Ocean: Red Sea | collected 2010 | reverse complement strand
TCTAGAAGGGCCATTATTAATAGTTGCAGGTGCTGGATCAGGTAAAACAAAGGTTTTAACTAGTAGAATTGCTCATATTATTAAAACCAAAAATGCTTTTCCAAACCAAATTCTTGCAGTCACATTTACCAATAAGGCTGCTAAAGAAATGCATACAAGAGTAAGTAAAATTTTGGGTTCATCAGCAATTGGTCTCTCTTGGTTGGGAACATTTCATTCAATTTGTGCTAAATTATTAAGAAAACACGCGTCTGCAGTGAACTTAAAATCAAATTTTACAATTATTGATACTGACGACCAAATAAGACTTATAAAAAATATTTGTAAAGCCGAAAATATAGATGTTAAACAACTTGCTCCAAGATACATTATTGCGATTATAGATAAATGGAAAAATAAAGGTTTATACCCTGATGAAGTAAACACTAATAAAAAAGATATATACGAAAAAACTATTTTGCCAGTATATAAAATTTACCAGAGAAAATTAATTGAATTAAATGCTTGTGATTTTGGAGATCTAATTCTTCATTCAGTTAAAATTTTAGAGAAAAACAAAGATTTAAGAGAAATTTACTCTAAAAATTTTAGATATATTCTAGTCGATGAGTATCAAGATACAAACTATATTCAAAGTAAATGGTTAAATTTATTAGCTGAAAAAAATAGAAACTTATGCTGTGTAGGTGATGATGACCAGTCAATTTATAGTTGGAGAGGTGCAGAAATTAAAAATTTTTTAGAGTTTGATAAAATTTACAAAGATACAAAAGTAATAAGACTTGAGCAAAATTATAGATCTACAGAAAACATTTTAACTGTTGCCTCTTCTTTGATCTCAAACAATCAAAACAGAGTTGGTAAAACATTGAAATCAACAATGGAAGCGGGAGATCTCATTCAGTTAAATTGCTTTAAAAACGGAAAAGATGAAGCTATTGGAGTATCAGATGAAGTAGAAAAAATAAAAAAAAGTTTTTCACTTAATAATATGGCAATTTTAGTCAGGGCAATTTTTCAAACCAGAGAATTTGAAGAAAGGTTTTTAAAGATAGGCTTGCCATATAGAATTTTAGGTGGGATTAAATTTTATGAAAGAGCTGAAATAAAAGATAGTGTTGCTTATTTAAGACTAATTTATCAAGATAAAGACGATTTAGCATTTGAAAGAATCGTGAATAATCCAAAGAGATCTGTTGGGGAAAGCACTATTAAAACAATCCATGAATTCTCAAAAAACAACAAATTAAGTTTAGAAAATTCATCAAGAATGATGATAGAAAAAAATTTAATAAAACCAAAAGCAAAAATTGGTTTAAATATATTTTTAGATTTAATTTCCAAATGGAGGAAAGATCTTAATATCAAAAAAATAAATCATGTGAAATTGCTGCAAATAGTTCTAGATGAGTCTGGTTACTCTGCAATGTTAAAAAATAAAAAAGACCTCGAAAATGAAAATCGTCTTGAAAATATTAAGGAATTATTAAGCGCAATGAAAGAATTTGATAATCTAGAAAGTTTTTTAGATCATGTTTCTTTGGCCACATCTATTGATCAAGATTGGGAAGGTGAAAAAATCAATATGATGACAATGCATGCCGCGAAAGGTTTGGAGTTTGATGTTGTTTTTTTACCAGGATGGGAAGAGGGTTTATTTCTACATCAGAAATCTATAGAGGAAAAAGGACAAAGTGGTTTAGAGGAGGAAAGAAGGCTAGCTTATGTTGGTATTACTAGAGCCAAAAAAAATGCAATTATTTCGTTCTCAATGAACAGGTTTTATCAAGGGGATTGGATTGATAGTATGGCGTCTAGATTTATTGAGGAACTTCCAGAGGATAATTTGGAAAAAAACTCTTTTTTTGATGATAATACGAACACCTTTGATGAATTTGAGTTTAATCAAGATATTGAACTAGACGATGATCCTAAAAGAAGCCCTGGTTGGATAAGATATCAAAAAAGAATTAAATGATTAAAGCAAGATTAAAAAAATTAAAAGACCAGTTTGTAGATTACAATTTAGATGGTTATGTTATCCCAAAAAATGACGAATTTTTTTCTGAGTATTCAAACAAGAATAGATTGGGCTTTATTTCAAATTTTAAAGGTTCAGCAGGATACGCAATAATTTTAAAAAATAAAAATTATCTTTTTGTTGATGGAAGATACACAATTCAAGCAAAAATTGAGAGCGGTAAAAATTTTAAAATTATTAATTTAAAGGAAATTCTAGATACAAAATTATTTAAAAACTTAAATTTAGGGATAGATCCAAAATTATTCACATCAGATCAGATTAAAAAATTTTTCTTAAAGAATAACAAGGTATCAATTATAAATGAAAATCTAGTCGATAGAATTTTCAAAACTAAACAGAGGAAAATTATTCCTTTTTACTCTCTTGATAAAAAAATAACTGGTGAAGATCATTTGCAAAAAATACAAAAAATTTTATCATTTTTAAAAAAAGAGAGATTAGATTACATATTAATTACTGCACCAGAAAATGTAGCGTGGTTATTAAATATCAGAGGTTACGATAGTCCATCAAGTCCAATACCTAACTGTCATTTGATAATAAGTAAAAAAAGAAAAATTTATTTAATTGTAAATAAAAAAAAATCAAAAAATCTTATAAAAGAAAAAAAATTGAAAAAAAGTCAAATTATTGATCCAAATAACTTACAAAATTTTTTTAAAGGATTAAAAGGAAAAAAAATTTTAATAGATAAAAAAACGTGTTCTATCTATTTTGAACAATTTTTAAAAAAAAAATTTAAAATTATAAAAAAAGAAGATCCAATTTATCTTTTAAAATCAATAAAAAATAAAATTGAAATTGAAAATATGGTAAATGCACATTTAATAGATGGAGCTGCATTAACAAAATTTATTTTTTGGTTAAAAAACAAAAAAAAATTAGATATCACTGAAGTTGATGCTCAAAATAAATTAGAATATTTTAGAAAACAGAACCCGAATTATTTGTTCCCAAGTTTTGATACAATAGCAGGTAGTGGTAAAAATGGAGCAATTGTTCACTATAGAGCTACAAAAAAAAATACAAAACTTTTAAATAAAAATGAATTATTCCTATGTGACTCTGGAGGACAATATAAATTCGGCACAACAGATGTTACAAGAACTATCTGTTTCAAAAATCATAATAAAAAAATTAAAGATATTTTTACTAATGTTTTGAAGGGACACATTGCTGTAGTTAATACTGACATCAATAAAAAAAAAATTGGTAGATTGATAGATATTGAAGCTAGAAGATTTCTTAAAAAAAATAATCAAGATTATAACCATGGAACTGGACACGGTGTTGGTTTTTTCTTAAACGTTCATGAAGGGCCTCAAGCTATTTCAAAACAAAATTCAGTCCAAATCCAAAATGGAATGATACTAAGTAATGAACCTGGGTATTATAAACAAGGTAAATTTGGAATACGTATCGAAAACTTAATTTACGCAAATAAAGTTAAAGATAAATTAATTTTTAAAAATTTAACTTTGGCACCGATAGAAAAAGATTTAATAAATTTTAAACTATTAACAAAAAAAGAAAGAGACTATATTTTTAAATATCATTTTGAAGTTTATTCAAAATTATCTCCACTACTTAATAAAAAAGAGAAAAAATGGTTAGCTAGCTTTATTTAAGCATTCTGAGCCAAGAGGACTGGTCTAAAATTTTTACTTTTAAACTTTTTGCAACATTAATTTTTCTATTCGTCGGTTTTTCTCCTACTATTAAATAGTCAAGCTTCTTTGTAACATTGCTAACAATTGATCCTGAATTTTGCTCTATTAAAGATTTTGCTTCAGACCGACTCATGTTTGAAAGTTTGCCAGTAAACATAAAAGTTTTATCTCTTAGAATACCATCATTTTTTTGATTTTCAGAATTTTTGACTGTGAGTACTTTTTCTAAGTTTTTTAAAACATGTAAATTTGTTTTATTTTTAAAAAAATTTTTTATAGAGCTAATCTGCGTCTCACCTATTCCATCAATATTGATCAAATTATCAAAATTATCTTTTTTTGATAAAGAAATAAAATTTTTTAGTGATTTTAAGTTTTTCGAAATAATCTTAGCATTTTCTAAACCTATATGCCTTATTCCTAATGCGTAAATAAATTTTTCAAAAGAAATTGTCTTTTTTTGATTAATTGAATATTTCAAGTTTGCAACTGACTGCTTTCCCCATCCCTCTAAACTTTCTATTCTAATATAATCTAGTTTGAATATATCGTGGGGAAACTTTATTAAATTCAAATTCCAAAAATTTTCAACAATTTTTTTTCCAAAACCTTCAATATTAAAAGCTTCTTTTGATACAAAATGTTTTATCTTTTCTACAGCCATTTTTTCACACTCATACCCATCGCTTGAGCATCTTCTAACAGCATCTTCTTTTTTAGTTATAAAATTAAAATCTTTTACTGTTTTAGATCCACAAGATGGACAATTTTTTGGAAAATTAAATTTTTTTGAATCTTTATTTCTCAACTTTAAATCAACAGAAATTACATGAGGTATAACATCTCCAGCTCTTTCAATTAAAACTGTATCACCAATTCTTATATCTTTTCGGTTTATTTCTTCCTCATTGTGTAAAGTTGCATTAGAAACAACAACACCTCCAATATTAACAGGTTTTATTTTTGCTACTGGTGTTAAAGCACCAGTTCTACCAACTTGAATTTCAATGTTTTCGATTTTTGAAATACTGCTGTTTGCAGAAAATTTATGCGCTATAGCCCATCGTGGAGCATTTGCAACATTTCCTAATCTTTTTTGCAATCTAAAATCGTTAACCTTATAAACTATTCCATCAATATCAAAATCTATTTGATTTCTTTTTTTTTCAATTTCATTATAGTTTTTTATTAAATCTTTTATTGTTTTAATCGTTTTATTTAAAGAATTTGTTTTAAAACCCCACTCTTTTAATTTAATTAAATAATCTTCTTGAGAAGATACTTCCAATCCTTTTTCATAACCAAAAGTATAAGCAATAAATTTAAGAGGAATTTTTTGTGTTTCTTTAGGATCTTTTTGTCTCAAAGAACCAGAAGCAGCATTTCTTGGATTTGCAAACTTGTTTCTTAAATCTTTAAAATCACTTTTTTGAATATATACCTCGCCCCTTATATCTATTTCTTTGGGAAAACTTTTTGATTTAATCTCGTGTGGTATATCTTTAATTGTTTTTAAATTTTCTGTTATATCCTCACCTTCTTTTCCATCACCTCTAGATAAACCAGTTACAAATTTTCCATCCTTAAACAATAAAGATGCAGATATTCCATCAATTTTAGGCTCAGCACTGTACTCGATATTTAATCCTGTTTCATTATTCAGAAAATTCAAAATTTTTTTTTCAAAATTAATAAGATCTTCCTCACTAAATGCATTACCTAAAGATAACATCGCTGTCTTATGTTTAACTTTTTTAAAAATTTTAGATGGTTTATAACCTACAGAATTAGATGGTGAATTTTTGTGATTTAAAAAATCATATTTTTTTTCTAAATTGATTATTTCCAACTTCAGTTTATCAAACTCATTATCATCAACTAATGGTTTATCAAGATTGTAGTAATGTCTGTTGTATTTTTGAAATATCTTAATCTTTTCAAGATATTTTTGATTTATTTTTTCATCAACCATATTAAAAAAGATTTTTTATTTTACTTAAAATTTTACTTTTTTCTTTTTTGTTTTTAGGAATTGAAACCTTATACTTTTTATTGAAAATTTTATAAGTTTCTTCGTACCATTCACCAGAATTATAATTATAACCTAATAAAGAAGCGTACTTTAGGGACTCTTCTTCCATACCTAGCTTATAATAAATTTCAACAAGTCTATGTATTGCCTCTTCTACATGGGCGGTAGTTTCATAATTTTCTAAAACATTTTTAAATCTATTTAACGCAGGTATCCACTTTTCTTTTTTTACATAGTGTCTACCTATATAAACTTCTTTTGCTGCTAATACATCGTTAATTAAATCTATCTTAAATCTTGCATCATAAGCATAATCAGTTTCTGGAAAATTTTTAATAATGAAATTAAGCTCTTTTTTAGATAATATTAAAGGAGCTAGATCTTTTTTTTCTCCTTCAATTGTTTCATAATAACACATAGCTAAAAGATAATGAGCATAGGCAATATTTTTATCTTTTGGGTAAGTATTTAAAAATCTTTTTAAATTTTGAATAGCTAAAGAATAATAATCTTGCATATAATAAGAATATGATGCCATCAAAACTGACTTAGATGCCCATTGCGATTGAGGAAATAAAATTTCGGCTTCTAAAAATTTTTTACTAGCTGCAAAATAGTCTCCAATTTTAAAAAAGTTCATACCCTCTTTGTAAGCTGAAATCATCTCATCTTTTTGATTAGTTTCTTTTATCAACTTGATATTTTCAGTTTCTTTACTGCATCCGATCAAAATTAATAAGGAGAAAAAAGCTATTATTATTTTATATTTCGACATCTATGTAAGTATACATAGTTAAAAAAAAATTATAAAGATGAATATTAAATTAAGCTATTGATCTAAGCAAGCTTCTATTGATTAAAGTATGAGGAAGTGTTCTTTCTTGAATTTCAATGATAGAAAAATTATCTTTATCTGCAAATACTTCTCTTAATAAATTATTTGTAAAATAGTAGCCACCTTGTGAGCATTTAATACTAGCTATCATTCTATACCCACTTGTGAAAAGATCACCAATGCAATCAAGTATTTTATGATTTACAAATTCTTTTGAGTTTCTTAAACCCTCTGGATTTAGTACATCTTCACCTTTTACAACTACAGCATTATCTAAACTTCCTCCTTTTGCTAAACCATTTTTTTTAATTACTTCAATGTCCTCATATAAACAAAAAGTCCTTGAGTTAAAAACCTCTGTGAGATCATCTTCATAAACATTTATTTTATTTCTTTGGTCACCAATGATTTGATTTTGATATTTAAGTCGAAAATCAATATCCAAGCTTAACTTTGAGGGTTCGATTGATATAAATTTATCTTTTCTTCTAAATTCTATTTTTTTATTTATTTTAATAATTTTGATTGGTTTATCTGAGGACTCTAAACCAACAGACAATATTTTATCTATAAATTGTTTAGCTGAACCATCTAAAATTGGTACTTCCTCATTATCAATTTCAACCAAAACGTTATCAATTCCAATTCCAAATAATGCCCCCATTAAATGCTCAATTGTAGACACCCTTACTCCAGAGTTATTACTTATTGTAGTGTTTAGAGCGGTATTACTCACATTAATAAAATTTGGATATATGAAATTATTTTCTTTTAAATCGACTCTTTTAAATACAATTCCTGTATCAGGATCAGAGGGTTTAATACAAATTTTAACCTGTTTTCCACTATGAAGACCTATGCCTGTGAATGATAAAGCTTTTTTGATAGTTTTTTGATTTAAAAGTGACACAAACAATTTTTAATTCACAAAAACTAAAGTTAAAAAACAACTAATATTACGAGAAACTACAATTATTTAAAAAATTCAAAAAATTTCTCAAAAAAACCCTTATTTTTAAGACTTTTGTTAGTTATAAACACCTCATTTTCATTGAGCCCATATAAAGTCTTTTGAGCAATTTCATAAATATTTTTATTTTGCTCATTTGAAAAGCTTTCTAAGTAAGAATGGCTAAATGCCTTATCTACGGATATCTTATACTCACTTAATAACTTTTTAATATTTTTTAATACATAATTCGGCAAGCAGATAAAACTCAATTCAATTGATAAATTTTTACATTTTTTTTTATCGGGAAAGACATCGTAATAATTATTATCAATATAAAATTGATTAATTTTTATATGTAAAATATCTACATCTTTTAATGTATCTTTACAGCAACTCTTAGCATCTACCAATAGATCATTCACTATCTTTGTATCTAATGAAATTATATCTGCTTTATTTTTAATTGAAAAACTTACTGAATAAATATTTTTATAATCAATTATTAAATTAACAATTTCTATAAATTTTTTAAGTCTTCTTTCTATTTCAATAATATTTTTTTTTAAAAAATTACCTAAAGCTATATAATTGATCTCTTTTGTTTCACCCACATGAGTATCTCTATACACTTTTTCGAAAATAATTTCATTTTTTTGATCAGTTACAGTAAGAATAAATTTATTTGGACTAACTAAAATAAATGTTTGAAAATCTAAATTATTTTTCATCTAATATTATTTGACCCTTTTGACGAAAATCAATCATCTTTTTATCATTAAAATTTTTTTCTTTAGTCATACGAATAAATAAATTCAAAACTTCACTTATATTTTCTCTTGGTAATTTAATCAAATATCCAGTGGAGGTCTCTATATCCCATCTTTTTGATTTAAAATAATGCAAATTTAATATCTGTGTAAATTCAAAATTTGAATTATCTATATTCTTTTTAAATTCTAAAAATTCATTAATGTTCAAATCACCAAAAACATAAGGCAATTTAATTCTTGATTGGTCTTTTTTTATAAATTTACCATTATTACCAATAAAATAATCCTCTCCATCTTTTTTTGTGACTGCTAGAAATTGAGTTTTTTTTATATCGATAATTAAGGTAGATGGATAATTTTTAAAAATACTTAATTCTTCGATTGCATTGTCAGAAAAAATGTTTTTTTTTATTTCAAATTGATTAATAAAAAAAATATTTTTTGATTTTAAACTTCCAATTATATCCTCCACTTGATTGCTTTGATCTAAATTAAATCCTGAAATTTTAATTTTTTCGATTTTGGGTAATTTAAAATTTAGAATTGTACTATTATTTACTGTGGCTAATAAAAAAAATAAACATAAGTAAATAATAACTTTTTTACTTATTAATTGCTGCATCTTTTAAAATCAATTTAATTAAATTTATAAAATTGATACCAACATAAGAGGATATTTCAGGTACTAAAGATAGTTTAGTCATACCAGGTTGAGTATTAATTTCTAAGAGATAGAATTTTCCTTTATAAAATTTAAAGTCTGACCGCGTAACCCCTCTGCATCCAATCAATTTGTGAGCTTTAAGTGTTATATTCATGAGTTTTCTGTAATCATTTTTAGATAAGTCAACAGGGATAATATGTTCAGTTTTTGCTTTAGAATTATATTTTGCCTGATAATCATAAAATTTTCTCTTTGGTTTTAATTCAATGGCACCAAGTTTTTTTTTACCTATTATAGCAGCTTGTATTTCTCGACCTGGTATAAATTGCTCAATAAGTACTTTTTTATAATCTTTTAATAGTCGTAATTTACCGAAAAGATTTTTTCTTGTACAAATAAAAACATTTACACTAGATCCTTCGTTAATTGGTTTAATTACAACAGGAAAACCTAATTTTTTATTTATTTCAAAAGTTAGCCTTCTGTTTGTTTTATCAAAGGTATATAGAAAATATTTTGGAGTTAAAATTTTATTTTTTTTAAAAATTTTTTTTGAGATTTCTTTATCCATTGCTTTAGCAGATGAAATTACACCGGAGTGTGTGTAGGGAATACCAATTGTCTCTAATATAGATTGAATGTATCCATCTTCACCAAACTGTCCATGCAGAGCATTAAATATGATTTGTGGTTTGAAATTTTTAGTTATAGCTAAAAGATTTTTATCCGGTTCACATATTTTTACTAAATAACTATTTTTTCTAAGTTCCTTGGCAACTTGTTTACCTGTATCTAAACTAATAATTCTCTCTTTTGAGATTCCACCTGAAATTATCAAAATTTTTTTTTTCAAACTATTCCAATATTTTAATTTCTTTATCAAGTTTAACACCTGTTTTTTCAAAAACTTTTTGTGATACAAAATCAATAAGTTTTTTCATATCTTTAAACGTAGCATTCCCCTTGTTAACAAAAAAATTTGAATGTTTATTGGAAATACATGCATCTCCAAATTTAGTATCTGTTGAAACTGACTCTCTTATTAATTCCCAAACTTTTTTATTTGTTTGGTTTATTGGATTTTTAAAAGTGCTTCCACTAGTCATAATTTTGGTTGGTTGATTTTTTTCTTTTTCTGATTTCATTTTCAAAATCTCACTATTAATTTTTTGAATATCACTTTTTATCCCTTTAAATGATGCACTTAAAAAAATTAAGTTCTCAGGAATATCATTATCTCTATACTCAAAATTAATTTTTTTTGAGGGGATCGTAATCAAATTACCTCTATTGTCTATTGCTTGGATCGATAAAAGAATATCTTTAAATTCTTTTCCAAAACAACCTGCATTCATTCTTATTCCACCTCCAATAGAACCTGGGATACAAGATAAAAACTCAAATCCACTTAAATTATTTTGAGCTGCGAATTCTGATAAACTTTTGTCTAAAACTGCACTTCCAGATATTATGACATCGTCTCTTAACAATGAGATTCTATTAAAGTTTTTACTTAGTTTAATCACAACTCCATCAAAAGTGTCATCTGAAATCAAAGTGTTTGACCCTGCTCCAATAATAAAAATTCTTTCTTGATTATTTAACAATTGGAGAAATTTTACTAAATCTTTTAAATTATCTGCTTTAAAAAAAACTTTTGATTTACCACCAATATTAAACCAATTCTTTTTTTTAAGATCTTGATCAAAAACCACATTATTTCCAAAATCCTTCAGTAAATCTTTTAGTTGTTTTTTTTGCATTACATTAATTCTGGTAACTTTTTTATCCAATTTGAAATCGAACCAGCTCCCATCCCAATTACAATCTTATTTCCATACATATTTTTTTTTAGAAATTTTGCTAATTGAATATTATTATTCACTAAAAATAATTTTACTTTAGAATTTTTTATAATTTCTTTTGCAAAATTATTATAACTAAATCCCAATTTCATTTTCTCACCAGCAGTAAAAATTGGACAAAGAATAACAATGTCTGCGTCTTTAAAAGATTCAGAGAATTCTTTTCTTAAATCTTTTAATCTTGAAATTCTATGTGGTTGAAAAATACAAACTTTTTCATACTTTTTATAAACATTTTTCACACCCTCTAAGACAGATCTTATTTCTGTAGGATGATGTGCATAATCATCATAAAAATCAATTTTA
>MDTE01003572.1_pt1 | contig 11138 bp, 3 predicted proteins | sample 811231 | NCBI WGS metagenome assembly MDTE01 (sample SAMN05326651, study PRJNA326480) | marine metagenome | isolation source: seawater | place: Indian Ocean: Red Sea | collected 2010 | reverse complement strand
TTCCGCTGAATGCGATTGGATCGACATTGCTCAGAATCGGATGGAACTGGTCGACGATGGTGATGTTTGTGTGCAGGATTCTATTATCCATGGTGAAGTTGACCTGGTTTCTCATCGCTATGTCCATTCCGAATGGCAGCCTGTTCGGCTGGTACTCGTTGCGGTATGGTCCTAGGTGCATCTGCACTGTGCCGCCTCCGGTCATGTAGTCCTCAAGTGTCTCAGTCAGGCTGAGGCCATCGCTCTCTCTAGTCTGATCCAGCATCTCATAGTAGTCGCCGTAGTAGACATTGTAGTCAGTCTGCCAAGGCAGCAGGACCTTGTTGTAATGCTCGACCCAGTCGGGAGTACCGTAGGTATCCCAGTTCTGCATTCGCAACTGGGTGTAGGTCATTCCCATGGCCTCGAGGTCTTTCTTGACACTCTGTAGACGATTCTGATCAGTCGGATTCGACAGAATTGCAACATCGATGTTGTCATAGAACAATATCTCGAAGAAGCGGTCGTTTCCGGATGGTTCCAGTGATCCGTCCTCTTGAGCAATCTGGGCACTGAAACTGATGTTGTAGGTATGGCCGTCGTACCAATCACTGTAAGGCGCTGTCCAGTTGGCCTGGCCCCTCTGATGAGGTGCTAGATCGAATGGACCATTCTCACTGGATTCCTCGTAAACGGTCTGTCCGGTATCTAAATCGACGATCTTCATTGTCAGAGTGTACTCTCCCGCGATGACACCGTTCAGTAGTGGAACTGCGAAGTCGTGGGCCGAGGTTTGTTGACGGAGGTTAGTTGAATAGACGCATTCGTATGTGATGTCAGCAACGCACTCCAGAACGTCGGGCTGTAGCAGAGTGATGTCTGCACTAGCGATACTGAAAATAATCGATGAGTGGTTGTTTGCAGTATTGACTTCGGACTTATTGTACCATGCAGTTAATGGATCTGAATTGTTGAAGATTGTAGTCACATCAATCTTGTAGATTCCACTCGTGAAGTCGTGGGTACCAAGAGTTGCAATCTCCTTCTCAGCTGCATCCAAGCCAGTCACATCGACTGTGTATGAGCCGTCGTCCTCGAAGGTGAATTGCTCAACTCTGATATTATCAATTGCGAAACCGGCTAGGCCGGCGTTACCGTTGACTCCATCGTCGTTGGACTGGAATCTCCAAGTGAGAGTGACTTCGGAGCCAGACATAGTAGTACACTCATCTCTCCACTCCGAGGTGTCCTCACTGGTGCGGTTCAGAATGACAATGTGAGTCATATCAACTGTGACGGACTTCAGGATATTCTCTGAGTCAAACCACACAACAGAATTGATGTTGTCAGAGTGATCACCGAAGTATTCGACTTCGTCGTAGCCGTTCAGATCGAAGTCCTCGCAGCGATGGAAGTTGGGATCTTCGGGGTTGGTGTTCTGAATCCCATTCTCGTTGAGATCAGTCCAAGTTCCGTAAACGACTCCTTCGTAGTACTCACCGTCCTTAGTCCATGTAATCTCCAGATTAGCAGCATCACGGATAGCGAGGATGTTGCCTCCACTGTCCTTGAGGTAGTCGCCCTCGGCATAGTAATCGAATGTTAGGTACGTGAAGTCAGCTCCGAATTGGGCCACAGGAATAGGATCGAGAGTCATAGTCTCGTTCCAGTTGTCGCCATAGCCATCGCTCGGGTGACCCAGCCAGTAAGCATGGCTGTTGAATATACCCACATTCTGAGGCAGCATGTCATTGGAGCCAGTCGAGTCATCGATTCGGCTTCCATTGGAGTTGCCATCATCTGTCCAAATTGGATCTACTCCTGAGAAGTCCTCGATTGCAACCAAATCCGGTTCAGCATTCTGAATGAATGCCTCAAGTTGGAAGTCTGTCACTGTGTTGCCGCAGTTTCCAGCCTTGACTCTAATATCACGATCTCCTGAAGCATAACGCACACCGTTCTCAAGATCAACCCAATGATCCTCAGCCAGGCATGGGTCGAACAGGTTGTTCACAGTCAATTGGAACTTGATCTCGTCGTTCAGGTCATCCATATTGGTGAAGCCGGTTGGATTAGTCAATTCGGTCTTGACATAGTATGTTGTGTTGTCAATGAAGTCGGCTGTCAGACTGACCTCCTCGGAAGCCCCAGCAGCGAAGTTGTTGAAGTTCAGAGTCTGGCTGACGGTCTCGGAAGTCCCGAAGGTTACGTCTCTCTTTCTGATTGTGATATTGTCGAAAGCGAAGCCGTCCAGCCCTGTGTCCTGAGATGAGCCAACAGGACCTACTGAACCCATCAATCCACTTCGGAAGCGGAATCTGATGTCAATTACCTGCCCCGCGTATGGAGTCAAGTCGATGGATTCCAACTCGTTGAGGTCTTCGGAAGTTCCACCGCCCTCGGTATAGTTGATCCAACCAGTTGCTGTGTTGGAGTAGAAATTACCATTGTATGTGTTGTATTCAGGATCTACTCCCTGAGCTAGAATGCGGAAGTATCGCTCGTTGTCCCAACCACCGTTGAAGAAGACGGATTCCCAACCGTTGCCATCACTCCATACTTCGATACCACAGGAGTCCTCGTAGAGCCATCTCTCGACGACAGAGTATTGCTCGGCTAGATATAGCTCAAAGAATGCGGCGGTGCACATCACGGAGAGGTCCATGTATGCCGCGTCGGCCCCGGTCAGGTCGACATTCTCGAGAATTAGTGCCTCATCCATGTTATTGTAATAGCCAGAGTTATTCTCATCGTCGCCACCGTAGTCAATACCTGCCCAGTAGTAATTCGTCGGGTTACTGTCAGCCTCATACCAAGAGACGTTCTCAGTGGCGGCAGTCGAGTTTGTCTCGATGTGCCACGATGAAGCTCCATCCCCGTACATGCCAGTGTATGAGTGCTTGGCAAATGCGCAGTTAGGGCAGTTGGTTGTATCCTCGTTGCCCTCGAAGTCGTTGGAGTAAACCACAGTATCTGTTCCTCCTAGAACTTCCTTTACTTCCAAATCGACATCAATCGACCCGCTCAGAGGGTTGAGTCCAGTATTCTTCACTGTCACATTTACCCATCGAGTTCCCTCGCCAATCTCAGCTTGTCCGGTAGATGGGTTGTAAGCCGCAGGAGCGATTGTGACTCCGGTGATACCAACATCCTCGTTATCGAGAGTCAGGACCGAGAGGAAGTCTCCAGCTCCTGCCCATCCTTGAGTGTCAAGCCACATCGCATTGTTTGCGAATCTGTACGAGTAGTCCTTCTGTCCGATGATAATTTCGTAAGCGCTGTTTTCTCCACCTGCGAGCTGCCCAGGGATAGCCATAGTTGGCCTGCGTCCGACATCGAATGAAAGCGAAGATAGGTAGCCAGGCCCATTCGGGTTGGCCAGTACAATCTCGACCGAGTTTATCTCTCTCAGATTGTCTAGCAATAGGTAGGTCTGGTTCTGGGCTGATGAGTCCTGAACTCTAGTTAGAGTTAACTCGGTCGGCACGAAGAAGTCTACTTCGCCATCTTGATTCACATCGACAATGGTGATATCTGCACCCAGATAGTCTCCTAAGAAAACGTAGTTCTGCGTGTTCCAACTAGTTCCCGACTTAGTAGCGTAGGAGATGTTCCCAGTGATTCCATCCACGGCTGCAATCATGTCGATTTCGCCGTCGTCATTGGTGTCGGCGATATCCATTCCGTAAAGTGGGTAGTTGTGCTCAGCGTCTAGCTTGAATTCGTGAATTCCCTGAGCAGTTGCATCTAGCGGATTAGGATAAGTCTTGGTCAAACAGTCGAATTCTAAGACAGTCATGTTATCGTAGTGTCCGACCGAGGTTCCAACTCCAGTGTTGTAAGGAGGAGTCCTGAGCAACCAGAGGTCTAAGTCTTCACAATCCCCTAGGCTACCACCAGGTAAACCGCTACCTTGAACGGTCTCTCCCCAGTGACCGAGACGTACTTCCATGTACATCCCATTGGTCAATGGCACTGGAATCGACTGCTGGTTGGTCAGTAGGGATGGATCTGTTCCTCTGTAAATCTGAATATACTGGTTGGTCGCTGTTGCATCACTTGTAATCAGAATGATATCGTCATTATCGTCTTCGTCAATATCGCCGACCTCCATACCTAAGTGGTACGGGTTAGATACGGTAATCTCAGTGTCATCCCACTGGTTCACGCGCTCAGAGCAATCTCCCCACATCGTAGTTAGGTTGCCCGGTCGCACGAAACTCTCTCCAACGAATCTAATGTTCTCCTGGTAGTATACCAGATCGTTTACGTCATCTCCGTCGATGTCAGCGACTTCGACGTCGACTGAGTTTGCTGTGTCTACGAAGCCAGCTCGCATGGAGTCATTGTTTGAGATGAATACATCCTGCCTGTCTGCGAAGTTGCCTGAGCCGTCGTTATACAGTACAGTGATGAAGTGCCCCATCTCGCTTACAGCGACGATGTCGTTATGGCCATCGCAATTCAAATCACCAACAGAAAGGTGTGATGGGTCTCTCTGTACAGCGTACTGTGTGATGTGCGAGGCACTCACTGCTGGCACTAAGGATACCATCAGTGAAGATAACATCAACACGACCAGCATTAGGGCTGTGCGGGCCTCTTTGTTTCGGTTTCGGGCAGACTCAGACGTATGCAACATGCTCGCTCCGAGTTTCGGTCATCACTTATGCCTTCGCCCCCGATGAGTTCGACAACCCCTTTGGGGTTGAGTAGTGATTCAAACGTATCTTAATCACATCAAGTGGACTGCATCCAACTGGGATTGGGAGAATATTCTGTCTCAGCACCGCCGTAAATCCTCTCTAATCTTCCCATCATCCAGAGCCTGTCTAGGAAAATAGCCAACTCTGCAGCATCACGATTTAGGCGCTCTCCCAATGCCATCTCGAATGAGCTCAAGGGCAGGGAAGTATGGCCGTGTTCTCTTACTACCAAAGTGAGCAGTAACTGAATCCATGCCTCTGCAAGCGGGTCGCCCGACATTGTGTCCGACAGGGGCTCGACTTCTTCCTCGAGCTCATCAAGAATCTCGCATATTGCTGACATGTCCGGATCGCTGCTCTTTCTGCCTCCAAGTTCATCCATGCTAGTTTCGAGATCGAACTCACCAATCTTCCTGATTACTGATGGAATTCTGGATGGGTCTGGAGTAGGGCCTGGCAATACTGCCTCTCCCTCAGATGAAGGCATGAACTCAGACTCTATATCGCCGACTGCTGATTCCGGTTCGTCCTCATCAGGGTCGGCTAGTCTGGCAGCCAGAGGCTGCAAAACTCCAATGTCTCCAGAAAGCCCGATTTCTTTTCTCAATTCCTCTACCCATCGGGCCTCACCCTCAAGCAGAACATCGACGTCGAACTCAGTTGAACGAAATCTGAATCTGACAGTACCGCGCATCTCCATTTCAGCACCCTTCTAATTCCTGCGCAAGATTGGCGGCTTTCATGCTTCGGCCAGATTCCTCAGTACTGCGGGCAGAATTCCACCATTGCGATAGTACTCGACTTCGACAGGGGTGTCGAGTCTGACTACTGCATCGAACTGGACTTGGCTGCCATCAAACCTAGTCGCCGTGACTGTGATTGAAGACATAGGCTTGAGTTCTGCACTTGCAGGGATGTCGAATGACTCTGTGCCATCCAGCCCTAAACTGTCTGCGTCCTCACCATCTGAGAAAGTCAGTGGCAGAACTCCCATTCCCACTAGATTCGATCTGTGAATTCTCTCGAAGGAGTTAGCGATTACTGCCTTGACTCCTAAAAGCAGTGTACCCTTTGCAGCCCAGTCTCTGCTGCTACCAGTTCCATACTGCGAACCTGCTAGGACGATTAGAGGGGTCTGATCAGCCTGATACCGAGTGCTGGCCTCGTAGATTGATGTGACTTCGCCAGTTGGGAAGTGAGTAGTGAATCCGCCCTCCGTCCCAGGAGCAATTTGATTCCTCATTCGGATGTTCGCGAAGGTGCCTCTGACCATCACTTCGTGGTTTCCTCGACGGCTTCCGAACGAGTTGAAATCTCTGGGCTCGACTCCTCTTGAGATTAGATACTCTCCTGCCGGCCCATGGTGAGGGAAGGCGCCCGCTGGGCTGATGTGATCAGTAGTGACAGAGTCGCCGACCTTAACCAGTACTCTCGCACTCTCGATAGACTCAATTGGGGCGGGCTCACGCTCGATGCCCTCCAGGAATGAGGGTAGTCGTACATAGGTGGATTCATCATCCCACTCAAATAGTGAACCTGTCTTGCTTGGAATCGCATCCCAACGCGGCTCGCTGAGAATGTCCGAGTAGCGATTTGTGAACATCTCGGGACCTATTGCACTCTGTACAGTAGAGTGAATTTCTTCATCACTGGGCCATACATCAGCAAGCATCACAGGGCTTCCGTCGGGAGAATGCCCTAACGGGTCGGAGGAGAAATCAATATCGAGATTGCCTGCCAGAGCATACGCTACTACAAGTGGAGGGCTCGCCAGATAGTTGGCCTTGATCTTCTGATGTATCCTGCCCTCGAAGTTCCGGTTGCCGGAAAGCACGCTTCCCACAACTAAGTCGGCCTCGTCGATGGCTGACTCGATCTCGGTGTCAAGGGGTCCGGAATTGCCGATACAAGTGGTGCATCCATATCCTACCACGCTGAATCCAAGAGCATCCAAGTCTTCGGTTAGTCCTGCGGCATCAAAGTACTCTGTTACAACTCTGCTACCGGGTGCCAAGCTAGGCTTCACCCACGGTTTGATTGAGAGTCCTAACTCCCTTGCCTTTCGAGCAAGTAGACCCGCAGCGACCATTACACTGGGATTGCTAGTATTGGTGCAACTGGTTATTGCTGCAATTACGATATCTCCATGCTTTAGGTCGCAATTGCGCCCCTCGATTGCTGCACTGGCTGCGTTGCGAGAGGCATCCACTCCATGCCCCTGATGGCCAACCGGCGAATTTAGACTGGTACGCCAGTGTGATTTCATCGCCGACAAATCAACCCTATCCTGAGGTCTTTTGGGTCCTGCAAGAGATGGCTCAACAGTGGATAGTTCTAGTGATAGTGATGAGGTGAATCGAGGAGCAGGTGTGGCATCGGTGTGGAACATTCCTTGTGCCTCTAGGTATCTCTTGACGTTCTCGACGTGTTCCGGATTGCGACCCGAGAGTAACATGTAATCTAGAGTAGCTTGATCCACTGGGAAGAAGCCGCAAGTAGCCCCATATTCAGGTGCCATGTTTGCTATAGTAGCCCTATCTGGAAGGCTGAGATTGGCTAGACCGGAGCCGTGGAACTCGACAAATTTGCCGACACAGCCGTGCTCTCGCAGCATCTGGACTACACGCAGTGTCATGTCTGTGGCTGTAACACCCGGGCTCAGTGAGCCCTTCAACTCAAATCCAACTACTTCTGGAAGCAGCATGTAGATTGGCTGGCCCAGCATAACAGCCTCGGCCTCAATACCTCCAACACCCCATCCCAGAACACCCAATCCGTTAATCATCGTAGTGTGTGAGTCAGTTCCTACTAGGGTATCGGGTATCCAGATATCTACTTCTTCACGGGCTACCGTGGCAATCCACTCGAGGTTGACTTGGTGGACGATTCCTCTTCCAGGAGGGACTGCACGGAAGTTGTCTAGGCTGTGCTGCCCCCACTTAAGAAACTCATAGCGCTCTAGGTTGCGCTTGTATTCCATCTCCAGATTACGTTCTTTGGCATCAGAGAACAAGCCGGAGACATCTACCTGGACTGAATGATCTACCACTAGGTCGACAGGGACCTGAGGATTTACTCTCTCGGGGTCTCCGCCCATCTCTACCATAGCATCCCTCAGGGCTGCGATGTCTACTACAGCTGGCACGCCAGTGAAGTCCTGCAGAATAACTCTGCTAGGGCTGAATGGGATTTCTGAGGGAGTCATCTCGGGACTCCATGAAGCGATGCGGACTACATCTTCCTCGGTGACTAGGAAGCCGTCGCATTTACGCAGAGCGGATTCCAGCAGGATGCGTATTGAGACGGGCATATTCGCCAGTTCGCAGATTCCAGCCCTCTCTAGTGCACCGATGTTTGCGAAACGAGAATTGGAACCATCTGAGGTCTCAAATTCTGATAGTGCATCAAAGGGCATCGCATCGCTCAAACCATCACCTATGGTGATGCGGCATTGATTCAATCCATGAAGTTGACTCAGTGAAGGCCAGTCTAATCGTTCACGGTCACGCTTACTAGACGGACCTCGTCAATCGGGCGATCATTGCTGTCAGTAGGGACTTCACTGATTGCAGTAACATGGTCTAGTCCATCCACCACCATGCCGAAAACGGTGTGGACTCCATCCAAGTGGCTGGGGGTGCTGTCTTCAGGTACGATGTAGAATTGGCTGCTGCCGGTATTGGGCGATGAGGTCTTCGCCATAGCTAGTGCTCCGGGGACGTGTAAGTGTCCATTGTCTGCCTCATCAGGCAGAGTCCAACTTGACTGGCCGCAAGTATCTGGAGAGTACCTGTTGCCGGAACTGTCGAATTCCTGACCATTGCAGTATCCAAACCACTTGCCTGTGTATCCTCCCGAACCGTCTCGATTCTCGAAGTCTCCGCCTTGAATCATGAATCCGTCGATAATGCGATGGAATATGGTGAAGTCGTATCTAGAATCCTCGGCCAGAATTAGGAAATTCTCGACATGCAACGGGGCATCGTCCTCATACAACTCAATCACGACTGTTGCAGTGGTCCTCTCTGTAGAGCCTGCTGGCATGTAAGAGAATTCGAGTGTAACGGTTGGGTTATCAGTGTCTTCGAGCCAATCGGAGACAACCTTGAAGGAAACTAGGAGTAACATTCCTGCAACCAGCATTGCAACTATACCCAGAGGAGTGGGGTTACCCTCGTCGAACATCTGCATGCCACCCCCTAGAGAGATGGCCTGCTCATCCATCATCGATGCGAGCTTGTTCATACTGCGGCGAGTCTCCTTATCCTTTGGATCGAAACTCAAGGCATTTCGGTAGCTCTTGTGGGCCTTCTGCCAATGCCTCTTCTGACCTGCTGTATTCATCTCTCCAAGCATCATACCAGCATCGCCGGCATACCTCAGAGTGCGAGACTTCTGCATGTTGTTTTCACACGCATCCCATGCCTCGGATCGTAGAGTTTCTAGGGCCCTTTCTGGCTCGCCGGACTCTAATGACTTGTTGGCTGAATCCCATGCTTTCTGTAGAACTCCGGAGATAGGCATACTGCGGCGGAAACAGCAATCATTGAAAATGGCAGCGATTCAGTTCTCATCCTAATTTGCTGGAGTTTATACGGGAATGGCTAAGACCAGAATAACACCGGGGCGTGCTACGAGACGCGGGATTGAGTCGAGTCAGACTATGGAGATGCATGGGAAGATGGAACGCATCTACAACGATTTCACAATTAATATCGCAACTGCAAACGGCACTGGTTCACAGTCGTCGAATCTAATCATCCTCAACTCGATGTTCCAGATGGGGGTCCCGGTCAGCGGCAAGAATCTCTTCCCGAGCAACATATCTGGCCTACCAACATGGTTCATCATTAGGGCTAGTGACAAGGGCTACCAGTCGCCCGGAGACAAGGCTCACATTCAGATTCTGATGAACAAGGACACTTGGGTTAAGGACTTGGAGAGTCTTGAGTCAGGAACCATTGTAATCTACAACGAGGATGTCAAACTACCAGTAGACAGGGACGACTGTCCATCCTTCGGAATGCCGATGACCAAGATGGCTAGAGGCATCAATCCGAAGCTTGCGCGTCTGATGTGTAACATGTACTACGTGGGTGCGCTTGCTCACCTACTAGGAATTGAGCAAGATGCTCTAGACAATGCCGTAGCAAATCAGTTCAAGGGCAAGGAGAAGGCCATCGAGTTGAACATTCGAGCAATCTCTGAGGGTCGCGATTACGCCGCTGAAAACTGGGAGGATGAGATTCCATACTGTGTAGAGAGCCGAGACAAAGACCCTCGGAGTTTCTTGGTCGAAGGTAACGAAGCGATTGCCCTGGGCTCAATCTTCGGTGGAATCAACATGCTATCCTGGTATCCAATCACTCCATCGTCATCTCTCGCCGAGGGGATAATCAAGTGGCTGCCTGAACTCAGAGATGCAGATGATGGTGGCTCTACATGCGCAGTCATACAAGCTGAGGACGAGCTTGCTGCCGCCGGGATGGTAATCGGTGCTGGCTGGGCTGGAGGCAGGGGTATGACTTGTACAAGCGGGCCGGGAATTTCTCTGATGTCTGAATTCATCGGCCTGTCATACTTCGCTGAGGTCCCAGGAGTAATTTGGGACATCAACAGAGTTGGGCCGTCCACTGGATTGCCAACCAGAACTCAGCAGGGCGATTTGGCTATGCTATACGAAGCCAGTCATGGAGATACTCAGCATATTGTACTCATTCCTGGAACTGTCGACGAATGCTTCGAGCACGGTTGGAGAGCTTTCGACTATGCTGAAAGATTCCAGACCATGGTCTTCGGATTCAGCGACTTGGATCTGGGAATGAATTACTGGTCGACTTCTGGATTCCAGTATCCAGACTCTCCGATGGACAGGGGCAAGGTGCTTCGCTCACAGAAAGATCTGGATGCAGTCGAGAACTACGGGAGATACCGAGACGTCGATGGCGATGGAATCCCATACAGAACTCTTCCAGGAAGCGGTCTTGATCCAATCCTGTACAGAGGTACGGGGCACGACGAGGATGGAATCTACTCCGAAGATCCTGATGTTTACTATGCTACAATATCTCGCCTGAAGAGGAAGATAGAGGGTGCAAGGGACTTGCTTCCTCGTCCTGTGATTAGAGAGGAAGAAGAGCAGGAGATTGGTGTCATTTACTACGGCTCGATGGAGAATTCGATTACAGAAATCGATGACATGTTGGAGTCAACTGGGTTGTCAGTTAGCACCTGTAGAATTAGAGCTCTGCCATACCACTCCGAAGTAGAGGCGTTCATTGAAAGACATGAGAAGGTAATAGTTCTGGAGATAAACAGGGACGGGCAGATGTACGGAATCCTACGCAAGGAACTTCCTGCTCACCTCGTTCCAAAACTACACAGCGTCGCCTACACCGATGGGCTCCCTCCACGAGCACGAGTGTATGCAGACATGATTCTCGACACATTGGA
>MDTE01058644.1_pt1 | contig 11139 bp, 10 predicted proteins | sample 811231 | NCBI WGS metagenome assembly MDTE01 (sample SAMN05326651, study PRJNA326480) | marine metagenome | isolation source: seawater | place: Indian Ocean: Red Sea | collected 2010 | reverse complement strand
GTGCCGAATGGTTTGTAGAGTTTTTCGTGGCGTGCAAGGCAGTTCAGGCCGTATTTACGCACGGTGCGCGCCTGATAGAGCTTCATCTCGGCCCAGCTGCTGATAGGGTCCACCGGCGGCACCACAATGCCAGAAGCCGGAATGCCACTGCCGCCGCCCAACATGCAGCGCATACTATCTTTTGCGCCTTCCTCCTGGCCTACGCCGACGATCGCCACTTTGGAGTTTTCATCGCTGTACCAGTCAAATTTGGCGTTGGGGTCGGTGGCTTCGGTGCCTGTGTCCAGCCAGCGCATATAAGGACGGCGATTCTCGAAGTAATCTTCAAATTCGTAGCCCTCGGGGCTGCCTTCGGGCAAATCATCGGTGTGGCGAATGCGTAGCTTGTTGATTGGCACCACGGGTTTCGCCGCATCATAGCAGATTTTCTCGGCGCTCTTGCCACAGAGGAAGCTGAACAGCGGTATGTCTTCGCCATCATGAATGGTGGCGCAGGGTGGTTTCTCATTGCGGAAATCGCCACCCATTACATCTACGCATTCACGGCAGGTGAGGGTGATATAGGGCGGCAGATAGCATGGCGGCGGCGGAATAATCATATTGTTGTAACACAATGTGTTAAACGCGATGCGATGTCCCATGTCTTTGGCGAAATCGTCAAAGCGGAACTCCAGCAAGTCTACCTTAATTTCTTCGTCTTTTGTGCCTGAACAACGCACGGCATGCTCATCATCGCCTGAGTAAATTTGCGTCAGAGGCGAGAAATGGTCGCGGTCATTGAAGAAATAGTTCCAGCGCGGTGAAAATGGATGTACCGGATCGATAATCTGCTCGATATTGGTGGCATGCAGCTCGTCCCAGCTGGGGCCGCTGCCGGATGGCATATCCATCTTGCTCACCATTTTCAGCGTGCCGAAATAGCTGTAGTCAGGCTCGTTTAAAATGCCGAGCATATTCTTTTTGTGTTTCGGGTCGCGTAGCAGGCGCTTCCACGCATCTTTGATGTAAGTGCCAGGGTCATATTCGCGGTATTCGTTCGGCACGCGCTTGATCTCGAATGGCTGGCAGAAATTTTCCTGCACTTCACGTGCTTCATTGCCATCGCCCGCGCGTAAATTGGACAAGCGGCCATCCATCGCATCGGGCTGCATGGCAGCGTTCAGCAAATACTGGTTGGCACAATTATCCATGCGTAGACGGTTATAGGCCGCGTTTGGTTCATCGGGAATGCCACCGCGTGGCTCGATCATATGCTGGCAGGCCGCATAGCGTTGGCTGTCGCTGGCTTCGGGGTCGTCATAGCCGATCATCGAATGCACTATGCGCGGGCTGTTGGGCGGATCGCGGTAGAGATTGCCGTTATAGACTTTTTGGGGGGCGTCCGGATCCATAATGCTGGTGTAAATATGCTCGTTGAATATTACCAGCGGCGAGCCTTTTTTGGTGCGTTTGTGCGGGATGGCCTCTTCGGATTGAGCGCCATATACATGGTCGGTGCCCTTCAGTTCGGTGTCGCGCCAGCTATTGTCCACGCTGCTGGATTGCGCCCAGCTGAGCGGTGCGCTCACGCAAGCGACAGCCACGCCGAGCCACAGCTGCGCGAAAAAACGATATGATTGTGCCTTAATATCCAACTATTCTTGCCCCAAGCCCCGCTGTTCTATATTGTTTTGCTGTGCCTAAGCACCTTATTTATTGGCTGTAATAGTAGCATAAATATATTAATGATTTGTTACAATGAGTAATTCAACAGGGGTATTCCACACGTTTTTAGCGCTATGACAGAGCCCTATCAGCCAGATAATGAAGAAATTGCCACCCGTATTCGCGAAGGCACCTATTTTGAGGAAGCCCGCCGCTGGTACGATGTGGTCTATCTGAATCCTATTTCCGAGCGCTATTTCTTTGTGGTGGTGGTAGTGCTGGGGGTGTTGATCTTCCTGTTTTCCTTCTCTGGATTGATGGGGTTGATGCCGCTGAAACCGCGTGAGCCTTTTGTCTATCCCAATGAAAACATGGTGGATTTGCTGCCGCGCATTGAGCGTTTGCGCGAAGATGCCGATGCAGATGTGAATAAGGTGATCAGCGAGTATTATCTGGCGCAATATGTTCGCATGCGTGAGGGGTATTACGAGCCCGAATTTACCAAACATCGGCGTTTTATGCAGAATTACAGCGATAATGCTGTGTATAACGAATATAACCGCATGATTCAGCCAAGTAATCCGCGCAGTCCCGTGCGGCAATACGGCAAACATAACATGCGCAACATCGACATACGCCAAATTCAGGTGAACCGCGCGGTAGAGCCAGATGAGGCAGTGGTCAACTTCACGGCCGAGGTGATAACGGCGCAAGGAATCGAAAAAAGCAACTGGACGGCACGCGTCAAATTTTTCTATAGTGGCATTTCGCAACAGGAGCTGGACGCTGCTGCAAATGGGGGTGAGGACACACGTTTGACCATGCCCGAATTTCAGGTGGTCGGCTACAACGTACAAGAACAAATGGCGGGAACCGCGCAATGATTAAGCGCTTTTGGGTGAGTGTAAGTGTAGCAGTGATGATGGTGGCAGTGCCATTGGCGGCAGAGGCGTTGCAAGACCCGCGCCCGTTGGCAACCGATCAGCGTATTCGTACGGTGCGTTACACGCCGAATGAGATTTACAGCTTTGTCGGCCATTATGGCTATCAGTCGAGCATTGAGTTTGCCGAGGATGAAGAGGTGCAAACGGTGTCGATCGGTGACTCGCTGGCCTGGCTGGTGAACCCAACCGGCAACCGTATCTTTATTAAGCCGATCGAGCAGGATGCGCTGACTAATATGACGGTGATTACCGACAAGCACACCTATCATTTCGAGCTGCATGCGGAAGAAAGCGAAGATATCCGTGCGCGTAACATGGTGTTTGTGCTGCGCTTCATCTACCCCACCGACGATGTGAACACGATTAATGTGTCGCAATATGAAGCTATACCAGATATTTACAACGAACCTGAGAAGTTTAACTTCAACTATACGATACGCGGTTCGGAAGTGATTTCTCCCTTGCGCATCTTTGACGATGGCGAGTTCACTTATTTTGAATTTCCCGACAAAAATGCCGATGTGCCGGCTTTCTTCCGGGTGGACGGCCTGGGCAATGAAGAGATGGTGAATTTCCGCACGCGCGGCGATTATGTGGTGGTGGAGCGTGTGGCTTCGCGCTTTACGTTGCGTAACGGTACCGAGGTGTTGTGCGTTTATAACGAAACACGGCCATTATCGATACCAGCTCAGGAGCCTCCTGGTTTCTGGGAGCGCAATAATCCCTTTTAAATCAAGCTAAGTAGCGCAACTAAATGCTGGTTGATTTGGTGTTTTAGCGGCCGCGATAGACCACTTCCAAATCCTGATATTGTTGCAGGCGCGCGGCATCTGGTGCTTCTTTGACATGATGGTCGCCAATTTCGATCTGGCCCGTATCAATCAGATAGCCCATTACTTCGCGGATCTCATGCATGGTGACATGGCAAAGGCTGGATTCTATTTCATCTGCTTTTTCGGCACGATGCGCCGACAGCTCGGATGCGGCAGTGACAACATGGCGCAGCAGGTCGTGGCACGAGGATGAAATATCCATCTGGCAGGCTTTTTCCACTTCCTGCGTAATCAGCTCGATTTCTTCATCGGTGATAATACCATCGGCCATCACCTCGTCGATAATACCGTCAGGCACATTTTGAATGGCTTGCCAGAGCTGTCGTGTTTCGTCGCAATCAAGATTTAAGGAAGGAGGGGTTGCCATAATGCTTGCATTCTCTTGGTGTGAGTATTATCTAACCGTTCTATCGAAAATAAAGGACGATTACCATGACTGAAGGGTATTTTGCCAAACGCGTGAGCATTGAGCAAGTGGAAGAGAGCAATGAGCTGGCGCCGAAGTTCGACGAGCATGGCCTGCTGCCATGTGTGACCACAAGTGCAAGCACGGGTGAAGTGCTGATGTTGGGGTATATGAATGACGAAGCGCTGCGCAAAACCATCGAAACCGGCGAGGCGCATTATTATAGCCGTAGCCGCAAAGTGATGTGGCATAAAGGTGCGACCAGTGGTCTGGTGCAAAAGATCAAGGAAATGCGCATTGATGACGATCAGGACGCGGTCTGGATCAGTGTTGAGATTCCGGGCGATGCGAGTTGCCATGTCGGGTATCGCAGCTGTTTTTATCGCGCGGTGCCAACGGGTGATACGCCTGCAAGTGCTGATGTACTGGAATTCCGCGAAGACGAAAAGACATTCGATCCGCAGGAAGTATACGGCGACGTGCCGAATCCTACCATTCTCTAAATAGAAGAGGCCGGGCGGCATTGTGGCCGCCATGCCTGTTGCAATTTACGATGCTACGAAGCCGTTTTTGTTCGCAGTGAACATGTTGAACATGGCGATGCTTTCGATGGCATCGTCATAGGTTGCATCTGCACGCGCATTGCCTGTGTACATGGAAATAATTTCATGTGGTTGCATTTTGTAACGGTTCTTCAGGAAAATTACCTGTTCTTCCGCCATGTGCTTAACGTGATTATAGACTTCTTTTTCTTCTGTGGTCATCGTCGTTGCTCCTTTCTCACTCAAGGTTACTTGCCGTTATGCCTTACGATGCAATTACGATGCCAAACCTTGCCGAGGGCTTTCTGTTGTTTTTTATTAATATATCGCAGTATATAGAGTAGGTCTAAATAAAAGTTATTCAATATAGGCAAAAAGTGCCTATAACTAAGAAAGATTAACCGTAGCTTGCCTATATTTGCCGGGTGTACATAAAAATACACTCCGTTACGCCGAGCATGGGGGTATGAAAATAATAAATGGATGTGCAAAGTCTGTGCTTGTGCAGGTGTGTGAGGGCTTTATAGTAAGCTCATGAGTTTACGACGCTGGATATTGAGCGGATTTCTGGCCGCAGTGTTTATACATGCTTACGAGTTTGTGCTGCATGTGTATGTGTTGGCGGATTGGTATGCGCAGACGGCTGAGCTGTGGCGTGATGCAACTGCCATGCAGGATGGCTTGCACTGGACAATTACGCGGCACGTCATCACAGGCCTGTTTTTAGCGCTGTTATTTGGTTTTTCACCGGCACCGCACACCATGCGAGCGGGGATGCGTTTTGGATTGGTAGTGGGGGTGTTGTTTACGCTGCCAGGGCTTACCAGTTTCGTCTATCTGAACGTGCCTGCGGCGCTTAGTTTGGCCTGGTCGGCGGCCTATGTGCTTGAGGGAGTGGGGATCGGTGCGGTGCTGGGACTGTGTTACAGCCCCAAAGCACCTACACTCAATGATGAATCTGATTAAGCGGCGTCGCTTACTACCAGATTCGCTGCAGCGGTTTTGCCACGGTTTTCTTCCAGGTCGAAAGATACCTGTTGGCCTTCATCCAGACCAGCCAGACCAGCTTTTTGTACAGCGCTAATGTGAACAAACACATCTTTGCCGCCATCTTCTGGGCTGATAAAACCATAACCTTTGGTGGTGTTGAACCACTTAACCGTTCCGTTAGCCATAATAAACTCCTTGTGTATGGCGTTGGTAAGCGCACTACGTTACTTCATGCGCCCTAGACGGTATAGCAGTAGTAAGTGTAGGCAATTAGGCTGCCTCGCCCGAAAGCAGGGCAACTATCAGCTATATAACATATTCACTGTGGATAAGGAAGTGAAACTTATGAAGTCTCAGTGAGTTAGTTGCGGGACGGCAAAAGGCTGCGTTTTAAACGCCGAATAATGGGGAGTTCGAAGCGCTTAGTGAGGGTGAGGCTGAGTGTCAGCACAACCAACACGCATAATATTGCGCCCACAGTGTGGGTGGTGGACAGCCATGGCGACAGGGTGGCCAACCAGTGATTGAACACCAGCACGATATAGAGATGGATAAGGTAGAGTGTGTAGCTGGCATTGCCAACAGGCACCAAGGTATGATGCGCCGACATAGGGATGCGTGCTTCTAACATGAGCGCGGCTGTGACCACAGCAAAGGCGGGCGCCCCAAACGCAGCCAGCCGGTTCATGCCAAACAGGCCATTGGCTTCCACCCAGTAACATACAGCCAATGCGGCCAGCAGCACTATCCACCAGATAACGGTGGGTATGCGTTTGGTTTTGCGCAGGCGCTTATACAGGTGAAAACATAGCACGCCTAAGCCGAATTCGAGCATGAGCGGATCGCTATAGAACTGGCAAGCGGCGGTGCTGCATCCGCTGGCAGGCAGCCATAGCACCAGCGCGCCTAAAATGAGAGCGGCAGCAAAGGTGGCATAGCGCGGAGGGCACAGTAGCAGGCTGATACCTGTCAGTGCGTAGAAGAACATTTCGTAATTGAGGGTCCAGCCGATGGAAATAATAGGCTGAATCACGCCTTTTGCATCATAGGTGGGGATGAATAGCAGCGACTCAAAGAGAAATAGCATGTCGCTGCGCACCTCAGGAAACAGGCTGGGCAGCAATAGCGCGAGCACAAACACCAGTAAGCTGAGCGACCAGTAAATAGGGATAATGCGGATGACGCGGCGCAGAAAAAACAGATCCTGACGGCGATGGCAGATATGCGTCATGATGAAGCCGCTGATGACAAAAAAGATGTCGACGCCGAAACTGCCCAGTGCAATGCCAGCCCACTGCATGTGAAAAAACAACACTGCGAGGGCGGCGAAAGCGCGCAAAATTTGCAAATTCTCAATAATCATGCGGCTTGTTGTAGCGATCTGCTGTGCGGACGCAACCCTTTATTGATTTTGTTTGCCATTGCCTACACATAAGAATAAAATGATATGTATAAGGAGTTACTATGGTAGAAGAAATAACAGCAAAACAGGCCGATGAGAAAATACGGCTGGGCGAGGCATATCTGGTGGATGTGCGCGAGCCTGACGAATACGCACAGGAGCATATAGTGAAGGCGGTGTCGATTCCACTATCGCAATTGCCTGACAAACTGGCGCTGCTGAAAGAAGATGTGCGCCCTATTATTTTTCAGTGCATGAGTGGTAAGCGCAGTGAGCAGGCTTGTCAGTTTGCACAGCAAGAGGCGCTGCGTGGCTATGAGATTTATACGCTCATTGGTGGCATCAGCGCATGGAAGCAAGCCGGGCTGCCCACAATTGCTAAGCAGAAAGGGCTGCCGATCATGCGTCAGGTGCAAATAGTGGTTGGCAGTGCAGTGCTGCTTTCAACATTGGCTGGCCTGAGCGGCATGAATGCGGCTTTCTACATTGCGGCTTTCTTTGGCGCAGGCCTGTTATTTGCCGGTGTAAGCGGCTGGTGCGGCATGGCACGGCTGCTTAAACGCATGCCGTGGAATGCGTAAACCCTAGCCTTAGCCTGCTTTTTTAGCCGCGCGCATTGCTTTCTTGCGTTCGTTTGGATCCAGCTCGCGTTTGCGCAGACGCAGCGAGTCGGGCGTTACTTCCAGCAACTCATCGCTCTGAATGTATGAGATCATTTCCTCCAGCGACATTTTCTTAGGCGGCGTCAGGCGTACCGCTTCGTCGGTGCCCGAAGCACGTACGTTAGTCAGCTGTTTGCCTTTCAGCACGTTGATCTCCAGATCATTGTCGCGGCTATGTTCGCCCACGATCATGCCGGTATAGACTTTATCCTGCGGGCCAATGAACATAATGCCACGATCCTGCAGGTTAAAGATGGCATAGGCTACAGCGTCACCTTGACCCGTGGAGATGAGCGCGCCATTGCGACGGCCTTCAATTTCGCCTTTATAGCTGTCATGGCTGTGATACACGCGGTTCATCACGCCTGTGCCACGTGTGTCGGTCAGAAACTCGCTCTGATAACCGATCAGGCCACGTGACGGCGCAAGGAAGGTGATGCGGGTTTTGCCGCCACCTGATGGGCGCATATCCTGCATTTGGCCTTTACGCAGCGAAATTTTCTCTACCACCACGCCGCTATATTCGTCATCCACATCGATGACCACTTCTTCGATTGGCTCCAGCGTGTTGCCGCTATCGTCTTTTTTCAGCAATACGCGTGGGCGCGAGACAGACAATTCAAAGCCTTCGCGACGCATGGTCTCGATCAATACGCCCAGTTGCAATTCGCCGCGGCCACCGACGATATAGGCGTCTGCATTCTCGGATTCTTCCACGGTGATGGCTACGTTGGTTTCGGCTTCTGCCAGCAAACGGTCGCGGATCATGCGGCTGGTTACTTTGCTGCCTTCCTGACCGGCAAAAGGTGAGTCGTTTACGCTGATGGTGATAGCCATGGTAGGTGGGTCGATCGGGGTCGATGGCACGGGCTCGCTCACCGCAGGGTCGCAAATTGTGTCGGATACCGAGGCGATCGCCGTACCAGCAACCGAAATAATATCGCCTGCTTCGGCCTGATCAACCGGCACACGTTCCACACCGGCGAAGGTTTGCAGCTTGGACAGGCGGCCTGTTTCTACCTGTTCGCCTTTGAGGTTCAGCGCTTTAATAGGCATATTCACTTTAGCTACGCCGCTGATGATGCGGCCTGTCAGAATGCGACCCAGAAACGGATCCGACTCCAGCAGGGTTGCCAGCATGGCAAATGGTGCGTCTTTATTCACCTGTGGGGCAGGCACATGCTTAACAATCAATTCCAGCATGGGGGTGAGGTCTTTGCGCTCATCATCCAGATCGGTAACACACCAGCCATCGCGACCCGACGCGTACAATACGGGGAAGTCGAGCTGGTCCTCGTCGGCGTCCAGTGCGGCGAACAAATCGAATACTTCGTCTACTACTTCGTCTGGGCGGCCGTCTGGGCGGTCTACCTTGTTGATAACAACCATTGGGCGCAGCCCTTGCGCCAGTGCTTTGCCGAGTACGAATTTGGTTTGTGGCATAGGGCCTTCAGCCGCATCGGTCAGCAAAATCACGCCATCGGCCATCGACAGCACGCGCTCAACCTCGCCGCCAAAATCGGCGTGGCCTGGGGTGTCGATGATGTTGATGCGGATATCCTGCCATTTGATCGAGGTGCATTTCGCCAGAATGGTAATGCCGCGTTCTTTTTCCAGATCATTACTGTCCATCACGCGTTCGTCGACGCTTTGGTTCTCGCGGAAGGTGCCGGACTGCTGCAGCAGCGAGTCGATTAGGGTGGTTTTGCCGTGGTCTACGTGGGCAATGATGGCGATATTACGGATTTCTTTCATCTATCTGGCTTTCTCAGGCATTTATAGGCATTTGGTTGCGCGCCGCTTGTAACGTGTCAGCAGCTAAAAAGAAAGCTTTTTATGCGGGATAGGGCGTGGCTAGAAAATGAAATCGCTGGCGCCCAGATTAAAGCCATCTTCAAAATAGCCGATGAGCTTGAGGGTGAAGCCTGTGTTAGCTTCGGTGATGACGGTGTACATGGTGCTATTGGCAGCATCCAAACCGGGTGTGGAGATGGTAAGGTCGCCATAGCCAATGCCGCCGAAAGAGGCATCAGACAGGTCTATTTTATCGCCATCTTTTGCGGATTTGAAGTCCCATATGATATCGGTGTTGGCGGCGGTGGAGCTGGTCGCATCAAAGACGAATACATCATCGTGATAGCCACCCATCAACTCGTCGGCGCCTGCGCCGCCATCAAGCGTATCATCGCCGTAGCCGCCATCCAGATAGTCATCGTCTGCCTCACCATAGAGCATATCATTCGAGTGGCCGCCATAGAGTGAGTCATCGCCTGCGCCGCCTTCTATCGTATCGTGGTTGGACATGCCGAATAGTATGTCGCTGCCAGCCGTTTTGGTGAAGTCGGCGGCGGTTTCGGCGCTGTCACTACCCAGCTGTGCGCTGTTGAAGATAATGTCGGTGCCAGCGGTCAGGTTGTGATGGCCTTTGAGGGTAAGCTTAAAGTCGCTATCGCCGCCTGAGGCGGTGATGTCAGTCCAGTTTTGTCCAGGGTAGCCATGCTGAGTGGCATTATATTGCGTGATAGTCACTTGTGTCGCGCCCGGGCCTATGCCGGTGAAGCCATGTAGTATAATCTGGTCGTCATTGGTGTCGAAGTCGAAAATAACGTCGGTTTGGGTGGAGGTGGACTCCATCGGATCGTAGATGATGAAGGTGTCGCTGCCATAGCCGTTGTCGTTGCTGAAATTGCCGCCCCGTATATAGTCGCCACCGTAACCACCGATGAGGGTGTCATCGCCGCTGCCGCCAGCAAAACGGTCTATATCGTCGCCATAGCCCGCATGCATAAAGTCGTTATCGCCGCCGCCATCGAAATTGTAATCACCGCCGCGGCCACCATACATGGTGTCGTTGCCGCCATTTCCAAGCCCGAATGGCATGTCACGGCCCAGACTGATGACCAAATCATTGCCCGGATTTTCGCGGTGCATATATATACCCGTGTTGTTGCCACCAATCAGCGTGTTGTCACCGCCCAGATTGTTGACATACATACGGTCATATTCAGACACGCCAAACACAAGGTCATTGCCTTTGCCCGTGTGAATGCCGCCATTGCCGTTAGGATTTGTACCGCGTTTGAAAATGATGACATCATTACCGTCCATCGCGTTTATCTCGTCGCCGCCGCTGCCGAAGATAGTGTCACCGCTATTGCTACCGATAAGGCCTTCGTGTTTGTTGTCATCGCTCTCGCGAATAATGTTAGCGGTGATATCGGCATCGGTGCCGTCATTGTCGGTAATGATGTTTACAAATTCGAAGTCGCTAACGCTCAGATTATCCGCAGGGTCAACATTGTTTACATAGTCGCCCTTGACGGCGATATGGGTGCGGAACCAACCGCGATAGGCGTTACCCTGCACATAGGTTATATCGTCGCCTGCGTCATAGAAGATGCGGAATTCGTTGCTGCGGTCGGTGTCGTAGCCACCTACAAATACATCGTTATAAGGCATGCCGTCGATGCGGATTTTGTCTACACCCACTTCAAAATCCTCAATGACGGTTGCCCATGGCAATTCGCGCTGGTTGTGGCTGAAGCTGAATACAAACGTGTCAGCACCCGCACCACCATACACATAGCTGGTTTGTGTGGTATGTGCATGATCTGAATAAATGGTGTCGTTGCCGGCGCCACCATAAATTGTGTCGCCCGCACTGCCGCCATACAGCACGTCGTCGCCGTCTTCACCATAGATCAGGTCGTGCCCGT
>MDTE01014972.1_pt1 | contig 11139 bp, 13 predicted proteins | sample 811231 | NCBI WGS metagenome assembly MDTE01 (sample SAMN05326651, study PRJNA326480) | marine metagenome | isolation source: seawater | place: Indian Ocean: Red Sea | collected 2010 | reverse complement strand
GAATCTATGATTTTTTCTTTTTTAAAAAGAAAATTCTTAGCAAAAATTTTGATAGACAAGTTCAAAAATATGAAAATTGATGAATATAAAATTAATATTTTAATATTAAGAAACCTAAAAAAAATTTTAGTGTTATCTATTGCTAGATAGCTTATTATGATTAGAAATATAGAAGTTAAAAATAAACTTGATAAAATTTTAATTATATTTTCGTAATCAAAAAATTTTGTAAATTCACTATATACATTTAATAAATATAAAGTTGTTACTTGTATAGAAATGATTATTAAGCCAAGAGCAAAATATGACTTAGAAAAGGGTAAAAACCTTTCTGCATTAATACTAATTGCAAGGTATAATGAAGTATATACAATAATTATATCTGCAAGAATTTTAATTAATAATTTTAAATTGTTAATTGGCAAGATCATCGAAAATCTACTTTATAGTTCTTTTGTAGCTTTTTGAAAAATTTTTTTTATAGATAAAATCATTTTTTTAAGCTCCTTAATATTTATAGAATGATCTACTTGAAATGCTAAAGACGAAACACTTAATTTTTTAGCATTTTTTAATCTTTTTTTTGGGGATAGGCCATAATCTTTAAATGATTTTTCTTTATAAAGCTCTGAACATGATCCTTCATTACATCTTACTCCTCTTTTAATTAAATTATAGATTATTTTGTTTCTATTCCAATTTGTCTTAAGTTCTGAATTCCTTAAAGTTATGTAACATCTATAAAATGCATGTGTAATATTTTTTGGAATAAAAGGTGTTTGTACTGACTTAAATTTTTTTAAAGTACTTAAAATTTGTTTAGCATTATAATTTCTTTTTTTAACAAAATAATTTAAATTTTTTAACTGCATTCTTCCAATTGCAGACTGAACTTCTGTTAACCTCAAATTAGTACCAAATGAATTGTGAACCCATCTATAATTTGTATTTTTGTGTTTAATGTTCATTAATTTTCTATCTTTTCCTATTTCTTTTAGACTCCAAATTTTTTCAAATATTTTTTTATTATTAGTGCACATCATTCCACCTTCACCAAGGGTTGAAATAATTTTATCATTACAAAAACTCCAAACAGAAATATCTCCAAAAGAGCCAACAAATTTATTACCAATCTTTGCGCCGTGTGATTGTGAACAGTCTTCAATTATATTTATTTTATTTAGTTTACAAAACTTAGATATCTTTTCCATTTCACATGGATATCCACCCAAGTGAACACAGATGATTGCTTTTGTTTTTTTGTTAATTAATTTTTTTATTGTTTCGACTGTTATATTTTGTGAATTCAAGTCAATATCTGCAAAGATGGGTTTTGCACCAACATTAACTACACAACTCGCAGATGAAACATACGATTTTGAAGGCACAATAACTTCATCATTTCTGTTTAATTCTAATGCCTTAAGTGCACACTCTAAACCCAGTGATGCGTTAGAAACTGCTACAGAATATTTTATTTTAAAATACTTAGAAAACTCACTTTCAAACTTTTTTCCTTCATTTCCTGTCCAATAATTAACTTTGTTAGTTTTAATTACTTGATTAACTTTTCTTAATTCTTTATCAGAATAATTTGGCCAAATTTTTTTCATTAATTTAATCCATTAAATTTACTTTTATCTTTAATTTCTGTTTTACCCAATGAGACAATTATATAAAATAGTGTTTTTACTATAATTTTTAAATCAAGATAAAAATTATGATTTTCACTGTACCATACATCTAATTCGAATTGATCTGACCAAGACATAGAGTAAGAATTTTTAATTTGTGCCAAACCTGTTAAGCCAGGTTTAACATTAAATCTTCTTTTTTGATTAATAGTATATAATTTTTTATATTCATAATGCAAAGGTCTGGGCCCGACAATGCTTAAATCACCTTTAAGAACATTAAAAAATTGCGGTATTTCATCCAACCTGGTTCTTCTTAAAAAAGTATTAAATTTTGATATTTTCTTTGTCTTGATTTCCATAGTTCTAAATTTTATTACTTGAATCTTTTTTTCTTTGTACCCACCTCTATCTTGAATGAAAAATATATTATTTCTATTAAAGCCCACAGAAAAAATTAAAACAACAATAAATAAAAATAAAATTATTGGTGATAGTAAAAAAACGAATAATAAATCAAAAATTCTTTTTATCATTACAAAATGAAACTATTTGTCCTATTTGTTTTTTATTTGAGCAAGTTAAGATTACTCTTTTAATATTATTATTACTAATAGAGTAATTCAGCAAATATTTCAATTTATGCTTTCTCAATAATTTCAGTTTTCCTCCGAAAGGTCTTATGGTTATGAATTTATGTTTCTTATTATGTTTAATAAATTTATCAAATTCTGTTTCTTTGGGATTTCTGTAAACACAAATATTATCAAAAAAATTATATTTTAGAGATCTTTCTAAAAATGCTTTCGTGTAAGGGAAAATGTAAATTTCCTTTACTTTTTTTGTCTTTAAAAGGTATTTAAACAACTTAGAAATTTTTTTTATATCTTTAGTAAAATTTTTGATTCTTTTTATTTCATTCGCAAGATTTCCTCTCCACATCCATTGAACATATATTTCTTTGTCTTTTCCTAAATTGTTTATATAAAATTTTAGTTTATTTAAAAATCTTACTGAAGAAAATTTTTCTTTATCAAAGTGTGGTTCTGCTAATTTTAAGATTAATTTAGTTTTTTTTTTTCTCTTATAACTTTCGATACTGTATCAAAACTTTCATATTCTGAGGAAAGATGGAATATTTTAAAATTATTTAATGCAAAATTTAAAACACTAAGCGATTCCTTATTGTTTTTAATAGACATTGTTCCAAATACAAACTTATTTATTAATTTCATTAAATATTATCTACCTAAATTTACCGCACATTTCCATAAAAATCTTTCAGAACTTTCAGATGCGGAAAATGAATTTCTCCCATGTAAAAGTTCTCTATCTTTCCAAGTAATAGCATCTCCAGGTTTTAGTTTGACCTCTTTTATTTTTTTTTTTATGTTTTTTGAATTTTGTAAATAATTAAAAAATCTTTTTGAAAGTAAAAGTTTTTTTTGATCATTCGATTTTGATATGCAAAAATAATTAAAATTAACTAAATATTTATTTTCATTTTTCTTTTCTATTATTTTTTCTACTCTTTTATCCCCAGATCTTTCATGTATAAGTTCCTCCGACATTAATTCCTCTAGTAGAGATTTGTCATCTAGCAATAAGCTTTGAACTAAATCATTTGCATCTAAAAAAATTGTTTCACCTCCTTCTTTAGAATTTGCTACGCAACACATGAAAGTTGCATTTGGAAAATTTGGTATATAACTTCCGTCAGTATGCAAAGGTTGCGCAGATGATGAATGTCTGTAAGCATCCTTAAATAATGGATCAAATCTTACTTCCATCCATATATCATCAATTCTTTGATTATCTCTATCACCAATTGTAACATCTTCAGCTAATTTAAAAGTTTTACCAAATGATTTACAAAAGTTTTCAAAGAATTTTTTTATATCTTTTCCTGACTTATTTGATTTAAGAATAACAACTTTATTCTCATCTTTGTCCCATTCGTCAAGAAATATTTCGCCAGTTTTACGGAAGGTTTCATCATTTATTCCTAATTCTAAAATCATTGTTAAAATATTTTAATATGCTATTAACCTATTCTATAAACTATTTATATAATGATCAAAATAAAAATCAGTAAAACTATTTATTCAGTATTAGTTTTTGTAATTTTAACATCAAGTTTTTTATCATACGTATTATTTTCAAATAAAGATACTTCAGAGAATTATATAGCAATAGTTGAACTCAAGTTAACTAAATCAATTGATCATTTATTTTTAGAAAGTACTGCAGACTCCTTACTTGTCGAATATGCTGCTACATATTTTAATGATCGAATGCCAAATTATAATTTTCAGCCCATGTCAACAAAAATTGAAGCAACTATGTATGCTAGCGAAAGTAATATTTTTTATTCAAACCAGCTTCCTAAATTTGAAGAAGACGTCATAAAATCAATTCCTGGACTTAATAAAGCAGTCAAAAAAACTTTTAAAAATTTTTATTTAGATCATATGGCTCATAATTCATTAAACAAACAAAACACTTCAAGCCAAAATATTTTTTATTGGAGATTATCCACAAAAGATTTATTTACTGAAAATATCTTTACAAAAGTTAAGTTTAGAAAGCTTGGATTAACAAAATTTGAATTCATTAGTATAATTCTTTTTTTAAGTCTTACCTCGCTATCACTAATTACTGCGTTTTATATTACCGGTAAAAATAAGGAAAATTCTAATTAAACTCCGAAACAATTTTAAACATTCTTTTCTTTGCTGTTTTTTTAATTGTTTCAGTTTCAGATATACAATTATTATATTTATCTATTTTTTTTTGGTAGTTATTTGTATCTTCCATATAAGATTTTTTTTTTAAATCTAATTCACATTTGATCATTAAATCATTCATTTTTGTTTGAGCGTCTCTAATAATATTTTCTATTTTTTTGACTGTTTTCAGATACTTTGAATCATCTGAATTTTCAGAGTAACTAAATTCAGCAATAAAAAAACTAATGAACAAAGATATAAAAATTTTTTTCATAAAATGTATAAAACTTTTTTATACTCATTGTATAATTTAAAATTAAATTTTTTTAAATATTTATATTATTATTGTTTTTCCAAATCTGAATATTAAGTAAACAAAAAACTAATTCAGGTCTGATTTTAATGTCTTTTGCCAATTTCAACAATTTATTAATAAAATTTTTATTAAACAAGCTTTGCTTAGATGTTAATATTTCCTGTATTTTTTTCATTTCATTTGGGTTATTTATAATATTCATTAGCGGGAAAGAAAATCCTTGTTTCCTATTATATACAAAATCTTTAGGAAGATATTTTTTAGCAATTTTCTTTAGAAAGATTTTCTGACTTTTTGAGGAGATAAGATCAGAATAATTTAGTTGTGACATGCCAAATTCTACAATTTCTTTAGTTAAAAAAGGAGATCTACTTTCAATTGAATTAAGCATAGAACACCTATCTAATTTATTTAGTAAACTTTTTGGTAAAGTATAATTTAAATCTATATCTCGTGATTTTAAAACAATATTTATATTAGATTTACTAAACTTTAATAAATCAGTTTTTTTAAAAAATTCTTCCTTCAAAACTTTTCTTCTAAACTTGTTATTGAAGAAAAAAGGAATTTTATAAATATACTTAGTGTTAAAAAGAAAACGTAAATATTGAGCTCCTTTAAAATTATAAATTTCTAAATTTTCAAATAAACGATCTAAGGCTGAAGTATTTAAATTAATATATTTTTTTAAATTTACAATTTTATTTAAAAATCTGTAATGGTTATATCCTCCAAATATTTCATCAGCACCATCACCCCCTACGGCAACTTTAAAACCTTTTTTTCTGATATTATTAAATAGAATATATGAAGGAATAACAGAAGAGTCTAATATTGGAATATCAAGTTTTCCAAAAATATCTAAAATTTTTTCTAATGAATAATCTTCTGCTTCTATTTCTGAATGATTAGTTTTAAAAAATTTTGAAATTTTAACAATATGTTCACTTTCATCGTATTTTTTATTTTTGAAAATAACTGAAAAAGTATTAATTTTTTTTTGTTTTGATGCTAGAGCAGTTATTATACTAGAGTCTAATCCACCACTTAAAGTTACACACGTTTCAACATCAGATCTAAGGCACTTTTCAATATTTGAATTTAATATTTTGTCAAATTCATTTTCTTTTACTTCATAAGAGTTATTAACCTTAATATTAAAACTTGGATACCAATATTTATTTTTAACAAAATCTTTTTTTAAAACATCAATTTTTATATATTCAGCAGGCTCTAACTCATTTATACCAGATAATATTGTTTTATTTTTTTCTAGGGTAAAACCGTTTAAAAGAGTTTCGTTTAATGAATTTATATCAATTTTAGAAAAAGAATTAAAAGATCTAAGTTCAGAAGAAAAAAAAAGATTGCTACCATTATAAGAATAAAATAATGGTTTTTCTCCTATTCTATCTTTTGCTAAAAAAATTAAATTTCTTTTTTGATCAAATAAACATAAAGAAAACATACCTTCAATTTTTTCAAGAAAATCTTCTCCCCACTCTAGATACGCTTTTATTATAACTTCGGTATCACTGTCAGTTTCAAAAATGAACTTTTTTTTTAAATCTTTTTTTAGTTCTAAATAATTATAAATTTCTCCGTTATAAGTTATTATAATATCATTTTCTTTATCGAGCATTGGCTGCGTATTCTCTTCAGATAAGTCTATTATTGAAAGTTTTGTATGTCCAAAAACAATTTTATTCGAATTAGATGTCCAAATTTTATTTTGGTCAGGTCCTCTATGAGTTAAAAGCTGAATATTTGATTTTACCCAATCTAGATTTTTTGGATCTATCGTTTCAGATAAGTTTACAGTTCCAATAATTCCACACATAGTTTATGTTTGTATTTCCTAATCTTATTTATTTTTTTTTTAATTTGAGTTATTTAAATGTAAGTTATCTTAAAAATTGAAAATGAAAAACCTTTATTCAGTAATATTAAAGCTATTTCCTAAAATATTAAAAACTTTTATAAAAGATAATTATTTTAAGATTACGGGAAATTATATTACACAAAAAATACTAGGTGATGAGAAGAAATATCTAGAAATTTTCAATCAAATAAAAAATAAAAGATATGACGAAATTGATAAATTTATTAAATCTAGGGATTACAATGAAATAGATCAAAATTTTCTTGAAGACCTTGCTTTAATTACTCAAGTTTCGATAAAAAGATCAGATGTAAACTATCAACATGGCAGACTGATTTATTCAATATTAGATGATTACATCATTAATTCTAAAGAAAGTTTTAATAATTTTGTTTTTGTTGACATAGGAACAGCAAAAGGATTTTCATCTATAATAATCTCAAAATGCGCATTGCAAAATAACATAGCATTCAAAATATTTAGTTTCGATATTATTCCACATCAATTAAAAATGTATTGGAATTCAGTTGCAGATTTAAAAGGTAAAATTTCAAGAGAAGAATTATTGCAAGATTATAAAAATTTCACAAAAAATATTAATTTCATCAAGGGTAAGACAAAAAATTCATTAAAAATTTTATCAAGTACCAAAAGAATCAACTTTGCATTTCTTGATGGTTCTCATGAATATGAGGATGTAAAATTTGAGTTTAGCTTCATCAAAAAAAGACAGAACAAAGGAGATATAATTTTTTTTGATGATGTAACTGCTGGACATTTTGATGGTATAGTAAAATTGATTGATGAAATAAAAAAATCTAAAGAATATGAGGTTGAAAACATTAACTCAACGGAGTACAGAGGATATGCAGTTGCAATAAAGCAATTTTAAATTCTAAATAATTCAGCTTTATTGTGTAAAATTTTAGAAATTTTTATCTTTGACATTTTTGTATTTTCTAGTAGTAAAGTGATGCCTGGTGATTATTGCGAAAGTGTAACACCCGATACCATTCCGAACTCGGAAGTTAAGCCTTTCAGCGCCAATGGTACTTTGTCTTAAGACATGGAAGAGTAGGACATTGCCAGGCAATAATCCAATGAAAAAAATAATCATTGTTACAGGTGGAGCAGGCTTTGTTGGATCAAACCTTATAGAACTTCTTTTAAAAAAAACAAACCTTCAAATAATTAGTTTAGATAATTATTCTACTGGTTCTAGAAAAAATCATTTTAAATCAAGAAGAGTAAAATATATTAATGGAAATACATTAAATATTAATAAAATATTATCAAAGTATAAAAGAAAAATAATAACAGTTTTTCATTTTGGAGAATTTTCGAGAATATATCAAAGTTTTCAAAAATTTTATCAATGTTTTGATTCAAATTCTATAGGAAGCAAGGAAGTATTTAAGTTTTGTCTAGATAATAATATTAAATTGATCTACTCAGCTACTTCTGCAACTTTAGGAAATCAAGGAAATGATAAAAATTTATCTCCATATGCTTTTACTAAATCAAAAAATTTAGAGTTATTAGAGAACTTAAGGAAATGGTTTAATTTAAAATTTGAAATTATTTTTTTTTATAACGTTTATGGTTCAAAACAAATTAAAACTGGATCAATGGCTACAGTCATCGGAATTTTTGAACATCAATATAAACAAAATAAGCCTTTAACTGTGGTAAAACCTGGCCATCAAACAAGAAGGTTTACTCACATAAGTGACACCATCAAAGTATGCTATGAAGCTTGGAGAAAAAATAAGTGTGCATACTACAGCATTTCTCATAAAAAAACTTACTCAGTTTTAGATGTGGCAAAAATGTTCAATCATAAAATTAAGCTCGTGCCTTCAAGGAAAGGGGAGAGATATGCTTCAGCATTAACAAATATGTCTTCAAACAACAAAGTAATAAAAAGATTTGGAAAAATAAGTTTGAAAGATTACATCAGTTCGTTTATTAAAGGTAAAAATTAAACTATGAAAATTGCAAGTTCTTTAAAATCGTTAAAAAAAAGAGACCTGAACTCCAAACTAGTAAGAAGAAGAGGTAGGGTTTATATTATAAATAAAAAAAACCCAAAATTTAAAGCAAGACAGAAATAATTTTATGGATAATGATAGCCATAAAAATACTTGGAATAATTTTACAAAATTTGTTTTGTGGGGCACGATAGCTGTAATTTTAGTTTTAATTTTAATGGCAATATTTCTTCTTTAAAATATGATAGTCGGTTCAGTTTCTGAAAACATAAAATTAGAAAAAAGAGTTGCGATAACTCCAGAAATTTTAAAAAAATATAAATCATTGGGATTAGAGGTCCATTTAAGCAAAGATTATGCAACTCATTTAGGAATTGATGATAAACAATATGAATCTGAAGGTGCTTGCATTCTGAAGAATGATGAAGAAGTTATTTTAAATTCTAACGCGATATTACAAATTGGCATACTAAATGATGAAAATTTAAATAAACTTAAAAAAGATCAAATTTTGATTGGTGTTTTAAATCCATATTTAAACGAAAAAAAATTAAAAGAAATAACATCAAAAAATATAAATTGTTTTTCGCTTGAACTTTTACCAAGGATTACCAGAGCACAATCTATGGATATATTATCATCCCAAGCAAATTTAGCTGGATATAAGGCTGTAGTTGAATCATTTTCTTATTTTCAAAAAGCAATTCCAATGATGATGACAGCAGCAGGAACAATCTCAGCAGCAAAAGTTTTGGTAGTCGGTGCTGGAGTTGCTGGCTTGCAAGCGATTGCAACTGCAAAAAGAATGGGAGCAATAGTTTTTGCAACAGATGTAAGATTAGCCTCTAAAGAACAAGTTGAGAGCTTAGGAGGAAAATTTTTAACTGTAGAAGGTTCAGAAAATTTAGAAACAGAGGGCGGATATGCGAAAGAAGCTTCTGCGGAATTTAAGATAAAACAAGAAGAGTTATTAAAAGAAACTTTAAAAAAAATTGATATAGTAGTTTGTACTGCCTTAATTCCAGGTAAAGATGCTCCCATAATAATAAAAAAAGATATGATTGATGTTATGCAAAGTGGTTCAGTTATTTATGATTTAGCTGCTTCTCAAGGTGGAAATTCGGAATTAACTAAAGTTGATGAAATTATAGATAGTAATGGTGTAAAAATTATGGGTGAAAGAAACATTTTAAATAGATTACCAGTTTCAGCCTCAAGTCTTTATGCGAAGAATATGTTTAATTTTATACAAAATTTATTTAATAAAGAGAAAAAAAATTTTGAAATTAATTTAGAAGATGAAATAATTGAAAAAACTAAAGTAAAATAATGGAAATAGATCCCTTTATATTCAGGTTAAGTATTTTTATATTATCAATTTTTGTTGGTTATTATGTTGTATGGAGCGTTACGCCTTCTTTACACACACCACTAATGTCAGTAACAAATGCAATTTCATCAGTAATAATTGTTGGAGCTATTATTGCAGCTCTAGCAGGCTCTTCACAAAATATTTTTGAAACTTCAAATATTTTTGGTTTTCTTGCAATTATTTTGGCTGCAGTAAACATTTTTGGAGGTTTTTTAGTTACCCAAAGAATGTTGCAAATGTATAAAAAGAAGAAGAAATAATTATGTCAGCTAATTTATCAGCGTTATTTTATCTAATTTCAGGAATATTATTTATTTTAGCTTTAAGAGGCTTATCTTCTCCAGAAACTTCAAGACAAGGAAACTATTTTGGTATAGCTGGAATGGTAATTTCTATAATTGTAACTTTTTTATCCGTTGGTAATTTTGGACCAGGATTTATCTATGTATTAATTTTTCTTTTGATTGGTGGGTCAGTAGGTGCTTTCATAGCATTTAGAATTCCAATGACAGCAATGCCAGAACTTGTTGCTGGCTTTCACAGTCTTGTAGGTCTTGCTGCTGTTTTTGTTGCTATATCAGCTTTTCTGAAACCAGAGGCATTTAGTTTAGGGGTTGTTGGAAATATTAAACTCGCAAGCTTAATTGAAATGTCCTTAGGAGCTGCCATTGGAGCAATTACTTTTTCAGGTTCAATAATTGCTTTTTTAAAATTAAGAGGAATAATGTCTGGAGCACCCATTACTTTTAAAGGTCAACATTTTATTAATTTATTATTAGGATTAACAATAATTTTTTTAATTTATTATCTATGCAGAACTCAGTCATCTTATATATTTTGGTCTATTGTAATAATATCTTTCCTTGTTGGAGTGCTATTGATAATTCCTATTGGTGGCGCTGATATGCCAGTTGTTATTTCAATGTTAAATTCATACTCAGGTTGGGCTGCTGCCGGGATAGGATTTACATTAGAAAATACTGCACTGATAATTACAGGTGCCTTAGTAGGTTCATCTGGTGCAATTCTTTCTTACATAATGTGCAAAGGTATGAATAGATCATTCTTTAATGTAATTCTTGGAGGCTGGGGTGCAACCGATCAAACTTCTAGCTCAAAAAGTAAAGAACAAAAACCTGTAAAAAATGGGAATGCAGACGATGCAGCTTTTTTAATGAAAAATGCATCTTCAGTAATTATTGTTCCAGGATATGG
>MDTE01007632.1_pt1 | contig 11139 bp, 8 predicted proteins | sample 811231 | NCBI WGS metagenome assembly MDTE01 (sample SAMN05326651, study PRJNA326480) | marine metagenome | isolation source: seawater | place: Indian Ocean: Red Sea | collected 2010 | reverse complement strand
AGGGTATCGCCATGCAGCAGGTGATTGCGGTGGGCGATTGGGCCAACGACCTCAGGATGCTGGCCGCAGCGGGGCTTGGAATCGCGTTCCGCGGTACGTCCTTCTCGAGTGTCTTGATGCGCTTGATGCACTCTTCCGCGCAGACGCCATTGGCCGACTCGCGTGCCACGAACATGTCCCAGGACTGGTCCTTCAGCAGTTGGATGAGTTTGTCCGCAGATGCAACCTGATGTGCGCGGATGGCGCGCCCGGCATTCCGCAAGAGCACAATCAGCTCTTCCGCCCGGTTCTGGGACTAGTTCAGAATCAGCAGTCTGACAGGTTGCTTGGCGTTCATACGGGTGGTGGTGTGGTCTCCGGCAGTGCGGTCGATGACCCGCAGGCCTGCTGCGGCACTGAATGGTTACGCTTCATCGTTGCTTTTCTCTGTGGGTCCCGTCCCACCGCCCAGGCGCGACGGATCTGTGCCGAAAGTGCCGGACGACTCGTGGCAGAGTGGCGTCGGGACGCCCACCCTGGCAGGACCCACTACTACTTCAGATGCTCTTTTTGCATCGGTTGCTACATATGTAAACGGTGTGTCCTGAAAGGACCGTCCAGTCACTCAGGTTAGCTGCTGCTGCGGACCGCGCCACACAGGCGTCTGCGCAGATTCAGAGCAGGACGCGCTTGGCCCCTTCACCGGGGATTTCGGCCACGAATCTCGGGACCAGGTAGCCTGGGAGCGCGTTGCGCATCGTCTGCAGGAGTTGCCGGGGTGCACTGGCGCCCGGGTCGAAGTGGCGGGCGCCCTGAACCCGATCGAGCCTGTGCAGGTAGTAGGGCAGCACGCCCATGTCGAACAGGCGTTCCGACAGTTCGATCAGTACCTTCGCGGAATCGTTCACGCCGGCCAGCAGCACGCTCTGGTTGAGGAGGGTGGCGCCGGTCCCGGCAAGGCGTTGCAGCGCGTCGCGGACGTCGCCGTCGAGTTCGTTCGGGTGATTGGCGTGGATCACGATGACGGTGCGGAGCCGGGTGGCCTGAAGCCAGTCGAGCAGCGCGTCGCACACGCGCTGTGGGATCACCACCGGCAGTCGGGTATGAATCCTGAGCGTCGTGAGATGGTCGATGGCGTCGAGGGCCTCGCTCAGCCTGGCAAGCCGGCGATCGTTGGCGGCGAGGGGGTCGCCTCCGCTCAGGATGACCTCCCGCAGCGTCTGATCGGAGCTCAGGTAGTCGAGTGCGCCGGCCCATGCCGGTCCATCGAGTTGGCGGTCGGCATATGGGAAATGGCGCCGGAAGCAATAGCGGCAGTTGATCGCGCAGGCCCCGTTCATGACCAGCAGTGCGCGGCCCGCATACTTGTGCAGCAGTCCCGCCGGGGCCTCCAGGTTGCGTTCGGCGAGCGGATCGGCGAGCCAGCCGTCCGCCGGCACGAGTTCTTTGGCAACGGGCAGAACCTGCCGGAGCAGCGGGTCGTCGGGGTTACCAGGTTCGATTCGGGCGAGATAGGGCAACGGCACCCGGAGCGGAAATCCGGTGTCGAGGGGATCAACTTCTATGCCCAGCGCGGAGGCCAGCGCGGCGGGCTCATCGACAGCGTTCGCGAGATGCCACTGCCAGCTCTCGCCCTGCCATGAAACGGGCTTAAGGGGTATCATTGCGCGTCTTTTTTTGCGGCGGGATCGAGCGGGAATGGCCTCTTATTCTACCAACGAATTCCGGTCCGGACTGAAGGTGATGCTGGAAGGCGACCCGTGTTCGGTGCTGGAAAACGAGTTTGTGAAGCCTGGCAAAGGCCAGGCGTTCAACCGGGTCAAGCTGCGCAACCTGCTGAGCGGTCGGGTCTGGGAGCGAACCTTCAAGTCCGGTGAGTCTCTCGAAGCGGCGGACGTGATGGATCTCGAGATGGAGTATCTCTACACGGACGGCGAGATGTTTCATTTCATGAAGACCGATGGCTCCTACGATCAGGTGGCCGCCGACGCGCGCGCCGTCACGGACAGCAAACAGTGGCTGAAGGAGCAGGACGCCTGCATGGTGACGCTCTGGAACGACTCACCCATTGCGGTTGCCGCGGCGAACTTCGTCGAACTCGAAATTGTCGACACCGACCCGGGACTCAAGGGAGACACCGCCCAGGGTGGGACCAAGCCCGCCACACTCAGCACGGGAGCCATCGTGAAGGTACCGCTCTTCCTGAATATCGGCGAGGTCGTGCGCGTCGATACCCGCACCGGGGAATATCAGAATCGCGTCAAAGCCTGATTGGGCGCCAGGCGCGTCAACGGCCGCACTGAGGCGACGCGCGGGCGTCCTTGCGGCGATTCGTTCATTCATGGCTGAGCGTCGTGTCCTCGAGCTCAGCGCGCCGGTCCTCGGGCGCCATACGGTCACCGACCTGCACATCGAAAGCGTGAGCGCCAATGAATCAGGGCGTGGCTGGTTTCTCCAGACCTCTCCCGAGTACGCGCTGAAGCGGGCGCTTGCTGCGGGGGTTCCGTCGCTCTATTCGATGGGACCCGTATTCCGGGCCGGCGAGTCCGGCGCCCGGCACAATCCCGAGTTCACCATGCTGGAATGGTATCGCGTCGGTTTTTCCGTCGGGCAACTGATGGATGAAGTCGGGCTGCTGCTGCAAGACCTCGGTGTTAAGGAACCCATGCCGCGCCTGGCCTATGGAGAGCTGTTTGCGTCCGCTTTCGGCATCGACCCTCATCAGGCGGCCTATGCCGTGCTCCGCGAATTGGTGGCTGCCCGGCTACCGGACGTCAACCTGCCCTCCGTTACGGGCATTGGTGAGCGGGCGGACAGGAACACCTGTCTTGATCTGCTGTTTACCCGGTTCATCGAACCTGGTCTGACCGGATTTGTCTTCGACTATCCGGCCTCCCAGTCGGCGCTCGCGGAAGTGACCGTTGATGGTGACGGGCGCACGGTCGCGAACCGCTTCGAGCTGTTCCTGGACGGCGTCGAGCTTGCCAACGGTTATCAGGAGTTACGGGACGCCGAAGTGCTGCGCGGTCGTATGGCGCTCGATCAGGCGGAACGCGCGGCGGCAGGTCGACCTGCGGTCGAGCAGGACGACAGGTTGCTCGCGGCGATGACGGGGGGACTGCCCGTCTGTGCCGGCGTCGCGCTGGGGGTTGAGCGTCTCCTGATGGCGCTGTCGGGCGCCGCCTCGATTCACGAAGTCATGGCGTTCCCGGCCGACCGCGCCTGAGGTGCGACCCGGCTATCTCAGTCCCCGGCGGCTGACGCGGGACCGAGGCGCGTCGCCGCGTCTTCGCGGAGTTCCACCTTGCGGATCTTGCCGGAAGCCGTCATTGGAAACTCGTCGATGAACAGCACGTGGCGCGGGATCTTGAAGCTCGCGACCTTGCCCCGGCAGAAGTCGATCACGTCCATCTCCGTGAGCGTCGCACCCGGTGAGGGCTGGACATAGGCCACCGCGACTTCGGAGAGGCGCTGGTCCGGCAGGGCGACGACCGCAACCTGGGCGATCCCGTCCTGTTCGAGCAGGAGTCCTTCCACCTCCATCGGATCGACGTTCTCGCCACCCACCTTGAGCATGTCCTTGTAGCGCCCGAGAAAACGGAGATAGCCGTCCTCGCGAATCAATCCTGAGTCACCGGTACGGAACCAGCCGTCGGCGGTGTATGAAGCGGCCGTCTCTGCGGGCTTCTTGTAGTAACCCTGCATCAGGCTGTACCCGCGCACCTGAATCTCGCCCGTGTCTCCCGGCGCGACTTCCACACCCGTCTCGGTGTCGACGACACGCACTTCGTAACCGAGTCCGGGGAATCCCGAAGTCTCGGTGCGGCGTTCGAGGTCGTCGTCGAGGGACCCGAGCGCGGCCCCCAGCCAGATTTCGGTCATGCCGAAGCCGGAGATCGTCTGCATGGGGGCCAGGGCCTGGGCGCCGCGCCTCGCGACGGGTGTCGCGCTGTGCATGCCCGCTGCGAAAATGCCCGTGCGCAAGGACGAGAGGTCGCGGGGCCGTGCCTGTTGCCCCTCGGAGAGGCCTTTCAGGTGGGCCTCGAACCCGTGCATCAGCGAGACGCCCTCGCGCTCGATGAGATCGAGGCATTCCTGCGGATCGAAGGTCTCCGTGAGGATCTGTTTGGCGCCGGTGGCGACGGACATCAGCGCACCTTCCGAGTAGCCGAAAGCGTGGAACAGCGGCAGATAGTTGAGGATGACGTCCCGCGGCGTGATCGCCATGCGAAAGCCACGCTCTTCCGTGTTTCGGACGAGGGTGTGGTTGTGAACGACGCCCTTGGGAAAGCCGGTGGTACCGGAGGTGTACATGATGAACACCGGGTCTGCCGGGTCGACCGCCTCGATGCGGGTTTCGAGTTCGGCGGCCGACACCGAATCGCCAGCCGCGAGCGCGTCTCGCCAGTCGGCGGTGCCCGCGTGGGACTCCTCCGCGACGATGATCACGCCGTTCAGTTCGGGGAAACGATCATCCGCTATCGCATTGCCTTCACTGGGCAAGGTGACCACCTCGCGGACCATGTCGAGGTAGTCGATTGGTCCCGACGTGTCGTGGGTGATCAGGAATCGGCTGTCGGATTGACGGAGGACGTACTCCAGGTCGTGGGTACGGAAACGCGTGTTGACCGGAATCTGCACGGCACCTGCCCGTGCGAGACCGAACATCAGGTAGATCCACTCGGCGCAGTTGTTGAGCCACAGGCACACGTGATCGCCGCGCTGGACGCCCGCGGCCATGAGGCCGCGGGTGGCCCGGTCTATCTCGGCGTCCAGTTCCGCGAACGTCAGCCGCGTTTCTTCGAAAACGAGCGCCTCCCGATCGGGCCAGCGCGCCGCGGCTTCGCGCGGCAGGTCACCAAAGGTACGTTTGGGATACCAGTCAGCCATTGGGCATGCTCCTCGGTCGACAGTCCGAAGAGCATACCCGAGAGGGCCCGCTACACGGCGTGCGGTACGGCGTTGACGGTGTCGGTCTTCCGGGTGCTCCCGCCGAGATCTTCACGGATCCTGATCAGGGCAGGGACGAGGAAGAGGATGATTGCGCTCGCGAACACAATACCGGTCGCGAGGCTGACAGCCATCGGAATGAGGAACTGTGCCTGGGTCGACGTTTCGAACAACATGGGGGTCAGCCCCAGGGCTGTGGTCGCCGTGGTCAGGAAGATCGCCCGGAAGCGTCGCTGTGACGCAGCAACCACGGCGTCTTCGGGTGACAGGTCGGTCTCGGCGCGAAGCCTGTTGTAACGGTCGACGAGCACCAGCGAGTCGTTCACGACGACGCCCGACAGGGCCACCATGCCGAAGACGGAGATGAACGACAGGTCGAAACCCAGCAACCAGTGCCCGATGAGTGCGCCGCCCGCGCCGAACGGGACGCCGGCAAGAATGATCAGCGGCTGCGAGTAGCTGCGGAGTTGTGAAGCCATCAGCACGAAGATCACCATCAGCGCGATGAGGGTCAGGCGTCCGAGCGACGCGAGGTCCTCCGCCTGTTCGCGTGAGAATCCGGCCTGGCGTACCTGCAGGCCGGGGAACTGTGCCTGGAGCGCGGGCATCACCGTACCCATCAGCACGCCGTTGATCGCGGTCGGCGTGCCGACCGACGTGTCGACCTGTGCCGACACCGACACGATGCGCAGTCCGTCAACACGGTCGATCGACGAGAAGCTGCGGGATTCCCGCACGCGCGCCACCGTCGAGAGTGGCGCCTCGCTGCCGTCGGCCAGACGCACCCGCACGTTGAAGAGATCGTTCGCCGAGCGCCGATCCTCTCGTGGGTAGCGCACCATGACCTTGACCTCCTCGCGGCCGCGCTGGATGCGCTGGACCTCGTCGCCGAAGAAATTCCGGCGCAGTTGCCGCGCGACGTCCGCGGGGGTGAGTCCGGCGGCCTCGCCCGCAGGCGTCAGCTCGATGTCGTACTGGCGTTTGCCCATGCTCACCGAGTCCTGAATCTCGTAGACGGACGGGAACTCGGCGTAGCTGGCTTTCAGGGACTGGACCGCCGCTTCGAGGATCTCGTCGTCCTGGTGCGCAAGCTCGTACTCGAGGTCCGGTCCGCCTGAGAAGAATTCGGAGACATACGACAGACGCTCGACCCCCGGGATATCGCCAACCTTGACGCGGTACAGCTTCTCGAGTTCCTGCGCGGACAGGGTTCGCAGCGGTTCGCGCTCGAGTTCGATCGTCACGGCTGCGATGTTGCTGGCGATGGACATGCCCGCCCCGCCGCCCGGTCCGCCGCCGGCGCGTGCCTGTCCGCCGATCGTGACGTTGACGGACTTGAACGACGTTCCCCCAATGTCGGCGTTCACGCGGTGCGCGGACTCGACAAGATGTTCGGCCGCTTCACGGGTCGCGGCGAACGGGGTCCCGATCGGGAACTCCACGGTGGCCCGGATCGTGTTGGATTCGAGTGAGGGCATGAAGATGAACCGCACGGCCCCTGTTGCCATCAGCGAAACGGCACCGACCAGGAGCAACACGCCCGAACCAAGTGTCAGATAACGGTGCCGGACCGCCCGCCGGACACCGGGCACGAGCCAGTTGTCGCGGAACGCCTGCACCTTGCCACCCACGAACTGTTGGATGGATGAGAGCGGCCATGCGCTCCAGGGTCCACCATGCGAGAGGTGCGCAGGCAGGATGAAGAACACTTCGATCAGCGACATGGTCAGTACCGTGATCACGACGATCGGGACCACGCCGAGGATCTGGCCGAACGTGCCGGTGACGAACAGCAGAGGGGCGAAAGCGGCCATGGTCGTCAGAACGCCGACGAACACGGGACCGAAGACGCCTTTCACACCTTCGACCGCGGCGTCTGATCCGACTCGCCCGCTTTCCTGTTCCGCAATGATGTTCTCGCCCACCACCACGGCGTCGTCGACGACGATGCCCAGCACGATGATGAGCGCGAACAACGACACCATATTGATATTGACGCCGAAGAAGTCGAAGAAAAGGAACGCGCCGAGGAACGAGATCGGGACGCCCATCGCAACCCACAGCGCGAGCCGCAGGTCGAGCATGATCACGAGGAACAGGAAGACCAGCGCGAAGCCGAGCGTGCCGTTGCGCACGAGCAGGCTCAGCCGGTCCTCGAGAACTTCTGTCTGATCGTCCCAGACTTCGATGTCGATACCGGGAGGTGCCGTGTAGCCCGCCAACATTTCCTTGATGTCGGCGGCGATCGTGAGAGCGTCCTCTGCCTCGGACTTCTGCACCCGGACGAACAGGCTCTGGCGTCCGTCGAACTGATTGATCAGGTCGACGTCGGCGAATTCGTCACGGACGACCGCGACGTCTCCCAATCGAAGGATGCTGCCGTCCGGAAGCGCGCGGAGCACGATGTTGCGGAATTCGTAGCCGCGTTCACGCTTGGTGTTGGTCCGCAGCAGGAGATCCCCGGCATCGGTACGCAGTTCGCCTGACGAGAGATTCACCGACGACATCCGCACGGCGTTCGCAACCTCGCCGATCGTCATGTTGTACTGTCGCAGCGCGGCTTCGCTGACTTCGATGGAGATTTCGTAGTCGCGGGCGCCCATCATCGACACGAGTGAAACGGAGGGGATGGCCAGAAGGGCCTCTTCGATCTGCTCGGCGCCGGCGCGCAATGCCTGTTCCGACAGCTCACTCGAGACGACAATCGTCAGCACGTCCGAGAGCGTTTCGGAGCGGACAATGTTGGCTTTTTCCGCGTCCTGTGGCGGGAACTGCGCAAGCTGTTCGATTGCGGACTCGATATCGTCACGAACTTTGGAGGCGTCGACGAAGTCCTTGAGTTCGACGGTGACCGTGCCGAGGTTCTCGGATGCTTTCGAGACCACGCGATCCACGCCGTCGATACCGAAGACGGCCTCTTCGGCGCGACGGGTGATGCCCTCTTCAACTTCGGTGGGCGTCGCGCCCGGATAGGGAACGGAGATGCTGACGATGCCGGGGTCGATGGTCGGGAAGACCTGCGCGGTCAGTCCCAGCCCAGCCATCAGACCACCGACGAGCATGAGGGTCATGATGAGGTTGGCTGCGACGGGATTCTCGGCGAAGTAGCGGACGACGCCCCGGTTCTCACCTGCCTGGGGAATCATTCCGCTGCGCTCGTCTGTACCGAGAGGCCGGTGCGCGCGCCGGGCACGCTGCCGAGTACGACACCTTCGCCGGTGTCGAACGCCGCGGTCACGATGCCGTCATCGGAGCGGCCCAGGATCTGCGGGGTCGCCATCTCGAGTTGGCCATCCCGGACGACCCAGAAGAACGAACCGAGCTGCTCGGCGGCTTCCGGCAACACGAAGGTGTCAGGGAGCGGCGGGCCGTCGATTTCCACGTCGACGAAGGTCCCGGGTGGCAGAGGCGCCTCCAGCGCGAGGAAAATACGCGCGAAGCGGGTCCGCGGGTCGAGTTCTGGTGCGACGCGTTCGACTTCGGCCGCGAGCGTCACGTCGCCTGCCCGGAGGCGCGCGGAGCGGCCCGGCAACGGGGACAGCGTCTCGACGTCACGGGGCGCGAGAGGGACGGCGGCTTCGACGGCTTCCCGGGAGAACGCCTGACCGAAGGGCTGGCCCCGGGTCAGGACCTGCCCAACCTCGGCGGAACTTGCTGTGATGTAGCCGTCGAACGGCAAAGCGAAGGTCGTTCGGGAAAGGTCGAGCCGGGCGGTATTGGCGCGCGCAGTCGCGGCGGCAAGTTGTGCCTTGGCCTGTTCGATCTGCGGTACCTTGGCGACGAGCGGCGGGACCGGTTTGTTCGGGTGCAGGATTCGATAGTTGTCGACGGCGGCGTCCCCCTCCGCCTCGCGCAGGAGGAGTGACGAGCGGGCGGTGTCAACGTCTGCGTTGGCCGCTTCGAGCGCCAGATCGAAGTCACGCCGGTCGATGCGCAGCAGCGTTTGCCTCGCGCTGAACTCACCCCCTTCGCGCAGCTGTGGCGAGATTTCCGTGACCTGTCCGCCCACCTGCGGCGTGAGGTCGACATAGCCGCGCACCGCAATCGCGCCCGTTGCGCTCACGGACAACGTCGAGGTTGCGGCGGCCGGGCTGACGATGCGCACGAGCGGTCCGGTCTGCCCGGGCGCACCCCGCGGCACGCCTGCAGCGCCGGCCGGCGGGCCGGCAGGCCGCGCAATGTCCTCTTCGGTCGGAGCACGGGAAAAAACGACCGCGGCCGCAATGAATGCGAGGACGAGGCCAAGCTGGACGATGCCGCGAAGTGTCAGGCGACGTTTCGGGGATTCGGTCACTGGCGCCGCTGGCGCTTCAGGGGTGTCGTCCTGGCGGAACATGCGCAGTGCGTTCATGAGGAAACCCTTCATTCTGGTGGCCGGGGGAGGGTAGAGGGGGCTACGTTGTGGATGGACATCTGGATCATCTGGGATGGATGGTGCGGGGCGTTGGCAAGGGCCTGTCAGGGGGCCGCGAACCCGCGTTGGGGCCGATTTTGGCGTTCGACGCCTGCCGGATCAGCTTTCGATGGGCGTGTCCGGATCGTTACCCCACTCCGACCAGGAGCCGTGATATGCCTTGATGTCGTAGCCGAGTGACTGGCCGATCAGCCACGTCAGCCCGGAGCGGTGGTGCGTCTGGCAGTGCGTGATGACCCGCTTGTCGGGGGTGATTCCCAGACCGTTCAGGACTTCCTGGACGTCCAGGCGCGTGCGCAGCGCGCGCTCCCGGTCCATCGTCAGCAACCAGTCGAGGTTGATTGCGCCGGGCACCCGTCCGCCCCGGGCCGCGACAACTTTCGTGCCCGCGTGTTCTTCTGCAGATCTGGCATCCCACACGACGGTGTCCACGTCGTCGAGGCTCGCCAGCACGTCCGCCTTCTCGGCAATCACCGAGGTGTCGAGAGTCAGGTCGACGGTGCTCGACGCCGGTGTCGGGACGTCCGCCGTCAGTGGCAGTCCGGCGGCATGCCACGCGTGCAGCCCGCCGTCGATCGCGCTCGCGGACCGATGCCCGACCGCGAAACACGTCCACACGAAGCGGCCAGCCCAGCCCCCGCCCTCGTCGTCGTATGCGATGAAGTGGGTATTGTCGGTCTTGCCCAGACGCCCAAACAGAGCGTTGAGGCGATCGATGGGAGCAATCTTGCCCGTTGCGGGTTTCACCCCGGACACGATTTCCGCCGGCGACACATGAATCGCACCCTCGATATGGGCGGCGGCGTACTGTTCGGCTGAACAGAGGTCCACGAATACGACGTCGTGGTCTACGCTGAAGTCCAGGGCGTCCTGTGGTTCTGCAATGAGATCGAGCATCGCTACTCCAAAGCCGCCCGGGGTGCGGTCGATGAGGGGGCGGCGATTGTATCGCAGGCCTTTCACATTGCCGAATCCGGCGCAGCGGGGCGGCGGTCGCGGGTTCCCCGGGGCGCACGGGAAGAGGCTCCGAACGCGGCGTGTCCTGAATCGGTTAACATACGGTGACCGGATTCGCCGCGACTGTGCGGGCGGCTACGATGAAACTATGTCCGGTGTCCTGTAAGTGCGCTATATGTATGATTTTTAAGCCATTTCGGTTGAAAATGCCTTGTGCGGCGCAAAACCCTCCCTTACTGTTCAGGAACTGTTAGTGCCGTTTTCCCAAAACCTTGTGTGGATGGATCTCGAGATGACCGGTCTCGATCCTGAACGGGATCGCATCTTGGAGATTGCGATGGTCATCACCGATTCCGAACTCGAGATCGTTGCTGAACTGCCGCCGATCGTCGTTCGTCAGGACGAAGACCTGCTGTCCGGAATGGACGACTGGAATACCGAGCATCACACCAAGACCGGTCTGATCAACGCAGTGCGCAGCCAGGGCATTGCCGAGGCGGATGCGGAGGCCCGCAGCCTCGAATTCCTTCGCGAGCACGTCGAGGCGGGCGCGTCACCGCTGTGTGGCAACACCATCTGGCAGGACCGGCGTTTCCTCGTGAAATACATGCCGGAACTCGAGGCACACCTCCACTATCGCAACATTGACGTCAGCACCATCAAGGAGCTTGCGGCAAGGTGGCGACCGGAGGTGTACCGCAGTGTGAAGAAGGAAGGCACACATCGGGCAATGGACGATATCAAGGAGTCCATCGAGGAACTGCGGCTGTATCGCAACTCGTTCTTCTCTGAGTCGCGTCGGTAGGCAGCCCTTCGGCAAAAGGCGACTCTGCGGCCTT
>MDTE01005877.1_pt1 | contig 11140 bp, 10 predicted proteins | sample 811231 | NCBI WGS metagenome assembly MDTE01 (sample SAMN05326651, study PRJNA326480) | marine metagenome | isolation source: seawater | place: Indian Ocean: Red Sea | collected 2010 | reverse complement strand
TTAGATAAGGATTCAAAAAGTTTAGCCATATCACTAACATTTCAAAGCAATGAAAAAACTTTAATTGATAAAGAAGTAGATGATAGATTATTAGCTATTGTAGATAAAATAAAAATAAAATTTAATGCAATTCAAAGATAGGTAGGAGGCATATAATGGGTCTTAACAATAAAAATACAGTAATGATTTCTGGTCAAGAGTATGCATTTAAAACTGGTGCTGAAGCAAAAACTATTCAAGCTGTTGCAGATTATATTAATGAAAAGATGAAAGAGGTAGAAAGTGCTGGTGTTGATACAAGTTCTCAGCTTCGTATTGCAGTTTTAGCTGCGATGAATATTACAGCTGAGCTATTTGAATGTAAAAAGAAAAAAGATGAAGTTATTGATAAGGTTGAATCAAAAGCAAGAGCCATTTCTGAATATATAGAAGACAAAATTTCAGATATTGAATCATCAAATTAGGGCTTTATATTCTTGGATACTGTAATACTAAAAGGTAAAGATGTTTCATCTAGTATTAAAAAGGAGCTTTCTAGTCAAATTTCAAGCCTTAAATTAAAGGGTATTATTCCTTGTTTAGCTGCGATTATTGTAGGTGATAACCCTGCATCAAAATTATACGTTAGCTCTAAAGCTAAAACATTTAAAAAAATGGATTGTGATAGTGAAATTTTTACACTTAATTCAAATGTAGATGAAAAAGATTTATTGTCTCTTATTGATACAATAAATAATGATATTAAATTTCATGGGATTTTAATTCAGCTTCCTCTTCCTAAACATTTAAATGAGCAAAAAATATTAGAAAGAATAAAGCCAGAGAAAGATGTAGATGGATTCCATCCTAAAAACCAAGGTTATTTAATGCAAGGAAATCCTTCTTTTATTCCTTGCACTCCCTATGGTTGTTTAAAAATATTAGAATATTATAATATAGACACAAATGGTAAAAATATCGTGGTTATAGGTAGGAGTAATATTGTAGGTAAACCTATTGCTTCATTACTCTCACAAAATACTAAATATGGTAATGGAACCGTTACTCTTTGTCATAGTAGAACTAAAAATTTATCAGATTTTACTCAAAAAGCTGATATAATTGTAGCTGCTGTTGGTATTCCTAATTTAATTAAAAAAGATATGATTAAACATGGGGCACATATTATTGATGTTGGAATTAATAGAATAGATGATGCAAATAAAGAAAAGGGATATAGGGTTGTGGGTGATGTAGATTTTGATAATGTTTTAGATAAAGTTTCTTCAATTACTCCAGTTCCAGGTGGAGTAGGGGTCATGACTGTTACTATGCTTCTTAGTAATACTGTAAAAGCAGCTTTTAATCAAAATAAATAGTTTAAGAAGAAATTAAATTAATACTTACGGTTGTAAGCTCTTTATTTGGAAAATTAAACTCAAATTTTTGTTCAAATTTTAATCCAGCAATTATAGCAGCATCAATAAATTCTTCATATTCAATAATATATTGATTTGAATATCCATGAGTTGCATCATAGGCAGTTGCTACAGTATTTCCTATATTTTTAGAGCATAAATCAGGATTTATGGTATGTAATTCTAAAAGAATAAGACCAAACTTATTTATATAAGGTTTCCATTTTAAAAAATGTTCGATTAAACTAAGTTTGAATATTATAGGTTCTAATATTTGATTATTATTATTAATACAAAAAGCAGCTGTTGATTTAGTGGTGATATTATTTAAATTAAAATTTTTTTTATTTGGCATTTCAAATACCCTATTATGATCAAGAAATGATCGTACATTAAGTAGCATATTTAATTTGATCTTATGTTTTTCAAATAATTTTCTATTAAAATCATCAGGATTTCCTATATCAGCTTGAACTAAAATATGGTTTATATTTTCTTGATTCAAATTTTCATGTGTAACCTCTAAGGCTTCTTCATTAAAATCTGCTCCTATTACATATAAAGGATATTTATCTAATAATTTTCCTCGTAATGTTTTTGTCTTGATTAAGTTATATAAATGAATTAACATGGTTCCGTCTCCGCATCCCATATCAGCTATTCCTTTTGGCTGTTTTTCAATTGGGTAATTGAAAATTTCAATAACTATTTCATCAATTTTTTTAAAATAAAGTTTATGGGCGCCTCCGCTTCCCCAAACATTCATTTTTCTGTTAACATGTAATTCGTTTCCGCTTATATCTCTATTCAATATACTAGATGTATCTTTAAATAAGAGTGTATTTATTTTTGCAAATAAAGGCATATAAGAAACAGTTACTCCATAAGCACTACTTCTTTTACAGAAAAATAATCCTTTTTCATTCAAAATTAAATCTTCATCAAAAAAATTTATTCTTTTAAACAATTTAATCACAAAATCTTTATTTGTATTTCCAATTTTTTGAGAAATCAATAATTCATCATTTTTATTAATTTGGGCATGTCTATTCATAAACAATGAAACAAGAACAGGTCCTATTATTAATCCCTCTATATGTTTTTTAATGATTTTATTTTTAGTTTTTATATTTTCAAATTCATCTAAAATTATATTTAATAATTCGTAAGATTTTGAATCTAAAAATGATAATTCTGATAATTCTTTGTAAAATGAAAAAGTTTTTTTATAAACCCCTAATTCTTTGAATATTTTTTTTCCAATAGCGGTAATCTCTATACTAAACCCTTGATTATCCCTTTGTTTTTTTATCCATCCTTGTGATTCAAATAATCTTAGAGTTACATTCAGATAATCTTGATTAATATTATATTTTGTTAATTGGTTGAATTTAATTCTTGTGTTAGTTTTTTTTAAATCAGAAAGTTCTTTATAATCAGTTTTAAATAAACAAGCTAATGGTGCTGTTAGTGCGATTCCATCAAGATGTATAAAAAGATCTTTTCTAAATTCTTTATTATTCAATATAATTACCAATTAAGTTGATGGATAATTTATAATAATTATTTTATACTTCTGAAATATAAATTGATTAAATTTAGTATAATGACTCTTGTACCTAAACATATTAAAAGTCTACTTCCTTATAAAGCCGGTAAACCTATTGAAGAAGTCAAGAGACAATTAGGTTTAAAAAAGATTATTAAATTAGCATCTAATGAAAATCCATTGGGTCCTTCGAAGGTAGCTATTAAAGCTATTGAAGGAATATTATTAGAAACACATAGATATCCAGATTCCAATGGTTATGATTTAAGAACTCAATTAGCAGAAAAATTTGATTTAAATATTAATAATGTAATCATTGGTGGTGGTAGTGAGGGTATTATGTCTGTTATTATGCGCACTTTTTTAAGTTCAAAAGATGAGATTATAGCAACCAAAAATTCATTTATTGGTTTTAGAGTGTTAGCAAATGCTAGTGGAATAAAAACCAATTGGGTACCAATGAAAAAATATCATTATGATTTAGAGTCTATGGCAAATGAAATTAATGATCATACAAAAGTTATATATTTAGCTAATCCTGATAATCCTACGGGTACATATTTTAATAAAAATAGTTTTGATAATTTTATGAACAAGGTTCCTAGTAGAGTAATTGTAATATTGGATGAAGCTTATTTTGAATATGCTTCTGATATAGCTGATTACCCTGATTCAATGCATTATAGATATGATAATGTAATTACTTTAAGAACTTTTTCTAAAATTCATGGGTTAGCTGGTTTTAGAGTAGGTTATGGATTTGCAAATAATAACCTTATTGGTAATCTTATGAAGGTAAAGTTACCATTTGAACCTTCTACATTAGGGCAGGTAGCTGCCTGTGCAGCTTTAAGAGATGAGAAACATTTAATGGACTCTATTCAAGTTAATAATTCTGAAAAAATAAGATTAGAATCTTTTTTTAAAGAAAATAATATGAAATATATATCTAGTGTTACTAATTTTTTAACACTAATATTCAATTCATCTGATAAAGCAGAAAGATTTTGTGATAATCTTCTTAAAAAAGGAATTATACTTCGGAATTTATCAAGCTTTGGTTTATCTGAATGTGTAAGGGTAACCATTGGTCTTCCAGATGAAAATAGTTTCTTGATTAATTGTATTAAAGAATTGGAGATGTAATGTACATAACAGATAAGTGGGAGGGAACGGAATATTTTGATATACAGGCATTTAAATTTGTTGAATTTTATGTAAGTAATGCTAAACAAGTAGTTCATTTTTATAGAACAGCTTTTGGTTTTAATTCTTATGCTTACTGTGGGCCTGAAACAGGTGTTGATACACATGTTTCATATGTTTTAAAAAATAAAAAAATATTTTTTGTTTTTACATCACCTCTTAAGTCTTCCCATCCAGCATCAGACTGGATTAAAAAACATGGTGATGGAGTCAGGGATGTTGCTTTTAGTGTTTTAGATGTTGAAAAATGTTATGAGTCTGCAATGAAAAGAGGAGCTATTTCAAATGATGGTCCTATAATCACTGATGATAAAAATGGTTCTTTTGGGTGTGCATCAATTAAAACATATGGTGATAACATTCATTCTTTTATTGATGATAGCAATTATAAAGGTTTGTGGGCACCTAAATTTATTAAACTTGACTTGCCTGATGTACCTTCCAGAAACACACATTTAGTATTAGTTGATCATATAGTTGGTAATGTTGAATGGGATAAAATGGATTATTGGCGAGAATATTATGAAAAAGTTTTTGGATTTTCAACGTTTGTTCGTTTTGATGAAGGTGATATATCAACTAAGTATTCAGCGCTTAAAAGTATAGTGCTTCGTTCTAAAAATTGGAAAATTAAGCTCCCTATAAATGAGCCTGCTAAAGGATTAAAAAAATCTCAAATTGAAGAATATTTAGATTTCCATGAAGGAGCTGGGGTTCAGCATATTGCTATATTAACAGATGATATTATTAGTTCTATTTCTTCATTAAAACAAAATGGAGTTGAATTTTTGGATATTCCTGATACTTACTATGATGATTTAATTGGTAGAGTAGGAGGGATTGATGAAGATATTAAAAGATTAAAAGATTTAAGTATATTAGTTGACCGAGATGAATCTGGTTATTTATTACAAATTTTCACTAAACCTATACAGGATCGACCTACTTTATTTATTGAGATTATTCAAAGAAAAGGTTCGCAAGGTTTTGGTCAAGGTAATTTCCAAGCTTTATTTGAATCGATAGAAAAAGCTCAGGAAGAAAGAGGTAACCTTTAATGTCTTTTTATCAATCTAAGGGGCTTATTCCTAATAAAAGGCATACAATATTTAAGAAAGATGCTGATTCAATTTATTATGAAGAGTTAATTAGTAGGAAGGGATTCTCTGGTATTTATTCAAATGCCTATCATTTAAGGATGCCTACTAAAATAAATAAACTTGGAAAAATATATCCAATTAATATTAAATCTATTAAAGGTAAGCATCAGGCTAGGCATTTACAAACACAAATCATTTCTAATCAGGGTGACATTATTTATGATAGGATTCCTTTAATGTTTAATGAAGATTTAATTATTTATAAGGCACATGTTAATACAAATATGGATTCTTTCTACAGAAATGCCCATTTTGATGAAATGTTTTATATTCAGTCTGGCTCTGGTACTCTTTTCACTAATTTTGGTAATTTGCAGCTAAATAGGGGTGATTATGTTATTATTCCAAGTGGAGTTATATGGAATCTTGAAATTGAATCATCTATGAATATATTGATTGTAGAATCAAAAGGTTCAATAGAGACGCCTTCTAGGTATCGTAATGAATTTGGTCAATTATTGGAGCATTCACCTTTTTGTGAAAGAGATATTAAAACCCCTGAATTACAATCTCCGGTTGATCTACAATCAACATTTAAAATTAATGTAAGGACAATAAATGGGCTTCAAGAAATGTATTATAATCATCATCCTTTTGATTTGATTGGTTGGGATGGATATTATTTTCCTTGGGTTTTTAATATTAATGATTTTGAGCCGATAACGGGAAGCATCCATCAGCCTCCTCCTGTCCATCAAACTTTCAAAAGTGATGGTTTTGTGATATGCTCATTTGTAAGTAGGATGTTTGATTATCATAATGATGCTATTCCTGCGCCTTATCCTCATTCTAATGTAGATTCAGATGAAGTAATATTCTATTCAAAAGGTGATTTTATGAGTAGGAAAGGTATAGGTTTAGAATCAATAACATACCACCCAATGGGCTTGCCTCATGGGCCTCAACCTGGAAAGTATGAGGCGTCTATAGGCAAGAAGTGGACTGATGAGTTAGCAGTTATGATAGATACTTTTAAACCATTGTTTATCACTCAAAATGCAATTGATATAGAAGATAAAAAATATTACCTAAGTTGGCTATAAATATATAACTTAATAAATATTATATAAAGTAAATTATATTATGAAAAAAACATTTAATCCTAAGAAACTTGACATTAAAACTAACTATCATTTAATGATTTCAGGTATAGTTCCAAGACCAATAGCTTTTGTTTCTTCTATTAGCAAAAAAGGAGAGGTAAACTTAGCTCCATATTCTTTTTTTAATGGTTTTGGAGCTAATCCTCCTATTGTAGGTTTTTCGCCTGCTTTAAGTGGTCGAACAGGTTTACCTAAAGATACACTTTTAAATATAAAAGAAACGAAAGAATTTACAATTTCTATTGCTAACTCTAAAATGGTTGGGCAAGTCAGTTTATCGTCTTGCGAGTATAGTAGAGAGATAGATGAATTTGATAAAACCGGATTATCAAAAGAAAAGTCTGCAATTGTAAAACCTCCATTTATAAAAGAATCTTCATTTTCCATGGAATGTAAATTATACGATATAATAGATTTAGGAAATAAGCCTGCTAGTGGAAATTTAATTTTAGGTGAAATTGTAATGTTTCATATTTCCAAAGATATATTGAATGAAAATAATCAGGTTGATCCTGCGCTTCTTGATGCTATATCTAGAATGGGAGGATCTTGGTATTCAAAATCAAATAAAGGTTTATTTGAATTTAAAAAACCAAGGCATAATGGAATTGGTTTTGATAAAATTCCATCTAAAATTTTAAAAAGTCATAATATAACTGCTAATGAATTAGCACAATTGGCTAGTATTGAAATTGAGCCTAAAATTTTGACGGATTTATATGATTTATATAAAAATAAAAATATAAATGATTTAGAGATTATTTTTAAAAAATTTATAAATGACAATAAATTGCAAAAAGCTTGGACTATTGCCAGTCTTATAGAAGAGAAATAATTATGGGAGAAATCCTTTGGGAACCATCTAGCTATCATTACAATAGCTCTAATATATCAGAATATATTTCCTTTGTAAATAAAACTTATAAACAATCTTTTAAAAATTATGATTCTCTTTATGATTGGAGTATATCAAATACTGAAGATTTTTGGGAATCAGTCGCAATATTTTGTGAAATAAAATTTTCTAAAAAATATAGTTCCATTATAAGTTTAGAGAAATCATTTATTGATTGCAAATGGTTTGATGGCTCAGAATTGAATTTTGCAGAAAATTTATTGAGACATAGAGATGATAGAATTGCAATTGAATATTTTTGTGAAAATAAAATCAAAGGTTCAATCACATACAATGAATTATTTAAAAAAGTAAAGCATTGTGCGCTTTACTTAAAAAGTTTAGATATTAAAGAAGGTGATATTGTAGCTGGATTTATGCCTAATGTCCCGGAAACAATTATAGCAATGCTTGCTTCTGCTTCAATTGGGGCTATTTGGAGCTCTTGTTCTCCAGATTTTGGTATCAATGGAGTTTTAGATCGTTTCATTCAAATTAAGCCTAAAGTTTTATTTGTTGCTGATGGTTATTTTTATAAAGGAAAAAAAATTAAATTATCATCTAAAGTAAATAGTATTAGAGAAAAGTTAAATTCAATTAAAAAAACAGTATATGTTTCACTAATTGATTCTAATGATATGGTAGATTGCATTCATTGGAATGATATGCACTCTGAGTCTAAACCTTTCAAGTTTAAGCAACTGCCTTTTTCGCATCCTTTATATATCATGTATTCATCAGGAACAACAGGTAAACCTAAAAGTATCGTTCATTCTGCAGGTGGAACTTTATTGCAGCATCTCAAAGAATTGGTTATTCATACAGACTTAAAAAAAGAGGATAAGATATTTTATTTTACTACTTGCGGTTGGATGATGTGGAATTGGTTGGTATCTAGTCTTTCTGTTGGTTCTACTATAGTTTTATATGATGGTAATCCTTTTTATCCGTATAATGATTCATTATTAAAAATAACAGATTCAATTGGAGTATCAGTATTTGGTACAAGCGCAAAATATATTTCTGCTTTAGAGCAGAATAACTTAATACCTAATGAAAAATTTTCTTTTCAAAAATTAAGAACTATTCTTTCAACAGGGTCTCCATTAGTTGAAGAGAATTTTGAATATGTATATAATAAATGGAAAGATACAGTTCAGCTTTGTTCGATATCAGGCGGAACTGATATAATTTCATGTTTTGCTTTAGGTAATCCTATTAAATCAATAAAAAAAGGAAAGTTACAGTGTATTGGATTAGGTATGTCGGTAAAAAGTTTTGATGAGGAAGGTAGGCATAAAATAGAAAAAAAAGGAGAGCTTGTTTGTACTTTACCTTTTCCATCTATGCCTATTTATTTTTTAAATGATTCTAATCAGAAAAAGTATAAGAAAGCTTATTTTAGTGATTATTCAAATATTTGGAAACATGGTGATTATATTTCAATCTATAAAGATGGTATGGTTAAAATTTTTGGGAGATCTGATACCACTTTAAATCCTGGGGGTGTTAGAATTGGCACAGCTGAAATATATAGAGTTTTAGATAAAATAAATTATATCAAGGATAGTGTTGTAGTTGGTTATAAATATAATCAAGATGAATATGTTATTTTATTTATTAAGATGAATAAAGAAGTATTAAATAAAGAATTAATCATTGATATTAAAAATATTATTAAATCGAATTGTTCTCCTAGGCATGTACCTTATAAAATTTTTGAAGTAGAGGATATTCCTTATACAATTAATGGTAAAAAAGTAGAGCTTGCTGTTAAGAATGTATTAGAAGGTAAAGATGTTAATAATAAAGATGCTTTATCAAATCCAGAGAGTTTAGATTTTTACAAAAAAATTAAAATTTTATAAATATGCTTACTATTAAAAATTTTTATAAATCATCGATAATTACAGTTATTTTGCTATATATTTTAGTATTAGTTGGTGGGTTTGTTAGGATAACTGATTCAGGTGATGATTGCCCAGATTGGCCTAAATGTTATGGTAGTTGGTTTCCACCATTATCTTTGGAGGATATTCCCGAACATTTTAATCCTACTCAAGATAAGGTATATGGATCTTGGATTGAATATTTTAATCGTTTGATTGGAGTTGTATTAGGTATTTCTATGCTTATTACTTTTTATAAATCTGTTTATGTTTTTAAATATGATAAAATTATTTTTTATGGTTCTTTATGCTCATTAATATTAATTGTTATAGCTGGTTGGTTTGGAGGACAAATAGCACAAAATATTGATGGAACAAATGTGATGCACCAGCATTCGGTTAGTATTCATTTATATATAGCAATATTAACAATTATTTCTCTTGTTTATACAACCAATAGGAGTTTTTTATTATTATATCCTAATTGTGAACAAGAAGCAAGTTATTCAAAAGAATCAGTTTATATATTTTTTGCTATTCTTATTTTAAATTTACTACTGGTTTTTTCAGGATCATTTATTCGTACTTTTATAGATGATGATTTAATTAAAGAATTACCATATTTTTTAAGGATGGAGCATTATGTTTTTAAAACGGGATTGATTAAATTTATACATCCTATATTAGGATTTTTAATGCTAGGATTATTAGGAGTTTTATGGAATCATATAATAAATATCAGTAATTCTTCTAATATTTTAAAAATTTTGGTAAAAATATTATTAATTCTTGTTGGTTTACAGGTTTTTATTGGAGAAGGTTTGAGATTTGATTTTATTCATGAATCATTCAGGTTATATCATTTATGGTTATCTACTGTAATTTTAGGAATCATTATTATTTCTAATCAAAGAATAAGGTACTCTAAATGAAAGATTACATAAATTTAATAAAACCAAGAATAAGTCTTCTTGTATTATTGACAGGTTATTTAGGTTATTATTTAGGCTTACGTTATGAAGGTCTATACAATGATTATCAAATTTTATTTTTCTTACTATTTGGAATGTTTTTTTCTGCTAGTGGATGTGCAGTTTTAAATCAATATTTAGAAAAAGATTTTGATGCTCAAATGAGTAGAACTAAAAATCGTCCTATTCCTTCGGGACGTATTTCTCCAATTAATGCACTTGTATTTGGTGCAATATTATCTGTTTTTGGAGTTTTTTTTATTTATATGACAGTGAACCCATTAACAGCTATTATTTGTCTTTTAACCGTATTTTTATACCTTTTTGTATATACTCCAAGTAAAAGATTCAGTACTTTAAATACATTAATTGGTTCTATACCAGGAGCACTTCCAGTTTTAGGAGGATGGACTGCTGCAACTAATAGCCTTAATTCTGTATCATGGATACTTTTTTCTATATTGTTTTGTTGGCAAATTCCTCACTTTTTAGCCATTGCTATTATTTATGCGAAAGATTATAAAAAAGGAGGTTTTAAGATGCTTCCTTCTGAATATCCAAATTCTAGACATACTCAGTATCATGTTTTATTTTTTTCAATAGCTATGGTTGGAACAAGTCTTGGATTGTACTTTAAAAATATTCTAGATTTAGGTTATTTGCTTGGAATTAGTATTGTAGGGGCTCTTTTTTTAGTTGTTGTATTACAATTTTTATTCAAATCTTCTAATAGAAATGCTAAAAAATTAATGCGTGCAACATTATTTTATTTTCCCTTAATGTTTATTTTGATTATCTTAGATGCACTAGATATAATTTAAGGATAGATATAATGATAAAATATATAATGCTAATTTTTATGTATTCTTTAATATTTTCACAAGTTGTTCCTCCTCATATATTTGATGATATTAATATTAATGAAATACCTAAAAATATTCCATCAATCACTACAGAACAAAAAAATATT
>MDTE01117831.1_pt1 | contig 11141 bp, 9 predicted proteins | sample 811231 | NCBI WGS metagenome assembly MDTE01 (sample SAMN05326651, study PRJNA326480) | marine metagenome | isolation source: seawater | place: Indian Ocean: Red Sea | collected 2010 | reverse complement strand
GGAAAAGTAATGATCTATAAGGTAATTCACCAAAACAATTATTAAAATAAGAATCTATTGGGATACATAAAAAAGTATGATCAAAATGGGCTTCCATCCCTTTATCAAACTGAGTATTCAATTGAATGCTTATATTTTCATGATCCAATATCTTTTCAAACAATGAGGTGTAACCTTCTTTTGGTAAACACTGAAAATCATCGGTAAAATATCTATTATCTCTATTCGTCCTTACTGGTAATCTTGCTCCAATCGAAACTTCAAGATCTTTTGGGTCTAAACCCCACATTTTCTTTGTATATGGTCTAAAAAAAATATTTGTAATAACTTCGCCTACACTAGATAAAAAAAGATCATCAGTATTTTTAGGAATTAAATTTTTAACTCTAATTTTTTCTAGAAACAGCTTGGTTTCTTGTTCATCTTTTAACCTTAAATCAAAAATATCTTCAAGCGTGTTTCTATTTATCGGCAGAGGAGTTGTTTTGTTATCTTCGAGCAATGCTCTTACTCTGTGTTCATATTTTACCCAAGATGTAAATTTACTAAGGAACTTTATAGCCCTTGAATTAGAATTGCCATGAAGTAAATGTGGCCCATATTTATGAATTCTTTCTCCTCTTTTATTTTGAAAATCGTATGAGTTCCCACCAATATGATCTCTTTTATCAATTAATTTTACATTTAAAGAATTTTCTGCAAGAATCCTTGCAATGGTAGCACCAGCAAAACCACAACCAACTATTAAAATCTCATTTCTCATATAAATTAAATCTATCCTATTAAGTCAAAAGTTTCATGCATAAAAAAATGGATACTAAAATAATCATTGCGCGCTTTAATGAAGATTTGAATTGGGTTGAGAAACTAAATTTATCAAGTGAAATTATTATTTATAATAAGGGAAAAGAAATACAAAGCTCAAATAAATATACAGTTAATAATCTGCCAAATATTGGCCGAGAATCACAAACATGGCTTCATCATATTTATGAGAATTACAATGATTTAAATAAATACAACATATTTCTCCAGGGAAGAATAGATGATCTAGGTTGTATGGCTTATAGGGATCTCGATAATTATATAATTGATCTTAATCAACAATGTTTTGCAGTTAGTAGATTTGGATTACTTAGTCCTTTTCATTGGAAAGATAACCTAAATATAGAAAAAGACATTAGATATTCTAAAGCTTGGGAAAATAATGATATTTCTAGAAGTACTTATGGATTTAGAAAATATGCTAAAAATTTTCTAAAAGAAATACCTTTAATAGTTGCTACGAGTTATGGAGGTTGTTTTGGGGTAACTAGAGATGCTATTAGAACTCATAAAAGAGAATTCTATCTTTCATTACTTAATACAGTAAACAAACACAAAAATCCTATTGAATCTCATTATTTAGAAAGACTCTGGTGTTATATTTTTTCAAAAAATAGATATTTAAAAAAAGCTTTATATGACGTAGTTAGGACAAAAATTGAGCGTAAAATTCTTCATAGAAAATAAATTTATTTTCTTAAATAATATTTCAAATACCAATCAGCAAATTCTTTAACTCCATGCTCTATTGATGTATTTGGAGAAAAACCAATCCATTCTTTTAAATTAGAGTTATCACATAAAGTCTCTTTAACATCACCTGGTTGCATTTGTTTATTATTGATAATTGCTCGTTTCCCTAGGGCTTTTTCGAGTAACCTGAGAAAATCCTTCAAATGCACTGATTTACTATTGCCAACATTTAATATCTTATGAGCGGCAAAAGATGAAGATGGGTCTGGTTCTAATCTATTAAAATTTTTATCTGGAGATGGTATCTTTTTAAAACATGAGACAATAACCTCTGTTGCATCATCTATATAAGTAAAGTCTCTTCTCATATTCCCATTGTTAAATAAATTTATAGGCTGGTCATTTAAAATAGCCTTCGAGAAGATCATTGGAGCCATATCAGGCCTGCCCCATGGACCATAGACTGTAAAAAATCTTAACCCTGTAGCTGCAAATTTGTATAAATGACTGTAAGAATGAGCCATTAATTCGTTAGATTTCTTTGTAGCTGCATAAAGACTGATTGGATGATTTACTGAATGCTTTTCACTAAAAGGTAAATATTCATTCGCTCCGTAAACAGAGCTACTTGAGGCGTATATTAAGTGCTTGATATTAAATCGCCTACACATTTCTAGAATATTAAAAAAACCATTAATATTACTATTTATGTAATCAAGAGGTTTTTCTATTGAATGCCTTACGCCAGCTTGAGCAGCTAAATTGATAACAGTTTTTGGTTTATAAGTACTGAATATATCTTCTAAATTTTTATTATCATTAAGGTCACTTTTAAAGAACTTCCATTTTTCTTGAATATTTAATCTTAGGCAGGTATCTTCTAATTGCTTAAGCCGATCTTTTTTAAGAGTAACATCATAGTATTCATTTATATTATCTAAACCTAGGACGCAGTAGCCTTTCGTTAATAGTTTTTTAGCTAAGGCTGCGCCAATAAATCCAGCAGCTCCAGTAATTAAAATATAATCTTTTACTTGATTAGACATTAAGTTTCTTATGAAGAAAGTTATTAACTAAGAAAGGTTAAATTTTACCATAGCCACTTGGATTTTTTTTCTGCCAATTCCATGCGTCTCTACACATTTGATTTAAATCTCTTTTAGGCTTCCATTCTAGAAGTTTCAGCGCTCTCTTATTATCTGCTATGAGAATTGGGATGTCGCCTTCTCTTTTTTCAACGATAGAGAATGGAACTTTACAATGATTAACTCTTTCGAATGAACTTATTACTTCCAAAACACTTGTACCAATTCCATTACCAATATTTAATGTTAGAAATTTTTCTTTCATTTTAAAAAGTAATTCTAAAGCAGCTTTATGAGCCTCAGACAGATCCATAACATGTATGTAATCTCTTAAGCAGGTTCCATCTTTTGTGGGCCAATTATTCCCAAAAACATTTAATTTATCTAATTTACCTGATGCTACTTTGCAAATATAAGGGAACAAGTTATTTGGTAAGCCAATAGGATCTTCACCAATATTGCCTGAGAAATGAGCTCCAACAGGATTAAAATATCTTAAAGAAATAACTTTCCATCTTTCATCAGAATTTGAAAGATCATTCAATAATGTTTCTATTGCAAGTTTATTATTACCATAAGGATTCTTTGGGGAAATAACACCATCTTCAGAAACAGGGAAAGAATTTAATGGAGAATATACGGTTGCACTACTACTAAAAACTATATTTCTACATTCATATAGATCCATTATCTTAAATAAAGATATTGAACCTAATAGATTATTCTCCCAATACTTAATAGGTTCTTTAAAGGATTCCCCAACAGCCTTAAAACCAGCAAAATGAATTACTGCTTTTATAGGGTTTAAATTTTTTTGACTTTTTGTGAAGATATTATTTAACAAAGTTTCATCTCTAATATCACCTTTAACAAAATGAATCTTATTAATAAAATTTTTTTTTAAAATTTTTCCTAAATTTATTAAAGAGTTAATTACATTTGAAGAGCTATTAAAATTTGAATCTATTATTGTAATCTCAAAATCTGATAGGAGTAAAACAAGACAAGTATGGCTGCCAATATAACCCGTTCCTCCAGTAATTAAAATATGACTCATCTTAATTGATTTTAAATTTATGATAACATTGATAATAATTTTCCTTTTTTAATTTATTAGAAAAAAGAGTTTCAATTATAAATAATATTAATCAATACCAGTCCATTCAGGAACCAATTCTTTTAATAGTTTTAAAGCACTTTTTTTTTCATAATTTCTAGAATACTCAATTAATTTTTCAAGGTTATTTTCAGAAATCTTTCTGAATGATGATTTTTCCGTAGCCTTAAATATTTTTTTATTTTTTGTTGGGACAGCCTCTGCGTCTATAAGAAGCTCTTCAAATAGTTTTTCTCCTGGCCTCAACCCTGTATATATAATTTCAATATCACCATCAGGATTTTCAACATCTTTAACTGACAAACCGCTTAACTTTATCATTTGAATTGCTAGTTCTTTTATCAAAATAGGTGAACCCATATCTAACAAAAATACCTCTTCTCCTTTTGCAAAATAAGCTGCATTGAGAACTAAAAACGCAGCTTCTGAAATAGTCATAAAATACCTAGTTACTTTTTTATGAGTTAAAGTGACTGGCCCACCTTGCAGAATTTGCTTTTTAAAGAGAGGGACTACAGATCCTGAAGAATTTAAAACGTTACCAAATCTAACCATAAAAAAACTAGTTTTTTTATGGTTAGTAATATAATCTTCTTTAACTTTTTCCAAAGACCTATAGGAGTAATATTGAACAATTAATTCTGCAAGTCTTTTTGTCGCACCCATTATGTTGGTAGGCCTGACTGCTTTGTCGGTTGATATTAAACAAAATTTTTCAACAGAAAAAGAGAATGCAATTTCACAAAGAACTTTTGTAGAGATTACATTATTTATAATTCCTTGAAGAGGATTACTCTCAACAATAGGGACATGTTTGTAAGCTGATGCATGAAAAATAATGTCTATATTATGATCGTTGAATATTCGTTTAATTAATTTTTTGTCTGTAGCGCATCCTAGTATTGGTAATAAATCTACATCTATGTTATTTAATTTAAGAATTTTGTTATTTATGGAATATAAATTAATTTCGCTTCTTTCAAAAAGTATTAACTTAGCTGGGGAATAACGCATAATTTGCATACACAACTCTGATCCAATTGATCCTCCTGCTCCTGATACGAAAATATTTTTACCCTTAATTAATTTGAATAGATCCTTATTCTCCTGATTAATTGTTTTTCTGCCTAATAATTGATTTATATCAATAAAGTTTAAATCATCAAATTTTGTTTTTCCTGAAACTATATCTTCAACAGAAGGGATAACTAAAACCGAAATGCCAAATTTTTTAAATTTGGATACTATATCACCTCTTTTCCTTTTATTGATATTTTCCACGCATAGCATAACTTGATCAATTTCCTTGAAAATTTCTTGAGGCTCTGGAGATCTTATAGTTATGCCAGAAATATTTCTTCCCCATAATTCTTCATTATCATCTAGAAAATATACTATTTTGAACTTTGGATTTAGTTTTAGTGAAGAAGATAAATTTGCGCCAAAATATCCGGCTCCATATATTGCTATATTAATTTTTGATTCTTTTTTGAATTTTGAAAATGTGTAGTTAATTATCAGTTTTTTTATAAAAGTCCTAACAAGTAAACTTAGAGTTGAAGTAAATATGCAAATTAAAAACCATATAGAAAAAGTTGGTAAAGGTAAAATAAAAACCATCCCAAAAACATAAGTTAAAAAATTAATAATTATATTCCTTTGTAGAATTTTAAAAAGGATCTTTAATTCAACAAAATTGGATAGTGAGGAATATTGTCCTGTAAATAAATATATGGGAATACTTAATATAAATTGAATAGGTAATATCCAAATGAATGTTTTTAAATAAAGAAATGATTCATTTTCATATCTAATTAAAAATGAAAATATAAATGCAAAAGATATTATAAGTAGATCAAAAAATAATAATATTGCTCTTCTACATGACTTTGGTATTAATATTAATTTAAATAGATAAATTAATTTTTTTTTAAAAAAGAAAAAATTATTGAAAATAAACATATCAATCTCTACAACTTTTAAAAGGAATTGCTATATATCTATCCATACAAATATAAGACATTGTTATGAATAAAAAGTATAAAGGAAGATTATTTAAATCAAACTTTAATACATAAAAGCATGTTATTAATGTTAAAAAAGCATATATAAAACAAACATTTGAATGTGATATTCCTGCCTGATTTAATCTTTGATACAAGTGTAATTTATGCGGCCTAAATATATTTTCCCCATTTATAAATCTTCTCAAGACACAAATGAATGCATCCCCTAAAAGTGGAATAGCAATAATTACAAGAGAAAAAGAACCCTTGAAGCTTTCCGTATTAAGGGTGATAGCTAAATAAATAGATCCAAGAAAAGTACTACCTACATCTCCCATAAAGACTTTAGCGGGCGACCAATTCCAGATTAGAAAGCCCATTAAAGCTGAAGTAATAGGTATAAGTACCAAATTGCCTGAATATATTGCCATGCAAAAAATAATTATTATATTAACCGCAAGAAATCCATCTAACCCATCCATGAAATTTACAAAATTAATTACTGCTGTGCCTGCGAAAATTAACAAAATTACCAAAAATACCTCTATTTGATTATTAAGACCCAAAATTAATATATTTTTCATTAATTGAGATTTGAAAACTAAAATTATAACGGTTGAAATTTGAATTAAATATCTAAAAGTTGCAGGAATGCCCTTTTTATCATCAAGAAAGCCAATTAGTGCAAGTGGGAAACTAATAAGAGGAATCCAAAAATTTATGAAACAAGAAGATACTATACTTATTAAAACAAAAATTATCCCACCTCCTGTTGGAACTGGAAATGAGTGAGAACTCCTGAAATTTGGTTTATCTAAAAAATCTCTTGAAAGTATGGGAATAGCATACTTTAAAGAGAATAATGAAATAAAAAAACTGACAAAAGCAATTATATAAATTATCAAATTCCTTTAACAGATTTCTTCTAATAATAGCTAGATAGATAATTTCTAAAAGGAAATTGCAATTTAATTTATAAAAAATAATCTTCTTCAATTACAGGAAAATCTAGTTTACGGTTTCCAGTAAATTCTGATACTTTATAAAAGCCAGATAAATCAGCATTAATTCTAAGCAAAGACTCAAATAACTTTGGAGATATCAAATTTAAGGGTGATATTAGAAAAACAAATATCTTCTTGTTAATAAGAATAATTTTGCATTTTCTACCTTTATCAAATTTAGGTAAAGAATTCTGAATTTTTTTTATCATTATTTCGTATGTAATTTCATGATCACCCCCCAAAAGTATTTTTTCTTTTCCCTTTAATTCACCTCTTATAATCATTTTGTACCTCAATAACACTATTTCAGCTAATTCATAAGCATGAATAGGTTGTCTAGTCCCAGATTCAGATGGGATCAATATAAAAGGAATTTTTCTCATTAAAGAAATTATGAGATTTAGATTCTTATCCTTATATTTCCCTACATTTCCATAAATCAATGAGGGTTGTATTATAGAAACAGGAACTGCATATTTTTCAAATAATTTCATAATTCTTTCTTCAGAATTTTTCAATAAAGAATAAAGTTCCTTGTCAAAGTTGTTATATGAAAATCTTTTAGTTATGACTGATGAAGAAGAACAAATTATTAAACCTTTTATTTTTATAAATTTAAGAAAGTCTTTCTTATGTAATTTTTCTAAAAAAACTGATAACTTCCAAATTGGCGCAAAAGATACTAAAACATATTCATTACTATTAACAGGGTTATAGCTTGATACTTCATCCAGATCAACATAATCTTTTTCTTTGTCTCTTGAAAAAACACTTATGTTAATTTGAGGTATATTTTTTTTTATTAGATTAATAAAAGCTTGGCCAGAAGTATTAGATCCACCCAATAAATGTATATTCATGAAACTATGTAATCAATAGACTTTTTGAAGTATCTAATCAAAAATGGTATTAGGACCAAAAATTTAAATCTTAAAAAATAAGCATTTATCACTTGCTTTATTTTCTTTTTTATAAGAATTGAACTAATACCTCCTGAACCAATAAGTGTAGTAATTTGACTCATACAATATATATTTACATCTTTAATAGAACTTAATTCAAGAAAAAACTTAATATCAGCAGCTATATCGTACTTTTCATTATAAATATTATTTTTTTGAAGGGATCTTGGACTAAATACCGTACCTTGATGAGGAGGAGAAGCTCCCATGAATAATAAAAAGGAAAAATATCTCCTATTTATTGATTTGTTTAATTTGTTATTCAAGAAAAAAGAATTTCTCATTTTTTTTGAGTTAAAAATATCAAAATATTTACATTTGCTTATTATTAAATAAGGATTTATTTTGCTTGATTTAATAATTGTCTCAGATATTAATTTAAATGTATTCTTGTCAAAAGCCCTATCGTCAGAACCCCAAAACATTACCCAGTCGTTTTTTTTTGCATAAAGGACCCCTTGATTCATAGCTCCAAAAATACCTTTATATTCTTTTTTCTGACTAATCCAAGAAATTCTGGGATCTTTTTTTGATATTTTCTTGAGATATTCAATATGTTCTTTATTTGATTTGCCATCAACTAATAAAAGTTTCCAGTTCTTAAAAGTTTGTTCTTCAAGAGATTTAATTAAATAATTTAATAATTTATAACTATTTAAGGTTGGCACAATAACCAAAATACTTATAGCTTTCATTAAAGAATTAATTAAACAATTTACAAATTATATTTTATCAATAATTAATCAATAGTTTAAAGATCTTATTCTTCATTAAAATCTATACCTAGTATATCTTTTATTGAGCTATTAATCTTTCCTTGCTCTTTGATTCTAATCATTAATTCTCTGTATTTTGCATCTACAAGAAATCTATACCAAAGGCCTTGAAGAAGATGAAAGCAAAGCCCTTGATATCCATCCAAAAAACCAAATTTGAAGATATATCTATACATAAAATATAGAATTGATCTTACAAACAAAGGAGAAATTAAATACACTTTCTTCAATGTTAAAAATTTATTTTTGTTTTTATAGATATTTTTAAATGTATTATTTTTTTTTGACAAATATGAGTTTTTTAAAAGTTCAAGAACTTCTTTGTTTGAATAAAAATTATGTTTAGTAATCCACCACTGTAATGGGTTTAAATTATGATCAATTATTTTACCTTTGAAAAAGGTTGTTCCCCCCTTTATAGTCAAACGCTCATCCATCCATTGATCAGAATAGTATCCAAATCCTTTTTTAAATATTCTTAAAACTTTATTAGGGAAAATGCCGCCATGATTTAATTGTTTACCTTGAAAGACAATATATCGATTCAGATATATGCCTTTTATGGATTTGTCTAAATTAGGTAATTTTTTTCTAATTTCTTTTTTTAAACTTTCTGATAATACCTCATCAGCATCGATCCTCAAAATCCAATCTTCATATTGATCAATTTGTTTTAAGGCCCAGTTAAATTGCCTAGCATGATTTACAAATTTATTTTCTAGGAATATTGCATTATGTTCTAAAGCAATTTCTTTTGTTTTATCAGATGAATAGCTATCAACTACATAAATTTTATTGACAAAATTTTTTATGTTTAATAAACATCTCTCAAGATGAATTTCCTCATTATAAGTAAGTATTATCGCTACTATTTGCATGATTTTTGCAGTTTAAATTTCTTTTTGCATTTTTCTTTTTTTTAAATACTTTGCTGGGTTACCTCCCACCACTTCCCATTCATTTATATCATTTAAAACTACTGAGCAAGCGCCTACTACTGAACCTTTACCAATAGTACACCCAGGAGCAATAAAAGCTTCTGTACAAATCCAAACATAGTCATTAATTAAAATATTTTTTTTATTAAGAGGTAAATCATACTTTTCATAAAGATGGGTTCCAGTACAAATATGGGCTTTATGAGAAATTGTTACTGAATTACCTAATACTAATTCCCCAATATTATAAATTAATGCCCAATCTCCTATAGATGAGTAGTCTCCGATTTTTAGATTCCATGGAATAAAAATTTTTGCACTTGGATAAATATGTACATTTTTACCTATTTTTGCTCCAAATATCCTTAACATGAAATTTCTCCAGAAAAAGAAATTTCTTGGACTTAGTGAAAATAAAGGGCTTAATAAATCCCAAAGAAACCTCGCCAAGTATTCTTTATATTTATAATTTCTTTTTCTTCTGCATTTATCTATATCAATTGGTTTTTTAGTTTTCAAAGTTTTAATTTAACTATATCAATTTTAAATAATTTTATTTATATATATTCGGTGGTTCACATTTATCTCCCAAAATCCAAAGATAAATATCCAAGAAAGATTTAGAAATTTTTTCCCAATTATAAGACTTTGATAAGTTGATTGCATTTTTACTTTTAATTTCATAATTATCATTATCAAGATTAGAAGCTTCTTTAAGAGATTTCATTAGATCGTCTACATTAGGTTCAATATACCAACCGCAATTTTCATCTTCTAATATTTCCCATGGAGTTCCAGTAGTTGTTATTACCGGCAGCCCATAACTTAAAGCTTCAGCGACTACAATCCCAAAATTTTCACTAAAAGTTGGTAGCACAAAAATATATGAATTTTTATAAAGAGTTATAAGATCTTCTCCTTCTACAGGACCTAAAAATATAATATTTTTATTTAATCCCTCTTTATTAACAAACTTTTTAAGTTCATCTAGATAATTTAATTCTGGATAGCCAGCAATTATTAGCTTAAAATTATTATTATTTCTAAAAATCGAACTCCATGCTTTTAATAAATTCATGAGTCCCTTTTTTGGATGAATTCTTCCAAGATAAAGGAATATTTTTTCATTTTTTTTAATTAGATTAAAATTTTCAAGACCAATTTTTTTCTTTAGTTTATTTTTTCTAGGTTGCTCAACACCATTTGGAATAACTACGATAGGTAGTTTTAAATTTAATCTACTTAGGTTGTCAGCTTCTTTGAAAGAGGTGGCATGAAAAAGACATGCAGTCTTTAATGCTTTTTTTTGGTATAAGTACCATGCTAAGCGTTTTTTGAAATAATTATATTTCAAAGACCATGGTTCTAACATTCCATGAGGACTAATAATTAAAGGTATTGATGATACTTTAGAAAATAAAGAAATTGTATTATTAAAAGGTAACCATATTCCATTATCATGTAAAATAATCCTTTGATTATTTTTAAAGTTATTCTGTAATTTATTTAAAAGATAACTATTTATTAGAGGCCTATATTTTATACCTTTGCTTTTATTGAAATTTAAAAAAGCTATTTCATTATTTGGATTAAGATTAGCTGAAAGATAATCAAAAGAATTAGGAATGGAGGAGCATATTTTGACATCTAATCCACGTTTAGATAAATAGGAAGATAAAGAAGTTACTGTCTTAGATGGCCCACCAGAGGATAAATTCAAATCATTTACACATTG
>MDTE01171690.1_pt1 | contig 11142 bp, 10 predicted proteins | sample 811231 | NCBI WGS metagenome assembly MDTE01 (sample SAMN05326651, study PRJNA326480) | marine metagenome | isolation source: seawater | place: Indian Ocean: Red Sea | collected 2010 | reverse complement strand
TTTATCTTTGTCTTGCCTAATGATTTGTAACCACTAAATTCCTTACTATCCTCAACTTCTCTGATCTTCCAATACATACCTCCATCTGTAAGTTGTATTATTCCTTTTTCCATATAGAAATCGATCTCAAAGAATGAGTAATCAGTAGAGTTAGTCACATTAAGATATATTGGAACAGAATCTTCTGATTCAAGGATTGCTGGTATACTTGGATCATGCTCTGAATGATCGAATACTGGCTTCCCTACATAATTTATTTCTAGCGGTCCAGCAAGAAAATGGATCAAATCAATTAAGTGACTACCATTATTTAACAAGCCTTTATTATAGTGACCAACTATTGATCTAATCTTGCCCCATTTCTTTGTTTTCAAATCTCCAGAAAATTCATGGATATCACTCATCCATCTTCGAGTAAAATTTACTGCAAGAGGAATATTTTTTTTCTCGTACATATTAATCAGGCTTTGTGTTGTTTTAATATCTTCTGTGATCGGCTTTTCACAAAAAACTAACTCTGGAGAAGATTTAATTGCAAACTCTAAGCTTTCTTTGTGAGATGAAGTAGGAGAACAAATACTGATCACATCGAATTTGTCTGATTTATGATCCATTTGATTCACTGATGAGTAAGTATTTTCAAATCCCCATTTATTTTTAAATGCCAATAGTTTTTCACTATTTGGATCTATGCATGCTTTTAGGTTAAATCTATTATCTTGGAAATAAGCTTGGGCATGGGTAAGAGGTTCTTTATTTTTGGTATAAAGATCAAAGCCTCCTGCTATGTTTCCGCAGCCAATTAATAGTACTGAAAGTTTTTTATCGGACTTTTCTATCAAGGTCTTCAATTAATTCAAAAGTTACAGGTGTATGTCTCTCTACATCAGCAACTAATTTTTTATTTAAGATATCATCAAAATACTTCGGCGATATTCCATAACCTGGCCTAATGCTTCTAATTGAATCTCTAGTTATCAGGTCTCCTTTTCTTAAATCTTTTACAAAGTAAAGTGATCTTCTAAAAATAATATTGCCTTGCTCGCTAGATTTTCTTTTATAATCTATTGCACCTAATGCCTTCCAAGTTGATTCCAGATCATTACATAAACTCATTAAGTCCTCTTTTTCTAAAGAGAAGCTATCATCTGGGCCTCCATTTTCTCTATTAATTGTTATATGCTTTTCGAAAATTGAAGCGCCAAGAGCCACGCTGGCTATTGCAGTAAGATTATTTAACGTGTGATCCGATAACCCCACCAATACGTCATACTTTTCTATCATGTCGGTTATTGTTTTGAGATTATAGTCCTCAGAAGGTGCTGGATAGCCACTAACGCAATGAAGTATTGCAAGCTCTTTGCATCCATTTGATTTGGCTGTATCTATAGCCTCCTCAATCTCACTCTCATTCGCCATTCCTGTGGAAATTATCATTGGCTTTCCAGTGTTAGCTGCATACTTAATAAGCGGTAAATCTATAGCTTCAAACGAAGCTATTTTGTATGCAGGTACATTAAGGTCTTCCAAAAAGTCTACAGCTGTTGGATCAAATGGCGAGCTAAAAATCGTTAACTCCAGAGACCTCGCATATTCAAATAATTCCTTGTGCCAATCCCATGGTGTGTGAGCCCACTCATATAGTTGATATAAACTCTTTCCCTTCCAAAGTCCTTCATTTATTTGAAAGTCTTTTTTGCTTGAGTTTACAGTCAAAGTATCAGCAGTGTATGTTTGAAGCTTTACTGCGCTGGCGCCGGATTCTTTTGCAATTTTAATAATTTCAAAAGCATTGTTTATATCTCCATTATGATTGCCTGACATCTCAGCTATGATGTAAGGAGGATTGTTTCTACTGATCTCTCTATCTGCTATTCTTATTGATCTATTTTTCATCTTTCTCTATAAAAATCTTATACTTATGCCCATATAAATTAAAAAATGCCGGATAATTCTTTGGATCAGAAACTCTCAATAAATTAAACTGCTCTCTTATACTCTTATCTGGGTTGAGCTCACTATCTTTGGGCTCTCTTTTTTTATATATTCTAGGAGATTCCATCTGCTGTTGTCTCTCTGTTTTGACTGTTTTGAAATTATTGACAGCAAAATCCAACATCTTCATTTCAGCTGAGAATAATAATTCATTAATTTCAAAAAAATCAAAATGTTTCGGTATGTGGAGCAATGACTTTTTCCATATATCTCCAGAATCAAATTCATCTTCTGCCTCAATTAAGCTTAGAGTAATTTGATCCTTATCTTCTAAAATTTGCCATACATGGGGACTCCAACCTTTACCATCAGGCAAATCACTTGCATGCAAAACTAAACATTTTTTGTATAAATCTCTAGACACTTTTGAGATCTTTTCGGAACAAGAAATTATGAAAAGAATATCTCCACCATTTAACTCTGATGACTTTCTAAATAATTCAATTGAATGGCTCACCTCGTTTTCAGTTATCCATCTTTCTATCCAATCGTTTACAGGATGTTGTTTGGATGAGCAAATTATTGAGATTTTCATTATGCTACTTCTCGCATCAAGTATTTATATATGTGTTCTACACCTTTACCATCTGTTACTTCTGACGCAATTCTAGACATCTTCTTTCTAGAATCGGGTGACTTAACTAAATTAAGTATTGCATGCCTGATGTCATTAGAGAATTTTGGGTTATCTGTAAGAGACACTGAAGCGCCTAGTGAATGTAATCCATTACCAATTTTTTCTTGGTTTTTTTCAAGAATAATATTAATGCTCGGTACACCAAGACAACATCTCTCCCATGATGTGGAGCCACAAGCTCCAATAATCAAATCCGACTTTTGCATTAATTCAGCCATATTGTCAATGTCTGTTAAGACATCTGTTTTATATTGAAGCTCTGAAGCAGATTCTTTGACATGACTTATCCATGGTGAAGTTTGGCCCATGATAACTTTAATTTCTAGATCTCTACTAAATTCAAGGCTACTCAGAATTTCTAAGATTTTATTCGTAAAATTATTCTTATCTACCCCGCCCATAGTAACTAAAATAGATCTTACTTCGGAGAAATCTCTATTTTTGATGCTTTTTTTCCTATATTTTTTAAATTCTGATCTTAACAATGCATATTTAGAACCGGTAATTACTTTAGAGCTTTTAGGAACTAAATTTTCGTAATCACTCTTACTTCTGCCAAGAGTTTGGTCTAATAATAAATCAGAAATATGTGCTCTATCTGCGAGATCATCAATAACAAATATTTTCTTTGTATTTCCCTTCACTAGGGTTTCCCAACGATAATCTAGAGCATAATGATCGACTATAAGCCAATCAGTCTGAATTTCTTGAAGAACTTTATTAACCTCTTTTGCATCTTCCTTCCAATCATATTCTAAAAAGTGGTAATGCTCTGGATGGATAGCCTCTTTTCCAATTTTATCGTTCTTTATACTTCTTTCTGAACTGAGTAAAAATGTCTTGAATTTTTTTTGAAGAAGATAGCTCTCCATGTTTCCATTATGATCTCTTGAGATAAAGAAAGTTTCATGCCCCTTTCTTCTGAGAAATGAAGCCAAAGCCAAACATCTCATTAGATGTCCTGAGCCAATTTTTATTGAAGCATCAACACGAAATGAAAACTTCAATTTATTTTTTTTCAAATAACCACCATGTAATGTCATCAAATCCTGCTTGATCATAGAGATGCCCCCAAAGAAATCCATAATCAACAAGCTTAACCTCAAATGTTTCTATGAATTGCTTTCCAAAGTCTGACTTGAATAGCTTATTTTTTTGACCTTGATACTCAATCATTACAGGTGTTCTATTAAAGTACTCTGCAATCAAAATATACTTTCTAGAATAATTGAACATTTTTTCCATATTGGCTCTTACATCATCAGGATGTATATGTATTAGCACTCCACATGTGAAAACAAGATCGAAACTTTCATTTGAGAAGTTAGATTCTAATATAGAGCCATTAAAAGATTCACTTAAAGGAAAATTTTGTGTAACTATTTCATATGGGTCAGGACTGATCTCAATTATAGACTTTTTTGTATTAGGCGAGATGCTATGGAGCGCGGCAATATTTCGTCCTATATTTGAACCGCATTCAAGAATTGAATCCAAGTCCTCTGCCTCCATTAACATTTTTTTCCAGCACTCAATACCAAGATCCGAATCAAATTCAGTATTTTTTTCTATATAGTTTTTGGAGTACTCCTTACTCCAGAAATTTTGTTGTTCATTCATTCTAAACTCCTTAATTGCTTTGTCTAATTATCTAATTTGATCCTGTTTTTTATGACATCATTTAGGATTTCAGCTCTTGTCCAATCCTCATCTGTATCAATATCTACAGCCCTCCAGCTAGGGATGATATAGCCAATTGAATTAGTATGAAGGCTTTCACTATTTGCCCAACTAGTTGCACTACCCCAGTAAAACTGTCCAGCATCGTAATAAGCTGGCTTTAAGTCTTGAGTTCTCTGTAATTCATTCTTACTTTCTACGGGCTTTACAATGTTACCAGGAGACAATTTGAGAGCTCTTTCAATTGATGATGGAAATTCAACTATTGGAAAGCAAAAATCAGGGGAATTATTTTTTATTAGTTTATATGCCTGAACTAGATCTTCAACTAATAAAAAGGGTACACATGGATATATGCAACATACGTCTGATATTTTTATATCTAGTGATTTAAGATTATTAATTGCATCTACAATTACTGGTACTGTAGGCGTAAAGTCATCTGCAAGATCTTTTGCCCTTAAAAAAGGGACTTCTGCGCCATACTCTATTGCAATCTCAGCTATTTCATGATCATCAGTTGAAACTATAACCTTTGAGAACATTTTTGAAGCAATTGCTACTCTAATTGCATATGAAATCATCGGCTTGCCTGCAAACTCCTTAATATTCTTATTTGGAATTCTTTTGCTTCCACTTCTAGCAGGTATTATTGCTATTTTCACTTCAAACTGATTTGGTTATAGATTCAACGACTCTGTCTTGATCGTCAAATGATAACCCTGTATACAAGGGTATGGTTATTATGCTTTTAAAATATTCCTCAGAATTCTTGCAATAGTCTTTCTCAAATCCAAGTTTGATGAAGTATGGCTGCCTATAAACAGGAATATAATGGAGGTTTACTTGAATCCCATCACTTGAAAGTGATTCATAAATAGTTCTTTGTATTTCGGAGTCTACTTTCAATAAATATAGATGGTATGAAGAAAGAGAAGCATCATCCTGATATGGAGTTATAACTGGGAGTTCTTTCAGCAGCTCATCATACCTCTTTGCTAATTTTCTTCGTTTTAATAGAAATTCATCCAATCTATTCATCTGACTGATTCCCAATGCTGCATGTATATCCGTCATCCTGTAGTTGAATCCCAACTCAATCTGCTGATAGTTCCAAATCTCATCATCAGGTCTTGGATCCATTTCTTCGCCGTTGCTGGTAATACCATGGCTGCTGAAAAGTCTAGCTTTTCTAGCCAAGTCCGAATCATTAGTTAACGCCATTCCACCTTCGCCAGATGTTATCATCTTAACTGGGTGAAAACTGAATATTGTAAAATCACTGTATAAACAATTGCCTACTTTTTCTCCATCATACAGTGCGCCAAGTGCATGAGAAGCATCTTCAATAATTCTAAAGCCATATTTTTGACTCAATCTATGAATCTCTTTCATATCACATGGCTGTCCAGCAATATGAACAGGTATGACTACTTTTGGGAGTTGATCATTTTTCTCAGCTTCAATCAACTTCAATTCAAGTTTTTCAGGACATAGATTAAAAGTACGATTATCAATATCTACGAAATCTACGTTTGCACCGCAATACAAAATACAATTGGCGCTGGCAACAAATGTATTTGGCGAAGTCCAAACAATATCACCATGCCCTACTCCAAGAGCTAATGAGGCAATATGTAATGCACTAGTTCCACTATTCGCAGCAATTGCATGATTTGCACCGCAATAAGTTGAAACAGTCTTTTCGAATAGAGGAACAGTTGGTCCTTGTGTGAGAAAGTCAGACTTTAATATCTTTATTACTTCCTCAATATCATCATTCACAATATCCTGTCTCCCATAAGGGATTAATTGATTGTCATTTTGGGGAGCCTTATTCATCTAATTTACTTCATTCGTACTATAGATATCTTTAGTTCTTTATAGATAGGTTTTTGATAATTAACAATTCAAGATCTTTCAAAGATCTAAGATTTAAGCGCTCTAATAAAATTGTCTTTATAGTTTAAAATCAAGATTATAAAGATAGAAAGTATTCCGCCAACGATACTTGCTCCAACTACAATCAATGTCCTTGGTGGCGATGATTTTTCTTCAGAAACCATCGCCTTACTAACTATAGTAAAGGCGAATTGTGGATTAGCTTCTGCCAACATCTTTAATTTTGTTTGTTCCTCAATGAGTCTGAAAAAGACTTCTTTCATTTCATTTACAGATGTTTTTTGAATTTGTTCCTGAAGATATTCGATATTGGAATTGCTTTGCAAAAGACTTCTTTGCCTCATGTATTCATTAATTGAAATAACCAATAAATCAACCCATTTCTTTGCAATAACAGGAGAAAGATGATCTGCAGTGATTATTATAAAACCTTCTCTCACATCATGATATACAGAAACTTCATCGTCCCATCTTCTGAATAGCTCCCAACTAGTTGGCTCGCTACTAACCCATGTTTTAGTCAAAACATCATATTTTCCATCATCAATTATTAACTGATTATTTTTACTATCCCACCTTTCCACTGCCAATAGCTCATGGGCAATATCATTCTCAGTGATGAAGCTTTCAATAAACCCCCAGGATTTCATTATCTTTATTGCGCTTGTTACAGTATTTGCCTGTCCCCCACGCCCAATACCTATGCTCCCAGCTAGAGATGCTATACCGCCAGCTGATGATGATCCTGAAGTCTGAATTTGAGAAAGCGAGCCTACTTGAGCATCGGATGGTGCCAAATACACCACAGATGTAAATTCATTTGGAAGCGAGAGAGCATATATGATTGATGAAATTGAGATTAACGAACTAATTAAAACTATCTTTAGCCGATCTCTCCAAACAACAATTACCATCTCTTTAAGATTAAAGGTAGCTTCCTCTCGGTGATGCGAATCATGATTTATTTGTGACATAAGCAGTGTTTTCTATTTAATATTTGTATTATTCCCATAGAGCTCGTCTTTGAGTTGATCTATTTCTTCCTTCAGAATATTATACTCCTCGGATTTTCTTTCTAAAAAATCACTTGCCAGCTTAGCTTTAGCAATTATACCTTCTTTAGTTAGTAAATAAGTATAGCCTAGCTTTTTATTAGATCTTTTAAAATTTGATAGTTTAATAAAGCCTTTATCTACAAGAGCATGAATTAGAAAATTTGTTTTGCCTAGGCTTAATCCTAGTTCTTTAGAGATTTGGCGCTGAGTCAAATTAGGGTCATCTTCAATTATTTTGAAGATTAAGAATTCTGCATCTTCCTTATTCATTGTGTTTTTTCACGGCTACCGCAATGATTTAAAACATAAATCCGGAGTATTTTTCAAAATATACATAGAGTATATGCCATATTCTATAGTATGTTCACAACGTGAACAAGGAAAAATATAGTCTTCTTAAAGCTTTAGTTTTTCTGTATTCATTTTCATTCCTATATCACTTTCAAAAGTATTAAAAATAAGTGATTTATTAAATGTCCTCAGAAGCAAATTAACTCTGTCTTTTCCTTGCCTTGAGACTAATATTGCATTCATGCCTTTCAAAATACCTTTTTTTACAGACACATTATCCCCCTCTGAAAATTGAGTCAGATTTGTTTGTTGCCAAATTGTATGATTTTCATCAGATATATTGATGAGGTGATTAACAATACTATCCTCAACAACTCCTACGTTTCCCCCAAATGAAACAAGATTATTTACGCCTCTTGTTGAATTTATTCTATTCCAATCCTTTCTGTGATTAAGTCTCAAAAATAGATACCTTGGGAATAAATATTCTGTCTTATATTCTTTAGAATTTGATCCAAGAGAACGTATATTAATGCTTGGCAGGAATGTTTGTATTTCTTGTCTTTCTAAATTGACTTTTGCTCTTAGTTCTTCTTTTGCTTTTGTATAGACAAGTGCCCAGAAAAGTTTGTCCTGATTGATAGTTTCCATTTTAATCGAGGCTAAAAACTATTAACCGCTGCTGCTGCAAGTGCCATCTGATATATAATTTGTGTAATCTCAGTTGTTGCTTTTATTCCTGAGAACGGCTGAACTTGAAGTGGAACAACTATTGTATCGCCTGGCTGAAGTTCTGTTGTTGATCTGAAGAAACCTGAGGATATTTGGGATGGTGAAAGTATACTTCCATCTGCTTTAATTATATAAGTGCTAGCTTCATCTGCAAATTGTGTTGAGCCTCCGCTCAAGCTTATATAGTCAGCTATACCCAATTTATCTTCGAAAATATGCGAATTTGCTATAAAAACTTCTCCTATGACTGAAATACTTTGCTTGGATTTAGGAATATTTATGGTGTCACCATCTTCCAAAACAATATCTGAGGATTGACGAGAAAGTATTCTTTCTAGATCAATTACCAATCTTCCCATTACACTTCCTTCATCAACATCCTGAGCTATAAGCGAGGTAAGCTGATTTATCGCATTTCCATCTAATGATGCTTGTCCCAAACCACCTGCTTGGCTAGATAAAAGTATCTTTCTCTTTAATTCACTTTGAGCAGAATTAAATCTCTCCTCTTCTGCAATTTTTAAGGCTTCTCTTTGGAAAAAAGCAGCTCTCGGTGAAGCATAATTCGTAAAACCTCCTGCCCTTCTAATCAACTCTGTGAGAGTTTGATTTTCTGAAATTGGATATATGCCTGGAAAGAAAACTTCACCTTTTATCTCAACGGTCTTTATCTCGGTTGAGATTTGTTTAAGGTTAACTGTATCCATCTTGTTGAGTTTTAATTGGTCTGCATCATCAATAGAAGAAAATTTATTTGTAGACGAATACTTTTTGTCTTGATTAGTTAAACTGGTTATCTCAACCTCTGATTCATATGTGCCATTTTTAGGACCTCCAGCAGCCTTGATTGCATCAGCTAAACTCATTCCATCTGCGTATGGATATATACCTGGAAAATGAACGCTTCCAAAGATTGAGATCATGTTCATTTTTTCCACAAAGTCATCTCTCTTAATTAGATCCAAAAAAGGTCTTAGCAATTGATCCCTGCAAACTGAAGTGATCGTCATGGATAAATCTTGTTCTCCAGCTTCGGTCAGATTTTTGCTTCTTATTCGTTCCTCTTCTAATGATTGCTGCAATCTCAAAAAATCCTGAGGTGTTCTAAAATCCTCTAGATCTTCTAATGGAACTGATTTTTTTGCCCTAAACCCAGATTCTTCAACAACAAATATTGCTAAATCTTCTGGGATTGTGCAGTAATCATAAATTGAATACTCATAATATCTTCTAATATCTGTTTCAGTTTCAGATGTTATACCTTGATTACCCAGTATCCTTTTTTGATCTTCTATTTCTATCTCTTCATCCATTAAAGACTTTCTTAAGTAAGTCAATGATGTCCACTCATCCTCTAATAGAAACATTTGAGATTCTCTATCTAATTCATATTTGTCTTGAATTAATTTAGTAGTTATTGAGTCCGGAGTTAGCAAGGATGGTAAAAGAAGGATCTCATCTTGGTTATTTAGAATAATATTGTGCTTAGAGTTTTCATCAATAAAAACTTGTTCTAAATCAGTTTGGAGAAAACTATAGTTTTGAGCAATCTCATCTTTTCTTTTTATCAAAATATAATTAAGGTCAGTCATCTCTAAAAGATCATTCGAGCTACCGAATAAATCTTTTATTCTCATGCCTTCAGACCATGGATAGAAACCTGGCTGAATAGAATGCCCTAGGACCAAAACTGCATTTTGTATCTTGTTATTGATAGGGAAAATAGAAACAATGTCTCCATTTTTAATTTCAGATCTAGCCTCAGATTCTATTCCCAAGTCAAGCCTTAGAAGATCAAAAGATCCTCTGGATTGATTAATTCTCAATACTTCAGAATTTGATTTATTTGCTTTCGGCTTCATATTTCCAGCAAACCTCATAAGATCACTGAGGTTTTCATCGCCCTTTAGCTCATAAATAGCTGGCCTATTCACCTCACCTCTAATTCCAGCCGTTCTTCCAATAGGCTCGATTAGAATCACATCTCCCTGCATCAACCTTTTATCATTAGATGTGTCTCCATCTATTAAAAGGTCATATAGGTCTAAATCAGACATGATTTTACCATTACGCTTGAGTTTAATATTTCGCAGTGAGCCAGATGGATCCACACCTCCACTGTCAAAAATAGCATTTGTCATCTTTGAAAGGGCACTCAAACTATACATCCCCGGGTTAACAGCTGCTCCAAGGATAAATATATCAATTGTTCTTAGTCTGCCTAAGGTTGTGCTTGCCTCTGTTCCAATAAAATTTGAGGAAATAGATTGCTTTACAAGCTCTTTTAAATTCTGAAAGGTTAAACCTGCAACTGTTAGTGGCCCTAATTCAGGAATAAATATATCGCCATCCCTATTAACTATCAGTTCATATTTTTTATTTTTATTGCCAAAGAGTATTATCTTAATAATATCATCAGGCCCGATAAGATAGTCTGGAGGGACAGGAACATTGATTAATGGGAGATATGGGTTAGCTGAAGAAGAAAAATAACTATATCCGAAATACTCTAATGGCTCATCAGGAAATTTTACTATTGGAGGATTGTTGAAATTCTTACCGCCAGTATATCCATAGTCTCCATCTTTAAAATCTTTTTTCTCTAGATCATCCCTTGCTTTATCATCTGTATCTCTTGGCTCAATCTCTTCAACATCTCTCTCAATACCAGTGGTACCAACACCTTCACCTAACATGCCTAATAACGACATATCATCTAGCTGAGCATTGGCAGATGAATTGATCAAAAAGATCAATAAATATATATATTTGAAGCCTTTATTCATAAAAGGTGATGATAAACCTAAGTTCTAACACATTCAATCAATCGCTCAATAATTTTTTACTATT
>MDTE01013535.1_pt1 | contig 11142 bp, 9 predicted proteins | sample 811231 | NCBI WGS metagenome assembly MDTE01 (sample SAMN05326651, study PRJNA326480) | marine metagenome | isolation source: seawater | place: Indian Ocean: Red Sea | collected 2010 | reverse complement strand
GCCGCCGGAAGAGCCGGTCGAGCCGCAGGGCATGACTGCCCAGGACGCTGTCGCAGCTACGGCAGACACGAAGCACGAAGAAGCTCCGTGCGGCAAGCGCGTAAAGGCTGGCTACGTCAAGCAGCACAAGCGCAAGTGCAACGACGATTCGTGCGGCGGTGACGGCGACAACGTGAAGAAGGCGAAGAAGTAGTGGGATTCAGCGTCACTGCGCTCAGTCTGGTCAATCGCGTCAACCGGCGTCGGCGAATGCCGGACGTTTCGGCGTTCAACGCGACTGAGGATCAGGCGACGCTTGACGCGCTGAACACCGCGATCGACGAGGTGTGCTCGTCTCGCCGCTGGGAGTTTGACATCCGTCGCGCCCAGATGACGCTGCGCCCGCGCAAGCAGGCCGCGACCGGCGAGACGCTCACCGCCACAGCGGCGGCGGGCGCCTCTGAGATCACCGTCGATTACACCGCGACGACGTTGTCGCAGGCGCTTAAGTATTTCTACGGCGACTTCAATGGGGAATACCGTTACATCACGCGGGTTTTGCCCACCGGCTCGTCCGATTACGGCAACACCGCCTTCCGTGTCCTGACCGCGACCCCGCAGACTTCCACCGCGAATGCGGTGATCGACGCCGAAATCGGGACCGCCTTTACGGACGTGACGGCGGAACTGTTCTACGCGGAGTACGTCCTGCCAGACACCGTGCGGTCGGTGATTCGCGTGACGCATCAGGACGATCCGGTCACGCTGGAGCAGGTCGATGCGACTGTCGCGTTCGACGAACTCTACCCGCGCCCGCAGATCGAGTACGGCACGCCAGAGGTGGTATCGGTGGGTGGCTTTGAAAGCCCGACCCGATCCACGGCGACAATCGCGATAAACCCCGGCGACGGCACGCTCACGACGTTGACCAGCCCGCTGAGGGCGCCTGGGCTGCGGATGACGGTCTGGCCGGTGCCGGACGAGGCTTACGTTCTCGACTTCACCTATCACTACCGACATCCGAAGTTGACCGAGACGACATCGACCCTTGAGGGCGTGCCCCCCGAAATCGTTGACCAGATCGTCGATCTCGCTGCGATTTCGATGAAGGGCTACTACGACGACGCGGACTCGCGGTCGATTGCTCGATACAAGGCGATGACGATGAACACGGTGCAGGAACAGCACCGTCGTCATTCAGGCAACTTCGCCGAACGGAAGCGCATCGGAAACTGGGACGGCTCTCAGCGTGGGCAGGGCGTAGACGCTCGTGTGTCGCGCGGCCGACTGCTGGGCGGGCATAGCTGATGCCGTACCAGCCCCAGAACACGTCCGTGCTCAACGGCTTGAACGAGGACGAGAACCCCGCGTCCCTGCTGCCGGGCCAGTTGCGAGAGGCCACCAACGCCGCGAGGCTGGGAAACCTCACGGGTACGCGACCAGGGCTGGTACGAGACACCGTCTACGACGCGAACATTACGTCCAACCCGGCGGTGCAGGGCATCCACGAGTTTCGTCAGGGCCGCGACGACGGCCGGCAGCTCGTCGTAGTGGCAAACGGCAAAATCTACCGAACGGAAGACACCGAAGTCACCTCCAGCAGTCCGACCATCACCGCAGGCGCGCAGTATCTGTGGTCTTTCGCAAACCACCAGAGCCTGATGTACGCAGCCGGCGGTGCTTCGGGCGATGACATCTGGACGTGGGATGGGAACACCAGTAACGCCGCGACTGCTCGCCTCGCCGGACTTGGGCTTCGACCGAAGTACGTCTTTGCGAAGTTTGGCGTGCTGTTCCTCGCCGGATTTCAGACCGGCACAGATTTCTTCAACAATCCCCTGGTCGCTCGCTACTCCAACTATGGCGAGACGACGACGGACGAGACGAGCTGGCCGACGAGCAACTGTATTCCCGGCGAGCTCCTCGGCGAGAACCCCGGCGTAGGGGCTTACGGCGGCGAGGAAGTCAGCACGGGGCTCGCGTCCTATCAGGACAACCGTGGCGACTTCCTGCTGTTCCTGACCAGCAAGCGAATCCTCGCGTTCAAGCTGAACCCCAACGTCACCAGCAACGCGAATCGCTTCATCCAGACCGACGCGATTGCCAACGGCTGCGTGTCGCAGCACGCCTTCGTCGATCTGGGCTACGACCAGGGCGACGCGGTGTACGTCTCGAGACACGGTGTTCACTCAATCGCCCTGTCTCAGCAGTACGGCAACCGCGAGAACACGTTCCTGTCGTACCCCATTCGCAAGACCTGGGAGACGGTCAATCAGGCCCAGCTAGAGCGCATCACCGCAACTTACTGGCCTGACGAGGGGATGGTTCTCTTTGCGGTGCCTACGGGCTCAAACACCACGCCCGACACGATCCTCTGCATGGACATTAAGGGCGCCGGCCGGCTCAGTCCCGAGAGCGTGCGCTGGTACAAGTGGAAGCTCGCGGGCTCTCTGTCTCCCAACTATCTCCGCATGGCTCGCCTGCCCACGAGCAACGAGGAGGTGGTGTATCTCGGCGGATCAGCGGGGCACCTCGGCCACTTCAGCCGCACGAGCTACGCAGACTTCGGCTCCGCGTACCCAGTCTCGTTCCGTACAAAGGACGACGACTTCGGTTACCCGTCCATCGAGAAGGGCGTTGGGAATGCGTTCGTGATGGCGAACGGATCAGGCGATTACCTGCCCACGCATACCTACATGCTCGACGATGCCTCGATCACCGGGGTGACATCGACTCTGGAGATGACCCTACCGGGGTTCGAGCTTGGCGACACGTCAACCGGCGACACGATTGGCACGGCAGCGGCGGATGGAACGCTCGGCAGCGGCGAAAACTTGATTCGCGATCGCGTCCGTGGCGTCGGATCGGGTTACACGATCGCGCACAAGTTTATGCACGCCGGCAACAACGAACCCTTCTTCATCGGATCAATCACCCAGGACGTGACCGTCCGAGGGATGGCAGACGAGGCGGCGTAATGGCGACGTATACACGACCCGCAAAGACGGTGGCCGGCGACGGCACCACGGCCTACGTCGATGGCAACAAGTTGCCCGCAGCCGAACTTAACGCGGATTTCGACAACCTCATTACCGTCATCAACGGGCAGCTCGACAGCGATAACATTTCGTCCTCTGCCAATATCCCGAACTCCGCGTTGGTCGAGATCGACGGCACGAAGGTGGCAGACCACGCCGAGGACGACGCGACGTTCCTGACCGCGACCTCCGCAGGCGACAGCTTCAATACGAGTCGCCCCACAAATCTCGAGGGCGAACTTGAACGCCTCCGCTACCGCATCAAGGCGAACAACGGGTACTTCACAGAGCAAAAGGCCACCAACGCCTCAAACGCGCTGACAACACTTGGCTGGACGGAGCCGCCCATCGCAGGTCCGAATCTGCTGCTAAACGCCGGATTCGAGGACAACGCGATCACGGACCAAGACCCGCCGACGCATTGGACCGAGGAGGGCACGCTGACTGCGTCGTCGATCGAAGGCGCCGTCGCGGCGCACGATACCTACGGCGGGCACAAGCGTTCCCTGCGATTCACTGGAGCGGCTAGCGCTGGCATCTCGCAGACGGTCCAGGGCCTGAAGGCCGAAACGAAATACCTGTTCGGCGCAGCGTTCTTCCTCACGACCGGCGGATTGACGCTGCGAACGGCGGGCGGGCTCGCTGCCAGCAATGCCTACCAAGACCCGTCCGAGACGTACACCACGACCGGATCGAGCGTCGTCGTGCGTAATTTCGTCGTGCAGACCGACAGCAGCGCGACGGACATCAAGGTCGAGCTGCTCGGCTCAACGTCCAGCAACGACATCAACATCCTGGGCTGTTGGTTCCACGAGCTCAACGAATCGGCCCCGGCACAACTCCCGCACATCCCGACGCAGACCAAGAGCACGTCCACCGAAGTGACAAACATACCGGCCACGGTGGCTTCTGGCACAGACTGGAACACTCAGTGGACGGATGTATCGACGCTCTCGCTGTCGCAATACATCCCCAGCCCCGGATACCGGCTGATTTACGACGCGCAGATTGCTTGGGGCACCCCTGAAAGTCCTGACGCGCAGATTTATTTCTACGGATTCCGTCTCGACATGGACGACGGTTCTGGATCGGTTGTCGACGGCCCCGTCATTATCTCTGCGGATGAGGCCAGCAACGAAGTGACCGCTTCAGGCACGGTGACGCTCACGCACATCATCGACAATCCGACGCCTGGAGTCACTTATGCGTTCACTCCGCAAGTGACTGCTGCCGATCCTGCGAGCGGAACTGGTAGCGCGCCTCGCCTGCATCCGGCGATCGTCGTGACCTACGGAGGTACGCCCTCCGCCGGTAGCAACTCAACGATCCAGACGACCTCACGAGCGCGCCTGCGCGTGGAGAAGATTTAATGGACCCGATCACAGGCGCAGCGCTCATTATGGGTGGCGCGGGCTTGCTCGGCGCAGGCGGCAATATCGCTGCCGGCTTCGCTCAGGACAGCACGGTCCCTAGTGGGGACTTGGTCGGTGTTTCGAGCGACCCGTATGCGAATCCGCTGTTTAGCGGGCTGGAATTCGACGCCGCGACGGGCCTTGGATTCGGCGACGCGACGCGCATCGCTGGGCCGCTCCGCGACGTAGCCAACCAGCTTCAAGCGTTACCCATCGACAACAAGCAAAAGCGACGTGCCGCGATCGGACTGGCGGCAATCGCGCGACACCCCGCTCTGTCTCCTCAAGAGGCGCTTCAACGCTTCGCGGAAGAGCGAGGGGGAGGACTTGGCGCAGGGCTCGGCGAGATTCTGGCAACCACGCTGAACACCATGAACCGCCTCGGGTTCGATCAGCAAGCGCTTCAGGATCTGGGGCGCCGTGAGGCTCAGTTCAACGCTCAACAGCAGGAACTGATCGACAGCGGGTTCGGGGGCCTTCAGACCGACATAATTCTCGATCGCGCCCGCATGGCGCAGCAGATGGGCCAGCTCGGCATCCAGGCGACGGATTACGCGACGAGCGGGGCGGTGTCGCCCCTGATGCAGAACTTGATCGACAGGCGCACTCAAGCGCTTGACCGTGCCGAGGAAACAGCGCTGCTGCGGGCTGCGAATACCGGCCAGCGCCCCGGCACGATCGAGCGCGACTTCGCCGATCTACGCGCCAACACCGAAATGGCCGCGTTTGCCGATACGATCCAGGCTGCGGCTGGGCTCCAGCAGTTGTTCAGCGGGCAGCGCGCCCCAGCGGAGCGCACGTCGAGCCTTGGCCTGCAAGCGCAGTCGAACGCGCTGAACACGGCCGCGAACCAGGCGAATGTCGCAAATCAGATCGCCGCGCAGGGTCAAATGGCCGAGGGCGCCGCGCAAGCGACGGGCATCGCGCAGGGTGTCGGCGGGCTCGCGAGCTCGATCGGCAGCATCGGTCAGCTTCAGATGCTCGGGGAACTCGGTGCATTTTCGCCGGCAGCTCAGACGACTGCGCCGGTGACGCAAACCGGAGCGACCGTGATGGGGCCGAGTAGCCTGCCTACCGGATTCCAAGTGACTGGTAGCCCCTACATCTCCTTGGGCGGGCGTTGATGCAGTTCCAACCGTACAAAGGCGGCGGCGGGCCTGACTTCCTGAGCCTCGCGCTCAACTTGCGTCAGCAGCGCAATCGCGAAGAGTCGCAAAGGCGTCGCGATGAGGCGGACCTGATTCGGGCGCGGACTGCGGCGATGACCGCGGCAGGGGCCGAAAAGCGCGCGGCAGCCAAGGAAGAAAGAGACGCCGTTGAGTTTAGACTCAAGGAATTGGGTTTGCGGCGCGACGCCTTGAACGCCATCCGACCGGACTTTTTGGCGACTCAAGAAGCGGTCGGCGAGCGGATGGACCAAGCGGCGCAGCAGTTTGAAAGCCAGACGACGGACACGGATCGCGAGGTCATTGCGGGAGAGTCTGAATTCGCACGGATCGTCAACGAGGCCGACCCCAATTTCGTCGCGCAGCGGATGCAGCCGCTTCGTCAAGCGTTTGATGCGGGGCAGGAGGCGATGGCGCCCCTTTACGCGCAGCTTCGTGGAATTGACGCGACAGAAACCGACATCCGAAATCGCGAGCGTGGCCGAAGACTGCAAGTCGATGAGGAGTTTTACGCAGGCGACCCTGGCGATCTCCGGGCGATGGGAGCTGTCAGGCGAGAGCGAGACGCGGCGCTCGCAGATATGAGCGACCCGAATCTTCCGCCCGGCAAAAGGCAGGCGTTGCTCGATCGTGCGCGTGACGCGCAGGGCAGGCTCAATCGTTTGATCCGCGAAGGCGTGACGATTGATGACCGTGAACTGACGGCGGCTGCGACGCAGCAAACGATCGCGGTGGCGCAAGGGCAGTCAATGCTTGGCGCGCTGGACAACTTCATCAATATGGTTGAAGCAGATCCCTCGGTCATCGGTGCTGGGGCTCGCTTGGGAATGCTTGCGAGTGACGTGACTGGCGCAGCAGGCTCGATCGCGCAAAGGGTAGGACGCTTTTTCCAGGCCACTGGCACCGACCCAGCCGCAATTCTAGCCGACGTGGATCGCGATCAGTTGGCGTCGAAGGAGGCAAAGTCATGGCTGCGGCGCCTCGAAAGCAATTCTTCGATCATGTCGGGGAATTACCAAGAGATCAGTGACCTTCGCGCGCTTGGCGACCTGATCGCATTGTCAGTGGTCCGGCTGAACGCGGGCGACCGCATCTCCACGCCCATCTTTGAGAAGTTTGCGCGCCAGTTCGATTTTGACGCCGCCACCGATCCAGAGGCTCTGATTCGACAGATGAGGACAGCACGGGCCGTGCTTGATGCCCAGGTGCAAAATGCTGATGACATTTTGAAGTTGAAATACGTCAACAGCCCCTTCCTTGATCCGATCACTCGACTTCAGTTAGAGGACGCGCGCAGTCGGGCGGAACGGTCGGCCGCGACGATGCAATTCCCCAGCCTCGGTGGCGGCGCTGGTTCGCCTCGTGTGCCGCCGCCCAGGATTGGAGACGCCGCTCAACTGAGTGACGAAGATTTACTACGAGTTTTTGGCCTGAGCGGCGGGGCGGGGCGATAGCGCATGGCTAGACGAGACGGCCTCACCAGCGTTGAAATCGAAAACGATCGCCAGCGAAAGGTTAATCGCGAACTCGCTTATGCGCGCGTTCGCGAGACGTATCCGCGAGCGTCCGTCGATCAGGTCGAGCGGCTCGGCAAAAAACTTGCTGGAGCGCTGGATCGCAAGACTTTGCGCCCAGAGCTGGAGGGGCAGGATGCTTACCCTTTGCTCGGCGGGTTCGACGATGACGAGCCGACGGTAGAAGCATCGCCGCAGCAGCAGGCGACGGTGGAGCCTCAACGCAGTCGCACGATGGTGCCTATGTTTGCGCCGCCCCTGATGACTCGCTCGACAGTCACCCAGGTGCCACAGGTTGCAAGGGAGTCGAATAGAAGATTCCAAGAGACGGTGCTGGAAAACGCTCCGATGCTCGGGGGGATGTTGGGCGCTGTCGGTGGGTTGCCGGGATCGGTGATCGGCACGGGAATCGGCGAAACGCTTAAGCAGGGTTTCGCCGACAGTAAGCGCGACGCGACTTTGGAGGAGGCGGCTTACGACATCGGCGTGTCAATGGCGTCGGAAGCCGTGTTCGGCAAAGCGTTCGATGTCACGGCCGGGTTCGCGGCGCGCTACCTGCGTGGCAGTCGAGACGTGGCCGTAGAGAACCTCGAGATCCTTCGGCGCAACGGTATCCCAGCAAGTTTGCAAGACATCTCGGACGCGCCCATTGTCGAAGGCTCTCGTCGCGTCCTGGGCGCATTCCCGCTTCTCTCGAAGCATTACCGTAAGCGCCTGACCAAAACAAAAGCGGCGTTCGACGAACTGGCGGAAAAGTTCATCTCTGATCTTTCCCCGGACACCTTGACGATGCGCCGCTTTGTTGAGCGTAATTCGCCAGAGGAAGCATCGCGACTTGTCAGGAAGATGGCGGAAGGCGGCTACAAGGGGCTGCAAAAAGGCTTCGACGTACTGAACCAGAATCAAAAAAGGTTGTGGGACAACCTGATGATGCAGGCGGAAGTCTTTGAGGGACTGGTCGCAAACGTCGGCCGGCCGTTTGTCTCAAGGATGGCTTACACCGCGCGTCGCGGTGGCGAGCAACTCCAGCGTTTGCGGCAGTCTGAGGTCATCGATGCCAAGGGCAAAGTTACTGCCCAGTTCCGCGGGACTGACATCGGCGAGGCTGCGCGCTTCTTGTCGCTTGAATCGCAAGGAAAGGCGACCCGTAGCTTCACGGAGCTTATCGCCCTCAAGCGCAAGGTTTCGTACAAGATGAACTCCCTCCGAGATGACGCAGAGGCATTGACAGTTCTGCGTAATTTCAAGGAGGGTGTCGAGGAAGACATCGAGATCTTGTTGCGCTCAGAGCCCACCTTGCGCGGCCGTTATGACGAGGCGAACGCGGTTAGCGAAGAGTTTATGACTTTGATGGGCGAACTCGTCGGGCGCCGAACGCGCCAGTTCCGCGCCGGTAGTCCGCGGGAAACGCTGCAAGAAGTCACCACAGAAACCGGCGAGCAGTTCTATAAAGGCGCTGGTGCTCGCGACCCTTCGACCATTTTGCAGACGCTTGCGGAAAAGGGAACTGCTCGGGAAATCGAGCAGGTCGGATACGTGTTGCAAAAGGCGTTGGGCGAGGCCGGAGCTCGTCGTGTTGTCGGCGATGCTCTCGGGCAGAAACTCAGCAGGGCGCTCGATGGCGCCGTCCGTGAGGCCGTAGAACGCTCGGGTGACGCCACCTTCGCGCCTCAGAACTTCAAAAAGCTGATGGGGCTGGACGACCCGACCTCAGATCAGTTTCAGGCGACTGTCGAAATGTTCCGTCAGGTCGGTGTCAGCGCGAGACAAGCCACTGACCTCGCGTCAGTCATGCAGGCGCTGTTCGGAGTCAAGAATCCCAAAATCTCTGACTTCCTTATGCGACGCGGCGTCTTGGGTGGGGCAGGCAGTCTGGTCGCGGGTGCGACCGGCGGGATGCTTGGAAGTACGGCGCTCGGCCCTGGAGCTTTGCTCGGCCCTGCAACCTTTTTCCTCGTAGGACGGAGTTTTTCCAAGTGGGCAACCCGTCCCCGTCGCGTCGGACTTGTGATGCAGGTCGCCGACTCTACGCGACCGGAAGGCGCCAGAGCACGCGCGTTCGTGTCCGTGCTTAACGATCTGGACGATTTGCTTGCGTCCGAAATGGATTCGACCAGCGGCGACCCGCCCGATCAGATCGCGCAGCAGCGCGCACTCATCGCCGAGGCATTGGCCGCGATGAAAAATCGGCAGAGGCGGCGGGAGTTTTTCCGAAACATCGACGCCGAATTTGACTTCTCGCGCGCAAAGGACGCGCGGTAAGGCTGTAAAGGATGACTTCCATGAGACAACTACTCCCCGCCCTCCTGGCGCTCGCGTTCGCGTTGCCCGCGAGTGCTTTCACGCCCGCTGCCGTCGATACGCTCGGCAACGGTGTCCGCATCTTCACCCTCTGTGATGCCGAAGGCGCCGCCGAGACGGGCGTCTGCGACGACGGCGCGAGCGTGGATATCGGGGCGCGAGTCACTGGCTTCACGCACCTGACGTTCGATTCGACGCAGAGCACAGGCACGACGTATCGCTGCGACATTTACGCCGGCAACGATTCGGTGGCGAGCACCGCTGATCTCTCGACCGTTGGCGCGCAGATCAACAGCGTTTCGCTCTCGAGCAGCGTCGAGGTGATCCAGTTCGACGGCACGTTTGCCTACGTCTGGATCTCGTGCCCGACCGGCGCAGGCGGCTCGGACAGCGTGACGATCAAGCTCCAGGCGGCGCCCTGATGCGCTGGGTGATTGCCGCGCTGCTGCTGTTCGCGCTGCCGGTGAACGCAGGCGAGTTCGCCCTCGGCCCAAGCGGGCGAGAGCGTATCGTCGCGGCGAACCTGCTCGTGCCAGATGCTGGATGGAGTATCGCTTCGTTCGATGCCTCGAACTGCTTGCAGGTGAGCCACTCGACTACGAACGCATGGGCGAACGACATCGCGTGCAACGACGTGAAGGCGCAGCTCTGGTCGGGCAAGGGTGTATTTCTGACTGCGCTCCGTATTGTCGTAACCGACGAGCTTGCATCCGGTAGTAACGGCTCGTGCGAGTTTCGCCTCACGACAAGCGACGGGGGAAGCGCGATTGCTGGAACGGTCCTCGACGCAGGGCCGGGTTCGGGAAACGCGCTCGCCGAGGGCACCGTCCTAGAGGTGCTGTTCAACCATCGACTCGCAGCAGGCAGCACGTTCCAGATTGAGGCTCGCAACGGTTCGGAGTGCGGTGCGGGCTCATCGTGTGTTTGCGCCGATTTCGGAAACCAGCAGATGTCGATCTGGGGAGTGTTCTAATGCGCGACCTCGTCATCGCGCTGCTGGCGATGATGCACCTAGCGGGCGTGGCGTGGTCTGGCGAGTCGGTTGTTTCAGGCGACTCCGATCACGACTATCTGCCCAGCAACGAGCAACGAGAAGTTCTGCTTTATCGCTTTTCGTACATAGCGTTGATCTCCACTCCTCAGACGTACACAACTTGGTCCACTTCCTATAACGCCAACTGCCTTCAGATGTATAACGCGCAGCCTAGCGCCGCGATGGAACCGTCTCCACGCGCTTGCACTGAAGCAGACAATGCTTTTCGCGCACCGCGAAAATTCAGATTGACTCGCGTCGTCTACAAGAAAGGCGCCGCTGGGCTTTACGAGGGCCAAGTTTGGGCAGAAGGCGCGGGGCGAATTGTCACCGTCGCCACTGACGGCACGCTCACGACGGTCGGGGCAGAGCAGGCTGTGGCTAACGGCGCAGGCGCAACGACAAAGTGGGACCTCGCGACGGACGTGTCTGCTGGAGTAGGCGTGGGTATTCAGTTTCGTGGGTACTCGGCTGGATTTCTTGAAGACATCGTTCCTACTAACGGGCACCGCGTCGAACTTTGGGGAACCTGGGAATGAAACGACTAATCCTGCTAGCCCTGTTCGCTGCATCGCTCGCGCACGCTGGCGGCGTCGTGCTCGGCCCGCCGCCGGAACCGCCGACCAGCTCGTCGACCCCTTCGGACCCGCTGCCGCAAGAGACGATTGACTGCATCGTCACGGCCCTAGATGCTGGACT
>MDTE01172163.1_pt1 | contig 11143 bp, 12 predicted proteins | sample 811231 | NCBI WGS metagenome assembly MDTE01 (sample SAMN05326651, study PRJNA326480) | marine metagenome | isolation source: seawater | place: Indian Ocean: Red Sea | collected 2010 | reverse complement strand
TATATCTCTCAGATGAGTTTATCCGGGAGAACCAAGGGGTAAAAAAAACCGCTCGGCAGCGGGCCGAGCGGTTTTGATAAGTCATGTGATTTTTCGGGCTTACCTATTTTGGCCCAATAGATGCATTAGCATTATGAAAAGATTTATGAAATCGAGGTAGAGCCGGAGCGCTCCCATGATAGCCTTCTTCTCCGCTATTACTGCAGTATCTCCTTCATAGTACTGATGTTTAATTTGCTGAGTGTCGTACGCAGTTAACCCAGTGAAAATCAACACTCCAGCTACTGAAATTATGAAGTGTAGGGCACTTGAAGCAAGAAATATGTTTACTATCATTGCTATCAATATGCCAATCAAGCCCATAAAGAGGAAGGAGCCCCAGCTAGCTAGGGATTTCTTAGTCGTGTACCCGTAAAGGCTCATAGCCCCGAAAACGGATGCAGTTATGAAGAACACACGGGCCACGCTGGTCCCAGTGTAGACAATGAAAATAGATGATAACGACAAACCCATAACCCCAGCAAAAGCCCAGAATAAGAGCTGTGCCGTCGCCGGCCGCAAGCGGTTTATTCCAAAACTAAGCACAAGGATAAATGCAAATGGTGATAACATTACAAGCCATTGCAGGGGCGTCCCGAAAATTGCCTGCATAAGAGCCGGCGAGGTCGAAACGAAGAAGGCAACCGCTCCCGTTAAGGCGAGCCCCAGGCCCATATAGTTATAGACTTTCAGCATAAAGGACCGGAGGCCCTCGTCTATCTGGTCCTGGCCAGAGGCTCGGCCCTGTGAAAATGTGGTAAAACGTTGTTCAGCCATAGATAGTTTCCTGTCTGCTAACCCTTTGGTTAATAGTTTCGCATATGTTTATATGGTTATTTCGAGGTCTGGTTCAAGCGCTTTTGCGTATCTTCACCCCAACGCCCGCCTTTGTATCATGGTTTGGTCAGCTGCTGCAAAGGAAAGTTGTTAGACTTCATAGAGTAGGCTAGTTTTCATTCGGACAGTATAGTAGCCCTACTTAAAGATGGTTTTTGTGAGGGAAATGTTGAAATAGAGCTAATGGAAGAAGAAGTTATGAATACGGGGAAGGCTCACCTTGTGTCGTGCCTAAAGTCGACTTATTTTATCGATTCAGAAAATTTGGTGGTCAAAGACTTTGCCGAGACACAAGCAGGATCAGGGTCGGATCTGGAGCGGGGGGTGCGGCTATATTATGCTGTCCGGGATTCTATTCGCTATGATCCCTACGGAATTGGGCGGCAGCCAAAAGACTATCGGGCCAGCCTTTGTCTGAAGCAAAAAACTGGATTTTGTATTACAAAGGCGGCCCTCCTCGCGGCATGTGCTAGGGCAGTTGGGATTCCCAGTCGAGTAGGGTATGGAGATGTTAGAAATCACCTGGCTACCCCAAAGTTACTAGAGTTGTTGAGGACAGACGAGTTCGTTTTCCATGGCTACACAGAGCTGTTCTTGGGTGAGGTCTGGGTTAAGGCAACCCCTGCTTTTAATATTAGTTTGTGTGAGCGGTTTGGAGTATTTCCCCTAGAATTCAATGGACGGGAGGACAGTTTGTTTCACCCCTATGATTCCTCGGGACGTCGCCATATGGAATATATTCGGGAACGGGGGTCTTTTGTCGACGTCCCGTTTGATTTAATAATGAGCACCTTTAATGAATATTATCCGGTTGCCATGGAGAATGGCTTTGATTCTGGTGAGAATGACTTTCTAAATGAAGATGGGGGTAAAGAATAATCGCGCTCAGGTGGCGGAAAAAGCGTAGCTATTTGAGGTGCTCAATAAAAGTTCTCATCGGCTGTGGAAAGAGCTTTGAATGAGAAAAGACTATTCCTTGTCGAGCATTAACGATCATGTTGAGCCCAGGATTGGGCAGGGAATTATGGGTATCAAGGGTAGTGGCCAAGGGGAGGAAAGGGTTGCTGCCGGTGGCTATAAGATGTCCTAGTTTCGTAATGGATTGTAGCCCGGATGTAAGGTCTATGTTGAGAAGAATTTCCCCATGCCCAAGAATGGAATGTGGCGAACAGGGTTCTTGGGTGGGTGCAGACTATCCGTCCTCGTGTATGCCAATACCATGGGGAAGCCTTCGCTCCATCATACGCTTTGACCAGCCCTTCATTCCATTTTTGGTGATGAAGTTCCGCCATTCGGCGAGGCATTGAGCCTTTCCCCTAGTGTAGGGGCTTATGCAGAGGATGATGCTTAACAAGCGTTTTGGATAGTATCGTCCCATATAAAGCTCCATAACTCCACCCATAGATTCCCCAACAAAACGGAAATGTTCCACACCTGCTGTATCTGCTACAGTCATTGCACCTTGCGCCAAGCCCTCAAAAGACCACTCAAAATTCTCGTTTGGAATGTGGGAGCGTCCATAACCCCTGACGTCAAAGGTGAGGATGCGGTATTTATCGGAAAGTTCTGGAATCCATGAGCTCCAAATTCCACTATTGATGGCAGCCCCGTGATGAAGCAGGATGATTTCCGGCGATTCCACCCATGGTGGTGTGGTGTCTATGAGATCGTAGTGTAGTCGGTCGTTATTAGTGTTGACGGTTGGCATGGTAGGCCCCATTGTCTCTCTACATTGGGATCGTTTTTCCTATGCAGTATTCTGTCGCAGTGTCGCTTTAGTCGTAAGCTACTTAGACTGGTGGCTATTTTATTTAACCAACCAATGTAATTATTTGAATATGGCTTCAACACTCCGACCAAAAGATGCTGCAACGCTTGTGCTTATAAAGAATCCGGGGATTGCACCAGAGGTCTTGCTTGGTCAAAGACATGGTGGGCATGCATTTATGCCCAACCGGTATGTATTTCCGGGCGGACGGGTTGATCCATTGGACAGTAGGGTAGTGCCTGCAACTAATCTCACGCGAGATGTTGCTCATCAATTGGAAAAAAATTGTAGTCCAGCCCGTGCCCGTGCCCTTGCTGTAGCTGCTGTTCGTGAAACGTACGAGGAGACAGGGCTTATGTTGGCGGGCGAGATGCCTGATGGCGTGTTGACTAGTAGGCATGGGTCATGGTCGGCTTTTGCCAAGCAGGGAGTTGGCCCGGCGCTTGCTAATCTTGACTATATTTGCAGGGCAATAACACCTCCTGGACGATCAAGGAGATTTCACGCAAGATTTTTTATGGTAGATGCAATCCATGCGCGGGGCCAAATTAAGGGTAGCGGGGAGCTATTGGATATTGGATGGGTGCCATTGGAGGAAGCAGCAAAACTGCCTATTCCATCAGTGACTGGTCTGGTCCTTAAAGAGGTGATTAGTTTAATTTCTAATCCTCCACCTCGCAATAAATCCCGAGCCACACCAGTCTATCAACGTCGGTATGGGCAGGATTCAATCCGTCGCGAGTGATTATTTCCTACCGTAAGTGAAGTGAACGCCTATGAGCTGAGTTGAAATGATGAGCGTATGCTTGGCGTCTCATCACAAAGCACCCGGCCGGTTTCGACCATATGGATTAGGTGGGCTAGCACGGATCTTCCAGCGGCCCCATAAAGCTTGCGGTCAGTTGATTTATAAAGTCGCTCTACGATATCCGGAATTTTTGTAACACCCGCATGCAAGCAGGCCTTTATATCTTCCTCTCTCTTCTTCCTGTGGGCAATAAAGGCCTGAACAAATTCTTGTGGACGTTCAATTGCGGGACCGTGGGTGGGCCAATAACGAATCTCCTGCCGGGCCAGTAATTTTTCCAGTGAGTGGAGGTACGATCCCATGTCGCCGTCGGGTGGGGAAATCACAGAAGTAGACCAACCCATGACGTGATCCCCAGAAAACATGATATTCTCTTCTTTAAGCGCGAGGCAGATGTGGTTGGAGGTGTGGCCAGGCGTGTGGATGGCCTCCAAGGTCCAACCATTACCTTCGACCAACATATTATCTCGTAATTCCCGGTCTGGCACAAAATTGTAATCCGCGCCTTCCTCTACTTGTTCACCTGGATGGGCGGTTCCATGTGGCCCAAATCCCCAAGTCGTTGCTTGGGTGGCGGCTTTTAGGTGGGGTGTAGCTGGGGAGTGGTCAATGTGTGTATGGGTAATGACTATGTCGGTGACTGTTTCCCCCCGGACTGTCTCCAGGATAGCTGTTATGTGTTCAGGAATATTAGGACCGGGATCAATAATAGCTACATGCCCTTTCCCTACAATGTAGGTTCCAGTTCCGTGAAGGGTAAACATACTTGGGTTTTTAGCTACCACTCTGCGAATAAGCGGAGAGAGTTGCGCCGCTTGGCCATACTCGAAAGATAGTTCGCGCTTGAATGGGATGCGATCCATCTAAGTGCCCAACTGCTCTGCAAGGTCGATAAGGTCTTCTGCCACGAAGTTATAACCAGTTGTTGGGGCTCTGTCAGCGGACTGATTGGGCCCATACTCGAGAGGTCGTCTAACGAAGGCTGTCTTTAGGCCGACTGCCGAGGCGGCAACAAGATCGCTATTATGGGCAGCAACCATGAGTGTTTGGCTGGGCGTTATGCCAAGTAATTCGACGCTCTTCGCATAGGCTTGGGGCTCGGGCTTATAGTGGCCAACGACCTCTGCACCCAGGACTGTGTCCCAGGGGATGCGCGCCCGTTTAGCCATGTTTACAATTAACGCAACATTCCCATTGGATAGTGACGCCAGGGTGAACTTTGTTTTTAATCGGTTCATACCGGCTACAGAATCCGGCCAAGGGTCTAAGCGGTGCCACATGGTATTGATATGGTTTAGCTCTTCTTTGTCTAGGTCATCCAGCCCAAACTCTCCCAACAGCTGGTGTAAATTCATGAGATGGAGGCCATCCAAATTTACCCAGTCTACTTCCCCGGTCCGAACTCTCTCCATTGCAGGTTGATAGAGATCACGCCATGCATCCGCGAAGGCGAACCAGTCGAGCTCTAGTTTCTTGGTATCACCCCAGACAGATCCTTCCCGTCCGATTGAGCCTCTCCAGTCAACTACAGTGCCGAAGACGTCGAAGGCGAGAGCCTTAATGTCCAAATCAACCATACTATATATCCATCTCAAATTTTTTAACGATCAGGTCGTCCCATTGTATTCCGGCCCCTGCCATTTCGGGAATAGCAAGTGTCCCATTAGATAATTTGAAAGGCTCCTGTAGTATGGGATTTACCCAGTCCTGCCACTCAAGCCAATGTGCAGTCTCCGTCACTGCCAACAGGTGTGCAGAGAACTCCGGATAGAGATGAGAGGAAATTGGGACTCCAGCGGATCCTGCGATAGAGGCGGCGTGGAGCCACCCCGTGACGCCGCCAATTCGCATTAGGTCGGGCATCATATAATCTCCTGCCTCTGCCGCTACAGCCTCAAATAAGCTCCGCGGGCCATAAAAATTTTCGCCTAGTTGTACCGGAGTTTTAAGCTCACGAGCCAGTTGAGTATATCCTGGGAGCTGGTCGTAGGGGATCGGTTCTTCGAACCAATAGAGCCCGCTGTCATCGAGGGCATGGCAGCGGGATAACGCCTCTCCAATAGTTTGTCCCTGATTGAAGTCACACATCAATTTGATGTCAGAGCCAGCACCTTTGCGAACGGCTTCCAAAGCGCCTAGATCGTCATTCAGACATTCTCGCCCAATACGTAATTTGAGCGCGCCAAAGTCTCCTTCCTCTTTAAGTTCGGCTGCTTCTTGTTCAAGGGTGTCAATCGGTGTCAGCCATAGTCCGTTACTGTTGTATGCGGGAATGGGATCTGTGCTGCCGCCAAGGAACCGGGCTAGAGGCATATTTGCGGCTTTCGACAATGCATCCCAGGCAGCCATATCGATTCCAGAAACGGCGATGGTGGCCACCCCTTGTAAGCCAATAAGATTTAGCATTTTTCTGTGAGTGTAAAAATCGTTTGCGGGCGCTATCACTTCGCCCTTTCTTCGCTCTATCAAGTCATGAATTGCCGGTATAATATATTTAACGGAGTTGGCAAGATATGGTTCGAGATAGGAAGTTCCGGTAATTCCTTCCTCCGTCTCTAAGTCTATTAGGATCACGGGCCATTCCCTGAATTCTCCGACCCGTGCTACTACTGGTCGAGCAAGAGGGAGAAGGGCGGCGCGGGTCCGAACGCCACGGTATGTTAATTTATCAATTTGCATGGCTGTTTCCCTATCACACTTATGCCTTCAAACATAAACTATTGGTACTAAAATAAAGGATTTTTTGTTACGAGTTTCCCCGGGCGTCTATCGGGACAATCTGGATAAGCATATCTCCTTTCATGCAGTGGTAATTATCGTACAGATTAACCGTAGGATCGCAGTGTGGCACAATACAAGACACGCGATCACCAGTAGTAAGAATTTTATTGTTCCCAGGTGAATACACTATAGCTCCGTGCTCATCCCCCATAAACTTGTAAGTTGCTTCCGCGGGGGCCCCACGGATTATTTCAGGTACAGGTCCATCTGTTGCAAAACTTTTCAAACCAGCATCAATCACCGAATGAGTATTGTGGATGGCGCTAACAACTGTAGCAAGAACTGTCAGGGAGGGGGCAAAGGGCTTGGTCCCCGCTTCGTTGAGCTGAACGGTATTGTATTGTACATCAGTGAATAGGTAGGAACCGGCCTGTAATTCTGTAAACACGTCGAATCGGTGATCAATATCATAGGTTCCAGTTCCACCGCCGGTGACAATTTCGGGGGTAATCCCATCCGCCTTGAGATCTGCCACGAGCTTAATAAGGAGAGCCGCTTGTGTAGTCATGGCTTCAAGCCTCTCAGAATAGCTTTCGATATGCTGCAAGTGACCGGCGTATGCTTGTATTCCACGGAATACCAGGTTTTTGTTCTTGGCAATTAGCAGGGCAAGGGCCCGAGCTCCCTCTACATTTGCGGTTCCTGTCCGATGGGTTCCAATGTCCAGGTCCACCAGCAACCCAAGTTGTTTATCAGGGTTCGTTTGGTGTTGGATTTCCGATAAGTGGGCGACGGTACCCGGGTCGTCAACCACAGCCAAAATATTGCTGTTTTGACGATTCAGCTCAACTAACCTATTTATTTTAGGCAGTCCAGCAATTGGAGAAGTGAGCAAGACGCCCTTAAGGCCGTTAGCCGTCAGGGCTTCCGCTTCTCTGAGGGTTGCGCAGCATATTCCCACAGCTCCTGCCTCTATCTGTTTCTTTGCCAATAAACTGGATTTATGGCTTTTTGCGTGGGGCCGAAGTTTTTGGCCAGTGTGCTGGCAATGTTTCATCATTGTCTGTATGTTGCCTTCGACCTGCTCGAGGTCTAGGAGGAGGGCCGGCGTAGAGAATTGGGCCAAGCCCCCGGGAATGTTGACTAGATGGGAGTTCGGTCCGGCGTAGTGTTGCATGATTGCCTCTCTTTATGGGGTTGGAGGATGTTCATCTCTTGGTTTAAGCGGCGACGCTGCGATAGGCAATGGCTGCTGGTGGGGTATAAACCAGCGAAGAATAAAACGAATTAGGATGGAATCAAGAAGTATGGTTTGGACAGAGAGGGCAGTAAAGCGGCTATGTAGTCTTTGGTCTAAGGGGGTTCCTGCGAGAGAAATTGGGGAAAAGCTTGGTGGAATAAGCCGAAATGCTGTAATTGGAAAGGCTCATCGACTTGGTTTATCTAAGCAGGTCGGGACTGGAGATGCGGAGAACACGCCGGCAATTATTCGAGCTGAGGATCTCACTGAGAAAATGTGCCGATGGCCAATTGGGCATCCAGGGGATGACGATTTTAGGTTTTGTGGTGAGCCTAGTATTCCGACCCGACCATACTGCGGTGAACATTGCGTTCAAGCCTATAGAGGACGTTCTGAGGAGGCGGCCTAAAGTGGAGGCCGCTAATCTGGGGCAGTTCCTCTAGCTGTTTGGATTGCCTTTATCCCTTCGGCGGCCGCTTGGACCTGACTATCACTGGCGTTTTCAATGGCTGTATCATAGGTGACCCCCGCTTGGGACATCTTTTGGATAAGCAAAACCTTTTTAGATTCACACATTTCAGTTGCAGTCCATGCTAGGCGTCCTGCATGTCGTTTTCCATCATCTATTTTTATACTCGTTGCGACGGAACAACGAATATAGTTTTGGAGAGCCTCCTCAGCGTCCGCTTGCACTCCCGGGTCCAGACTTTCCAAAGAGTTTACGGATGGACTGTAATGAGTACATCCAAGAATTTGGCTTACAGCTAGCACTGGAAGAAAAACAACAAGCTGATTTATCCGTGGGGGTAGCCACTGGAGTATTCCCGGGAATGTCACGATTTGACCTCCATATGCGCGAAGCCTTTAGGTTGTTTGGCGCACTCGTGTGTCTCAAGACTTGTGCTAAACATCTGTGTTTCTGCCGCGCAATTGGTGGAGCCGAGGGGGATCGAACCCCTGACCTCGACATTGCGAACGTCGCGCTCTCCCAACTGAGCTACGGCCCCCTCCCCATGATTTTAAGTCAACTGGAATAACATTAAAAAGCTTAGATGGCTTCCTCAGATTGGCACAATGCTTTATATATCTTGCTGTAGCAACGATAAATCGTAGCTTTAGCACTTTAACACGAGGTGGTGTTTTGCCTGAACTTTTAGTTTTTGTCGCCTATTGCTTGAAGCTTTATATGTGGGTCTTCGTTTTCGATGCGCTGCTTAGCTGGCTTGTTTCCTTCAATGTATTAAACACGAGGAGCCAAGTTGTTTATGTTGTCGGAACAGCCTTACAGCGCCTGACCCGCCCAGTGTTAACGCCAATAAGACGTTATACGCCTGATTTGGGCGGTATCGACATTTCACCTATCGTAGCTATTCTTGGCTTGGTGTTCATTCGAGATGTAGTGGTGTTAGGTTGGTTTATGCGTGCGTTTGTCGGCTAAATCCGGACGGGCTTACACACTGGTCTAATTCCTTTGTTTTTTTAGGGTGCGTAATCGCAAGGCATTCAATTTTATAAAGCCTTCCGCGTCTTTTTGGTTGTAAACAGAATCTGCCTCGAAAGTTGCAATCTCGGGGTCGTAGAGGCTTCTTGGTGCTTGTCTTCCTTCAACGATAACGTTTCCTTTGTACAATTTTAAGCGAACAGTGCCTGTTACATATTTCTGCGTTTGGTCAATAGCGGCTTGCAACATTTGCCGTTCAGGAGACCACCATAGTCCGTTGTATATAAGCTCTGCATACCGCGGCATGAGTTCATCTTTTAAGTGCATTTCTGCCCTATCCAAAGTTAGGCTTTCCATAGCGCGATGGGCGGCTAGTAAAATGGTTCCACCTGGTGTTTCGTAAACACCACGAGATTTCATGCCGACGAAACGGCTTTCTACAATGTCCGTTCGGCCTATGCCGTTGGAGCCGCCAATCTTGTTCAGACGGCTAAGTACATTTGCGGGCGACAATTCTTTGCTATCTATAGCAACAGCGTCCCCCTGTTGGAATCCTATCTCTATAATATGTGGTTCGTCCGGCGCTTGCTCGGGGGAAACCGTCCATTCAAACATGGATTCATCGGGTTTTTCCCACGGGTCTTCAAGCACTTTCCCTTCGTACGAAATGTGTAGAAGATTAGCGTCGGTTGAATAAGGGGGTTCGCCTTGTTTGTCACTTGGGATAGGTATCTGTTGTCGGGAAGCATACTCTATCAATGCCTTCCGAGAACCCATGTCCCACTCGCGCCATGGACTAATGACTCGTATATCGGGATTCAAAGAATAGTAGCCAAGTTCAAAACGAACCTGATCATTTCCTTTTCCAGTTGCACCATGCGCAACGGCGTCTGCTCCAGTCGCTTCTGCAATCTCGATCTGTCTTTTTGCTATCAGGGGCCGCGCTATGGCTGTCCCCAGCAGATAAATTCCTTCGTAGGTAGCGTTGGCTCTAAACATAGGAAATACGTAGTCCCTGACAAATTCTTCTCGTAAATCTTCTATGTAAATTTCACTTACCTCCATTTTAGAGGCTTTTTCGCGGGCTTCCGAAAGTTCTTCTCCTTGTCCGAGGTCAGCAGTAAACGTAACCACCTCGCAATCGTAGTTTTCCTGTAGCCATTTCAAGATTACCGATGTATCTAATCCTCCAGAGTAGGCCAGGACAACCTTTGCAACTTTTCCCATTATTCCACCTGTAGTTGTTTAACGTCGTCAGTGTCGCGTCAATTTTCTTTCCCGCGCACTTTCAGATTTTAGTTGTCCGCATGCCGCCAATATATCGCGCCCACGAGGAACTCTAATAGGCGCTGATAGACCGCCTGCGTTTACTATGCCAGCAAAGGCGTGCATTCGATTGTTACTGGAGCACTGATAGGGAGCATTAGGCCATTCGTTGAAGGGGATCAAGTTAACTTTTGCTGGGATCCCATTAAGTAGTCGTACCAGCGCTCTCGCGTCCGAATCTGAATCGTTGATGCCCTTAAGCATTACATATTCAAAGGTGATGCGACGCGAATTTTTTCCTGTTGGATAGTTTCGGCAGGCATTAAGTAGTTCCTCTATTGGATACTTTTTATTTATGGGTACTATAGTACTCCGTAGTTCATCTGTGACGGCATGAAGTGAGACAGCAAGGTTGACACCTAGCTCCCGCCCGCACCGCTCGATCAGTGGCACCACTCCAGCTGTTGATAAGGTTATTTTCCTCTTGGATAGAGCAAGCCCTTCACCATCCATGACGATGGAGAGTGCCCGGGCTACATTTTCATAGTTGTACAGGGGCTCCCCCATGCCCATCATAACTACATTGGAAATTAATCTTTGGTCAGAGCTTGAAGGCCATTCCCCTATAGTATCCCGGGCAATCAAAAATTGTTCAATTATTTCTCTCGACGAAAGATTGCGGACTAATTTTTGGGTTCCAGTATGGCAAAATTTGCAGGTCAAGGTGCATCCGACTTGGGAGGAAATGCATAGAGCACCCCGATCTTCTTCTGGAATATGAACGCATTCCACTTCATTGCCATCGGCAAATTCGACCAACCACTTTTTTGATCCATCGTCGCTATTTTGCATCCGCTTAATCTTAGGCCTATCAATAGTGTAATGATCACTTAATAGGGTTCGGAGGTGTTTTGGTAAGGTGGTCATATCATCGAATTTCTGAACGCCACGATGATAAAGCCAATGCCATATCTGTTTAGCGCGGTATGGAGCTTCCCCGATTTTTGCAAGTTCTATCTGCAG
>MDTE01014932.1_pt1 | contig 11144 bp, 13 predicted proteins | sample 811231 | NCBI WGS metagenome assembly MDTE01 (sample SAMN05326651, study PRJNA326480) | marine metagenome | isolation source: seawater | place: Indian Ocean: Red Sea | collected 2010 | reverse complement strand
GGTGCAGAGGACTCCAGGGAAGATAGTATTGTAGAATTAAAAAAAATAAAGCTAAGTAAGAAGGACGTTCTTCTTGGTATTTCTGCAAGTGGTAGCACCCCTTATGTGTTATCAGCCCTAGAATATGCAAATAGCTTAGGGGTAATAACTGGTTTTTTAACGTGTAATAATATTAAAGAACTGTCTTATGTGAAGCATTTAATAAAGATTATTGTAGGTCCTGAAGTATTGACAGGCTCAACACGTTTAAAAGCGGGGACTGCAACAAAAATGGTTTTAAATATGATTACAACCACCACCATGATGAAATTAAATCGCACATTTGGGAATATCATGATTGATTTATTACCTAAAAACACCAAGCTAGTTAATCGTGCTATTGATATTCTTAAGAAAGAACTTATGATAAATAAAGAAGAGGCTCAAAGTTTATATCAAAAATCAGGACAGGATTTAAAAGTCGCTATTGTAATGGGTAAATGCGACGTGTCTTGTGATGATGCAAAAAAGACACTCTTAAAAAACAAAGGGTCTCTTATTAAGTCTTTAAATCAAGATGGATAGCTTAAGAATTGCAGGTTTTATGTCAGGGACCTCAATGGATGCTCTTGATTGTTGTATCGCTAAAATATCAATTAATTTAAATCACACATTTGATTATCAAATATTAGCTCAAGAAAGCTTTGATTTTGATTATGAGATTCGATCTGAAATAAAAAAATATATTGGTAAAACTAAAAAGAGTGAGATTGATAAGATTAACCAGTATTTAGGAGAGAAGTTTTTAGATTTAAGTAAGGATTTTTTATCAAAACATCAAATTGACTATATTGCAATTCACGGACAAACAATCCATCACCAAAATAAGGTGAGAAGTATTCAGGTTGGCTGTCCATCATACTTAGCCTCATTTTTTAAAGTACCTGTTATATATAATTTTAGAGAAAAAGATATAAGTCTTGGAGGGACAGGGGCTCCATTGATGCCCTTTTTAGACTGGCTTATTTTTAAAGATAAAGATTTAAATACATTAACACTCAATCTTGGGGGTATTGCAAATGTAGCTTTCATTCCAAAACAAGCAGATAGAAAGGATGTTATTGGTTTTGATACAGGACCTGGAATGGCTTTAATTGATGAGTGTGCTCACTATTTTTGGTCTAAAAAATGCGATTATAACGGAAAATATAGCATAGAAGGTCGGATTAATGAAGATATGCTAGATTACTTAACTCAAAAAACCCCATTTATTTTATCTGATCCACCTAAGTCAACCGGTAGAGAAGATTTTGGAAAAAAAGTCCTTTTAGAAATAATTAAAAGATATAATGATTTAAAGCCAGTTGACATATTAAGAACGTTAGTTAAATTCACATCGTTATCAATCAAGCTTAACGTAGAAAAATTTATTTTAACAAATCACTCAATAGATCAAATTATAATTAGTGGTGGAGGTTTAGATCATCCTGTACTTATTTCTGATATAAAAAAAGATTTAGATATTCCAATTATTAATATGATAGATTATGGAGTAAAATCTAAGTTTAAAGAAGGTCTTTTAATGGCAGTATTAGGATATTCAAAAATAAATAAAATTAAAAGTAACATGCCAAGTGTTACAGGAGCTTCAAATGAAGTTATCCTAGGAGATATTTATGAGTCTTAATAGAGATGTTTTTAGAGAGTATGATGTACGTGGAATTGCTGATGTTGATTTTTCAGGAGATTTTCCACATTATTTAGGGCAGGCTTTTGGAACGTATGTTATTAATCATAATCGAAAAAAAATTGCTGTTAGTGGCGATGTACGCTTAAGTACAAAAAGATTAAAAGAAGGGTTTATTAATGGGCTTATAGATTCTGGGGTTGATGTTGTTGATATTGGTATACTTCCAACTCCTACAAATTACTTTGCAAACTTCAACCTTGATATTGATGGGTCTGTCCAAATAACAGGAAGTCATAATCCTTCCGATTACAATGGATTTAAATTTACATTTAATAAGCAATCATTTTTTGGAGGGCAAATTCAAGAATTATATAATATTATAATTAATAAAAATTATCAAAACGGGACGGGTAGCTGTGTTGATTTTGACATCATCACTCCTTATATCAAGGACATTGTTGATAAAATCAAGATTGACAAGAAAATTAGAGTTATTATGGATTGTGGAAATGCGGCAGGCTGTATTGTTGCTCCTGAAATTTTCAAAAAATTAAATATTGACTTAGAAGAACTTTATTGTGATATAGATGGAACATTCCCAAATCATCATCCAGACCCCACTGTTGATGAAAATTTAGAGGATATTGTAAAAAAAATTAAACAGCGTGAATTTGATTTAGGGATTGCATATGATGGTGATGCAGATCGAGTTATATGCATCGATTCTAAGGGAAATATTATTAGATCTGATATTTTAATGTGCATATTTATTAATGATATTCTGAAAACATCAGATAATAAAAAGATTATATATGATGTTAAGTGCTCCGCTGCAGTTAAAGAAACAATTCTTAAATCAGGAGGTGAGGCTATAGAATGGAAAACAGGTCACTCTCTAATTAAGAATAAAATGAAATTAGAAAAGTCTGATTTTGGAGGAGAAATGAGTGGGCATATATTCTTTGCTGATCGTTACTATGGTTATGATGATGCTGTATATGTTTCACTAAGATTGATTGAAATATTATCAAAAACAGATTTGGCTCTATCTGAAATTGTATCAGATATCCCATCTTATTTCTCAACGCCTGAATTAAGATTTGAATGCAAGAATGATCAAGAGAAATTCAATATCATGGAAGATTTAAAAGAATATTTTGAAAAAGAATATTCATGCTCTACTATAGATGGTATTAAAGTTTTTATAGATAGAGGATGGGGATTGTTGAGAGCCTCAAATACTCAGCCTGTAATAGTATGTAGAATTGAAGGAGAGTCTGAAATTGAGCTTGATAGTATTAAAAAGATAATCTTTTCTAAATTATCAACATATAAGGATATTAAAATTGAGTTTTAATACATTAATTGATCAATATAGAAATATTATTGAATCGAAATTAAAGGCCATATATTTAAATGGGCCAGAAAATATGGTTGAAACATCTAATTTTGTAATGTCTGCAAAGGGAAAAAGAATTCGTCCTATTCTAACTATGTTATCATGTGAAGCTTTATCAGATGATTATACGAACTCAATTGATGTTGCTATAGCAATTGAATTATTGCATAATTTTACTTTAGTTCATGATGATATTATGGATGAAGATAATATAAGACATGGTCAGCCTACGGTTCATAATAAATGGGATATTGGAACTGCCGTTCTTACTGGAGATTCATTGTTATGGCTATCTTTAGATGTATTGAAAAAAGTCAAACAAAATAGAGAAGATATTATCCTTCACTTTATTGATGCTATAAAACTAGTATGTGAAGGCCAAGCTTATGATAAAATGTTTGAAGAAAAAGATCACATCTCAATTTCTGAATATAACCGTATGATTAGCATGAAAACAGGATACATGATTGGTTTGTGTAGTCATTTAGGTGCAATCTGTGCAGGTGCCGATGAAGAAACTCAAAATAAAATGAAAAACTATGGTCTAGAAATTGGAAAAGCATATCAAATTCAAGATGATTTTATGGAGATTTATTCAGATGAAGAGGTCATGAAGAAAAGCCTTCTTAGTGATGTTGAATTGAATAAAAAAACATACATGATTTGCCTTGCATCAGATATTGACCCCAAAGGTCTAAATGAAATTTTAAATTCAAATGAGACTGCTACAGAAAAAATAAAATTATTAAGGCAATATTTTGAAGATTTAAAAATAAAGGATAAGGCAATTAAAGAAATTAATGAATCTTTTAAGAAAGCAGAATCAATACTGTCAGAAATCAAGTTTAAAAAGAGCTACTTATTTGATCTAAATAAGTATTTAATAAATAGAGGATATTAAATGAATTTTAGGAAAGAAGAAATTAAACAAATTGATTTGGACAATATGGCAGTTCAAATTGATTCACTTTATTTACAAATACAAGATTCTATTAGTATTATGAGTGTTTTTCCTAGTGAAAATGATCAATACAAGGATATTATAAATAGTTATAATAAGATTTTAATTATTGGTATGGGCGGGTCTGCAATTGGCGGAGATTTTGCTCGAAAAATTATTGAAAAGGAATCTCCAATACCCGTTTTTGTATTAAGAGATTATGACATTCCAAATTGGGTTGATAAAAAAACATTTATTATTGCATCTTCGTACTCTGGTAATACTGAAGAAACTTTATCAGCTTATAGTAAATGTTTAGATAGAGGGTGTAACTCAATTGTGATATCAACAGGAGGAGAGTTAAGTAAGATAGCAAATAATAATGACATTGGAGTGATATCTTTACCTCCTGGATATCAGCCAAGGGCTGCAATTGGCTATTCTTTATCAATTTTATTGTTATTATTTGTAGAACTTGGACTGTGTAAAAAACACGTAATAGAAAATCTGCAAACAACCGCAAATAATTGTTTAGGGAAAAGTAGTATAGATGATGCAAAATTATTAGCACAAAATTTGTATAATAAATTTCCAGTTATATATTCAGGAGAAGGGTGTAATGAGATTCTTTCAATTAGATTAAAGGGCCAATTAGCTGAAAATGCTAAGATTTTATCTTATCAATCAGTTTTTCCAGAGCATAATCACAATGAAATTGAAGGTTGGAATAATCTTGAAGATTTTATTTCAAATTTTTCAGTTATATGGATTATAGATGATTCTGATAGTGAGCATATAAGAAAAAGAATGAAAATTGTTAAGGGTATGATTGATAAGTATACAAGCCATCAATGTGAATTGTATTTAAAGGGTGAATCTATTATAGAAAGAGTTTTCTCAATGATTCATACAATCGATTGGGTTAGTTTTTATTTGGCCATTATATATAAGACAGACCCATCTCCTGTAAATAACATTAAAAACTTAAAATCATTAATGAATAATGAAAAATAAATTATTAAATTAGCATTAATGAGCATGAAACTCGTAGATATTGATAAAATTTCGTATGACCCTCAAACCAAGGGGTATTTAGTAACTCTTCAATCTTATCAAGATGAAGATTATTTGAATATTATTGTTGGTGCAAAAGATGCTAAGCAAATTTCACTAGCAAAAGAAGGTGTTAATCTTCCCAGGCCTTCTACTCATGATCTTTTGTTAGATATTATTGAAAGTTTTGATATAAAGTTTAAAAAAATCATCATAACTGATTATAAATCTTCTACATTTCTATCGAAAATAATTTTATACAATGTTAATATTGGAGAAATTGTCATTGATTCTAGACCAAGCGATTCTATTGTTTTAAGTTTACGTTCAGGTTGCCCTTTATATGTTAATAATAAAATGTTTAAAGAGAGTATTAAAGCTCCAAAAGATAAAATAATGACATTACATGCAGCTACAAATAATAATCAAAAAACAATTAGTACTAACCCTGAAGTTTTATTAAAAAACTTAACTCAAGCTCTTGATAAAGCGATACTTTCTGAAGATTATGAGATTGCTGCAAAATTAAGAGATCAAATTAATGACCTTTCTAAGGATTAATAACGTCTGAAAGTGCTTTTTTTGCGGCACTTCTTTCACTAAGCTTTTTATTTTTCCCTTCTCCGCAATATTTTTTTTGGTTTAATTCCAATACTGTTTTAAATCCGAAATCATTTTTTTTTGTTATAAAGATAGGTTTCTCTAGCTTATTTTTAGTTTGAAATTCAATAAGCTTGCCCTTATGGTTAGTTTCTGTTTCATAAATAGAAATATTCGATAATAATGTACGAGTAATAAATTTTTTAACATTATTTAGATCTGAGTCTAATAAAATTGCAGCAATTAAAGATTCATAGCAATCTGATAATATTTTTTCATTTAATGATTGAACTGACTTTCCAAACAAGATATATTTATCTAAATCTATACTGAGACTTACCTTACTTAATGTTTCTTGGTTTATTATCTTTGCTCTTTTTTTTGTTAATGCACCTTCTGTGAAATCTTCAAAATTTTTGTATAGTTTATGAGTTACAATGTAGTTAAGTACACTATCTCCTAAAAACTCTAATCTTTGATAATTTGAATTAAAATCAGATTTTAGAGAAGGATGGGAGAGAGCTTGTTTTAGAAAGTCTTTTTGATTGAAAGTATAGCCTAATTTACTTTCAAGCTTAGATAATGGGAGTTCTTTAATTATATTTCCCTAGAGCAAGAGTAGCGTTATGTCCTCCAAAACCGAAAGAATTACTTAAAGCATTAGTTACAGATTTTTCTATGCTACTGTTCGGTACATAATTTAAATCACATTCTGGATCAGGAGAGCTATAATTAATAGTTGGAGTAATTATAGAATTATCAATAGTTAATATTGTTGCTATAGCTTCTAAAGCTCCTGATGCACCAAGAGAATGCCCAATCATTGATTTTGTAGAGCTAATAAAAAGATTTTCAACATCATGCTTAAAAGTTGATTTAATTGCTTTTGTTTCTGTTAAATCATTGTATTGAGTAGATGTTCCATGTGCGTTGATATATTCAATTTCATTTGTATTAAGAGAAGCTTCTTTAATTGCAGATTTCATTGATCTAATAGCTCCTTCTGCTTCTGGATGAGGAGTCGTTATGTGGTATGCATCTGCAGTAGCTCCAAAACCCTTGATTTCAGAATAAATTTTAGCATTTCGATTTTTTGCATGTTCTAATTCCTCAAGTACAAGTATCCCCGCTCCTTCGCTGATAACAAAACCATCTCTATCTTTGTCAAACGGTCTAGATGCTGTTTTAAAGTCCGGATTTTTTGTTAGGGCTTTCATATTGCTGAATCCTGCTATAGCCATAGGTGTTATAGAAGCTTCTGCTCCTCCTGCAACAACGATATCTGAGTAGCCATGTTTTATACTTCTATAAGCATCTCCAATTGAGTGAGTACTTGATGCACAGGCAGAAACAACAGAATAATTAATGCCTTTAAAATTATGTTCTAATGCTACATATCCAGATGCTATATCAGGTATCATTGAAGGAATGAAAAAAGGACTGACTCGTTTTGGATTTTTTAATAATCTTTTATGTTGACTTTCAAAAGTATTCATTCCACCAATACCAGATCCAATAATAACTCCAGCTCTATTGCTTCTGATTTTGTTTATATCTAGATTAGAATTTTTTATGGCTTGTTTGGATGCAATTAATGCAAAAGCTGTAAAACGGTCAATCTTATTAAGTAATTTACTATCTAAGAAATTAGTTAGGTCAATATTTGACTCTCCTGCAATATGCACTTGAAACTCAGAAGTATCAAATAAAGTTATATCCTTAATTCCGTTTTCCCCTTTTGAAATTGATTCCCAATATTTAGGAATAGAATTTCCAAGAGGAGAAATTACTCCCATACCTGTTATAACAACTCTTTTAGACATGATTTATTTACTATCTAAAAAATTTAAAACTTCACTGACAGTAGTTAGCGACTCAGCTTCTTCATCAGATATTTCAAGGTCAAACTCTTCTTCTAATTCCATTATGAGTTCAACTTGATCTAAAGAATCTGCTCCAAGATCATTTATAAAATTTGCTTCTGGTGTGACTTTGTTTTTTTCAACACCTAATTTATCTACAATAATATCAATTACTTTATCTTGTTTGTCTGACATGTTTTTCTCCCTTTATTTTAAATTATTAGCCCGCCATCAACATTAATGACTTGCCCTGTTATATATGAAGCATCTTCTGAACATAAAAAGCATACTAAGTTTGAAATATCTTTAGGCGTACCATTTCTATTCAAAGTTATATTGTTAGAAAAATTATCCTTATTGATGTCTTTTGTCATATCAGTATCAATTAAGCCTGGAGCTACTGCATTTACATTTATTGATTTTTTCCCATACTCTTTTGCAATACTTTTAGTTAAGCCTATGACACCTGACTTTGATGCGCAATAGTTACTTTGCCCTGGGTTTCCAGAGATTCCTACTACTGAAGTGATATTTACAATTTTACCGCTAGTATTTTTTAACATATACGGTAAGACTGATTTGATACAATTAAAAGTTCCTTTTAAATTTGTATCAATAACTTCATCCCAATCATTTTCAGACATTCTTAATAATAATTTATCGTTTGTTATTCCAGCATTATTAATTAAAAAGTCTATTTTACCCCATTTATTAAAAATTTCTTTTGTTGCTTTTTTAATATCATCATGGTTTGCAATATCTATATCAAAAAAAGCAGTTTCTCCTAATGATTTAAATTCATTACAAACCTTCTCTAAAGAATCAGAAGATCTACTAATAAGGACAACCTTTGCTCCAGATAAAAGCAGTGATTTTACAATTTCTTTACCAATCCCCCTTGAGGCTCCTGTCACGATTGCAACTTTATTGTTTAATTTATATTGATTCATTTTCTATTAACTCTTCATATGAATCAAATGATGTATTTTCGTGCAGTTTTTTTGACATATTTGACAAGATGTTCTTTGGCCCTAGTTCAATAAAACGTGATACACCATCACTAATCATATTATTTATAGTATTTTTCCATTGTACTGGGGATGTAATTTGCTTAATTAAATTCATTTTAATAGTATCTTTGTTTGTATCAGGTAAAGCATTTACATTTTGATATATTGGCATAATTGCATTGTCGAAATTTAATTCATTTATTGTTTTTAACAAAACATCAGATGCGGGTTTCATTAATGGTGAATGAAAAGCACCTGACACAGGTAGCAATAATGCTCTCATTTTATTTTTTTTACAAAATGATGCAGCTTCATTTATAGACTCAACATCACCAGATAGAATAATTTGATTTTTAGAATTATAATTAGCAATTGTCAAATGATCTATTTTTTCTAAGAGTTCTTTTACAATTAATTCTTTTGGCTTAATTATAGCAAGCATTTTTCCAGGGTTTATCTGGCCTGCTTTTTCCATGCTTTCTGCCCTTTTTTTGATAAATCTCAAAGCGTCATTAAAAGATAAAACTTCTGATGCATACAAAGCAGTTATTTCCCCTAAACTATGACCTGCACAACAATCCGGAAGACTATGTTTTTCTTTATATATATTATATGCAATTGCACTTATTAGAAATATCGCAGGTTGGGTGTGTTTTGTATTATTTAAAGTTTCATTTTGCCCATTTGATATGATGTCTAAAATATCATATCCTAAAATTTCTTGAGCTTTAGTAAAAAAATATTCTGATATGTTTTTATTATCTTTGAAGATTTTTTCCATGCCTATATACTGAGAGCCTTGTCCTGAAAATAAATATGCTTTTTTCATTTTAATTTTAGATTAGTTCTTAAATGAACAGGTTATTTTTTCAATTAAATTAAATTCATGTAATTTTTTAGATTCAAGTATAGCATCTTTAAAAGATTTACTTGATGAAGAGCCGTGACATTTTAAAACAATTCCATTAATACCTAAAAGAAGGGTAGAGGTTTCAAAGTTAAACAGTTTTTTCAATGTTTTTATTTCATCTTTAGTTTCACTTGAAAAAGTTGTTTTCTTTAGAAGATCTAATAAATAATGAGATAACCCCTCAGTTAGTTTTAATACAATGTTGCCAATAAAACCATCACACAAAACAACATCTAATTTTTTAGTCATTAAATAGCGAGATTCTATATTTCCTTTGAAATTAGATATGTTATCTTTTAATATTTTGTAAGTATCAACTAGAGTAGCTGTTCCCTTATTAGGCTCTAGACCTATATTTAAAAGATGTAAGTTTGGATTTTTATTATCCTTGATTATTCTGTAGTAGATTTTACATAGATTTGCAATATCTAAAAAATGTATGGGTTTTAAATCAATATTTGCACCTACATCTGCTAGTATAAAATCTCCATATTTGTTAGGAATTTTAGGAGCAAGGACTACTTTTTTAACTCCGGGAATTCTTTTTACTATCAATGAAGAGGAAAACATTAAAGCTCCTGTATTCCCAGCGCTGATTACGGAGTCCACTTTTTTATCTCTTAAAAGTTCAATGCTTTTAATCATTGAGGAGTTTTGTTTAGTTTTTATTACTTGCGAAGGCCTGTCATCCATATCAACCTTTTCTTTTGTATGAATAACTTTATATAAATCTGTAGATATATCAGGACCCATTACTGAAACGATTTCACTTTTATTTCCTATAAGATAAAAATAAATATCAGTATTCGATTTCAAATATGATTTGACTGCCTTTACAGGCTCTGCAGGGCCTTTATCTCCACCCATAATGTCAATTGCAATATTAAGCATGCAAGTTATTATTTATTACTTTGGAGTATTTCGCCTTTATAGTATAGTACGCCATCAACATAATATGCACGATGACGTAAGTGAGCTTGACCAGTCTTAGAGCAACTAGAGATTGAAGGAGAATCCTTCATTTTCCAATGAGTTCTTCTTTTTCTTCCTCTTGTCTTTGATATTTTACGTTTTGGTACGGCCATTATTAATTATAGTATATCTTTTAAAGTTAGATTATTTTTGTTTAAGTAAGGCATAAGTCCATGTTTGTCAATTGTTTTGATTGCTTTTGTAGATAACTTGAGTTTCACATTTCTTCCCATTTCAGGTACAAAAATCTTCTTATTTTGCAAATTAGGATATTGTTTCCTTTTTGTTTTATTATTAGCCTTAGAAACATTGTTCCCAACTTTTGGTCTTTTACCTGTTATTTTACATATTCTTGACATTCATTGTTACCTTATAAAAATGAGACCTAATTTATACAAAATTTTATAAAAAAAAGAAATAAATTATTATTTTTTATCTATCCATACCTCTTTGCCTAAATCATTAGATAGCTGATATTTAAGATCTATTGCTTCTTGTTGAGAAGAGATTGGTCCAATTCTAATTTTATACCATATTTTTTTATTTCTATCTTCTATCTCTAAAATAAACGGTGAATAATTCAAAGATTCTATTCTCTTTTTATCTTTTTCAGCTCGTTCCTTTGAGCCCCAAGTGCTTATTTGGATATAATATTGCTCTAACTTTTTGTTTTCCACCTTAGATTTTTCTAGATCTTCATAGTCGATCAAGTTTTCAACTTCAATTAGT
>MDTE01140916.1_pt1 | contig 11145 bp, 10 predicted proteins | sample 811231 | NCBI WGS metagenome assembly MDTE01 (sample SAMN05326651, study PRJNA326480) | marine metagenome | isolation source: seawater | place: Indian Ocean: Red Sea | collected 2010 | reverse complement strand
TTTACATGAGGCTGTGGGTCATGGATTAGAGGGTGACTTTAATCGAAAAAAAACATCTGCTTTTCATAATTTAGTTGGTCAGAAAATAGCTAATGAAAATATTACAGTTGTAGACGATGGAACAATAGCTAGTCGTAGAGGATCTTTAACCATAGATGATGAAGGTACTCCAACTTCAAGAAATGTATTAATTGAAAAGGGAATTTTAAAAAATTTTATGCAAGATCGTATGAATGCAAAACTTATGAAAGTAAGCCCTACTGGTAATGGACGAAGAGAAAACTTTGAGTATACTCCGATGCCTAGAATGACAAATACCTTCATGATCAATGGAAATAATACGCAAGACGAAATGATAAAAAAAGTTGATAAAGGTATTTTTGCTGTTTCATTTGGAGGTGGTCAGGTAGATATCACAAATGGTAAATTTGTATTTTCATGCACAGAAGCATACGAAATAATTAATGGAAAGATAGGCTCACCTCTTAAAGGTGTAACTTTAATTGGTAACGGGCCAGATATATTAACTAAAGTTTCCATGGTAGGAAATGATATGAAATTAGATCCAGGTGTTGGCACTTGTGGTAAAGGTGGCCAGTGGGTTCCTGTTGGCGTTGGACAGCCATCTATTCTTGTAGATCAAATCACTGTTGGTGGAACTAGTTTATAACTTTTATATTATTAAACAATATAAGAGAAGAAATTGCGGCAGTCTCACTTCTTAAAATTCTTTTTCCAATTGTGAAACTTTGAAAACTATCTCGTAAAATTTTCAGCTCATTGGGTGAAAAATCACCCTCTGGCCCTATAAGTATGAAATTTGATTTTGTCTTATCAATTTTTAAATCTGAAATTTTTTTATCTGATTGTATATCAGCAAAAAAAATTTCATTATTTTCACTATCAAATTGATCAATGAATTTTGTGAAATTAACTGGGCTACAAATATTTGGAACATATATTTGATTAGACTGTTCCACTGCCTCTAGGATGATTTTTTTCATACGGTTGATATTAAGATTTCTGTTTTCTGTATATTCTGAAATAAGTGGAACAAAATTTTTTATACCAATCTCAGTACATTTTTGAATTAAAATATCCAATTTATTCGATTTGGGTGGGCAAAAAATTATACTAAAATTATTATCAATTTTCTCATACGCTTTCCTCTCGTAAATTGTTAATTTCAATCCTTTTTTAAATTTTCTGGTTACTTTAGTTAAAAATTCACCATCATTTTCATTAAACAAAAAAACAACTGAACCAACTTCACATCTCATTACATTTGCAAGATAATGATAATTATCACCATCAATATTTATTTCTTTTTTTTCTTCTAGAGATTCGCTACAAAATAATCTAATTTTAGGCATTAAATTTATTTTATATCTCATTATGAAAATTGAACATATTAAAGTTTGTGCATTTGATGCCTATGGTACTTGTTTTGACATAAATTCTGCTGCTAAAAATCTTTCAAAAGAAATTGGCGAAGAGTGGTTATCGTTTTCTACGACGTGGAGAACAGTTCAATTAGAATATACCTGGCTTAGATCTTTAATGATGAAACATGAAGATTTTTGGAAAGTCACCGAAGATTCTTTAGACTTTGCGATGGAAAATCATAAAATTGATAAAAAATTTAGACCAAAACTTTTAGAATTATATAAAAAGTTAAATCCATACCCTGAGTTGAATAAATGTTTAAAAAATTTAAAAAATAAAAATATTAAAACTTGTATTTTATCAAACGGGTCACCCTCATTACTTGATGAATTGACAGTACATGCAGATGTAAAACATTTATTCAACGATCTAATTTCAGTTGAGGAGGTGGGTATATTCAAACCTCATCCTAAAGTTTATGAATTAGTTGTAAAAAAATACAATTGCAAACCTCAAGAGGTTTGTTTTTTAAGTTCAAACACTTGGGATATAGTTGGTGGTGGGATTTTTGGTTACCAGTCTGTATGGGTGGACCGGTTTGGAAAGACATTTGATAAGCTTGATTATCAACCAAAATTTAAAATTAAAGATCTTTCAGAATTAAATTTAATTCTTCAGTAATGAAAAAATATTTTTTATTAATGAGGCTAGATAGACCTATTGGTATCATGCTTTTATTTTGGCCGTGCGCTTGGGGTTTTGCAATAATATCAAGTGAAAGACCAATAGATAATCATTGGTTCACATATTTGTTCTTATTTTTCATTGGTTCGATTCTAATGAGAAGTGCTGGATGTGTATATAATGACATCATTGATAAAAAAATTGATCGAAAAGTAAGTAGAACTCAATTCAGACAATTGGCGACTGGAAAAATTTCAACACCAAAGGCATGGGCGCTCACTATATTTTTAAGTCTAGTTTCTCTGATAATTCTTTTTCAATTTAATATAATTGCAATAGTATTTGGTCTTTCATCTGGAATATTAATTACATTATATCCATTCATGAAAAGAATTACTTATTGGCCACAACTCTTTTTAGGAATTGTATTTAACTGGGGTGTAATTTTAAGTTATTTAGTTTTTAATCATCAGGTTAATTTAGAAATAATATTAATTTATATATCTGCAATACTTTGGACATTGGGCTATGATACAATTTATGGACTTCAAGATATTTATGATGATATTAAAATTGGAGTAAAATCCACATCTTTAAAATTTAAAAATAATATAAAAGAATTTTTATCTATAATCTATTTGCTAAGCTTCGCCCTAATAATAATGGTAAGTATTTTAATAGTTACGGAAATTAATTTTTATTTCATGCTTTATCTATTGCCATTATCTTTACTGATATACCAAATTCAATCAGTAAAAATTAACAAAAGCGGTAAAAATTTATCGCTTTTTAAGTTAAATAATTATTATGGGTTGTCTATTTTTTTAATTCAAATATTTATTTTTAATCATGCTTAAATCAAAACAATATCTTTCAGATATCGCAGAAAAATGTATTTCTACCGCAAAAAATCTTGGAGCGACTGATATTGAAATTAGTGTAAGCAATACGATCTCAGATACAATAAATTATAGAAATAAAAATAAAGAACAATCTGATAGATCTGAAATTCTATCCCTTGGACTAATAACTTATATTGGTAAAAAAAAATCCAACGTTTCTACATCTAACTTTGACGAAAAAAATCTAGAAAATTTAATTGAAAGATCAGTAAAACATACAAAAGTTTCTCCGGAAGATGAATTTGTGGGTTTGCCTAAAAAAGATAAGCTAGAAAAAAAACTCCATAATCTAGAACTTTACGACTCAAATAATCTATCGCACGATTTCAAAGAAAGTTTTTTAGCTGATATGGAGGATGAAATGTTTTCAAACTCAAAAATAAAAAATTCCAATGGCTCTTCTTTTACAGAAGTAAAATCAAATTTTATATTTGCTAACAGTATTGGTTTTTGTGAAGGATACAATACTTCTTCCTATTCAGTATTTTGTGAAGCACTAGCAGAAGAAAGTGGTCAAATGGAAAGAGATTATGAATTTGATGTAAATCGATATTCCGAAAAATTAAGTCATCCAAGAGATATTGGCAAAAGGGCTGCTGAAAAAGCATGTCAAAAACTAGGAGCTAAGAAAATTAATTCAGGAAAAATGCCAATCATTTTTGATAAAAATATTGCAAAAACAATTCCATCACTTTTTGCCTCAGCAATATCAGGCTCAGCTTTTGCACGTGGCACAACTTTTCTAAAAGACTACTTAGGAAAAGATATTTTTTCAAAAGAAATTAATATTATTGATGATCCATTGATTAAACAAGGAATGGGATCTCAATGCTTTGACTCAGAGGGTGTTAAAAACAATAAATTAAATTTAGTCAATAAAGGCAATTTCAACCAGCTAATATTAGATACCTATTACTCCAAAATTTTAAAAATGGAAACAAATGGTAGAAGCGGTGGAACAACCAACCTGTACATTGAAAACGGAAAAAATGATTTAAAAAAACTTGTTTGTGACCAAAAAAAAGCCTTTTTTGTGAAAGAACTAATAGGTCGAGCTGGAGATATAACAAATGGAAACTACAGCGTAGGGGCATCTGGAATTATGATTGAAAACGGGGAATTTTCTTATCCAGTTAATGAGGTAACTTTGGCAGGAAATATGTTAGATATGTTTAAAAATATTATACCATTAAACGATCTTAAATTTAAAACTTCAACAAATTCTCCATCATTATTTATAGAAACAATGACAGTGGCAGGTAAATAAGTGGACAAAGCTCAACTAATAAAAAGAATATATAAAACACAAATAAAAAAATATATTCCAGATCTTATTATAGTAGTACTCTTTATGATTTTACACGGTGCTGCCACTGCTGCGGTAGCTTGGTTGCTTGACCCGGCGATAAAAAAAATTTTTTTAGAAAAAGATCAAGTAATGTTATTTTTAATTCCTGCAGCAATAGTGGTTACTTTTATGATAAAATCGCTATCGCTTTATTTTACAAGAATTCAATCTATCAATATCTCTTTTAAAGTAAAAGAAAGTATACAAAAATCATTAGCGGAGAAAATCCTTCATTCTGACTTATCTTATATTCATGATAATCATTCTGGTAAGTTTATATCTAACTTTACAGAGGATACACATAAATTACAAAACGTTACTCAAACTGTAGCTTTAAATTCAACTAAAGAAATAATTTCGTTATTTTTTTTAATTGCTTTAATGATTAACAAAGATTTTTATTTAAGTTTATTAGCTTTAATCTTAATTCCGATAGCAGCTTTAATTGCCCGTAAACTTGGTAAAAGAATGGGAAAGGCTGTTTATGGTGCATTGGAAGCAAATGAAGCTTTTACTAAATACTTATCTGAAATTTTGAAAGCTGTAACGCTAATAAAAATTTTTCAAAGAGAAAAAGATGAAATGTCCAAACTCGGAAAGATTATAAAAAATTGGATCGAAAAAAGTACCAAGGTCGAAAAAACACGACTTGGAAGTGCTCCAATGATGGAGACATTAACTGGTTTTGCTGTTGCTTCAGTTGTATTTGCAGGTGGTTACAGAAGTATGAGCGGAGATTTAGAAGTTGGGGCTTTTTTTTCTTTTCTAACTGCATTAATGCTTGCATACCAACCTGTAAGACAATTAGCTGGTATCAACATAGCATTGAATGAGGGTTTCTCTGCGGCTACAAGAATATACAAAATTTTAGATGAACAAGTTTTAATAAAAAATTCTCAAAATGCTAAATCATTTAATATTGAAGATGGTAATATAGAGTTTCACAACGTTACTATGAATTATAGAAACGGACCTGTTGTTCTACAAAATATTAATTTAAAAATTAAAGGTAAGTCAAAAGTTGCATTGGTTGGCTCTAGTGGTGGTGGTAAATCAACTATACTAAACCTTATACCAAGATTTTATGATCCTACAGAGGGATATATTTCAATTGATAACCAAAAAATTTCAGATGTTTCATTGGAAACCTTAAGAAAAGAGATCGCGCTGGTATCACAAGATATAATACTTTTTGATGATACAATTAAAAACAATTTAATATTTGGAAATTATAAAGCTAATGATGAAGAAATTCAAAATGCTTGCATTAAAGCAAATTGTCATAATTTTATTTCTTCAATGAAAGAAGGTTACAATACTATTGTTGGAGAAAATGGTGTTAAGCTTTCAGGGGGACAAAAACAGAGGATATCCATTGCTAGAGCAATTTTAAAAAACTCATCTATAATATTATTAGATGAAGCCACTTCAGCATTAGATACTGAGTCAGAAAAAATTGTCCAAGAAGCAATGAATAACTTATCAGAAAATAAAACTACAGTTACAATAGCACATAGACTATCAACTATCAAAAATTCTGATTTAATTTACGTAATTGATAAAGGTCGCATTGTTGAAAAAGGCACGCATGAACAATTAATAAATATGAACAATGTTTATAAAAAACTTTGTGACCAACAAACACTAAATTAATGTTTTTTTTTTATAATTTAGTATTTTATTTATTACATCCATTTTTAATAATTTTTTTAAAATTTAGAGTAATCAAAAATAAAGAAGATAAAAACAGATATCTTGAAAAACTTGGCTTTTTAAAATCTAAATACTCAACAGGTGTTATTTGGTTTCACGTAGCTAGTCTAGGTGAAATAAAATCAATTTATCCTATTATTAAATATTATCAAAAAAAAAATTTAGATATATTGATTACAAGTGTGACTTTAAGTTCTTACGAGTTTTTTAAAAATAATTTAAAAAACAAAAATACTTTTCATCAATACGCACCAATTGATAGCCCAATAGTTATTTCAAGATTTTTAAAATTATGGAAACCTAAATTATCAATATTTGTTGAGTCAGAAATATGGCCAAATATGATTTTACAGACTTCAAAGCAATGTAAATTAATTTTACTTAATTGTAGAATTTCAAAAAAATCTTTTAGGAAATGGAAATTAGTAAAAAAAACATTTAGAACAATTTTAGGGAAGTTCGAAATGATACTTTCTCAGGGTAAAATTACAACAAATCATCTAGAATATTTTGGATTAAAAAACATAAATGAACTTGGGAATATAAAATTTATACAATATAAAAAAAATAATCCAAATGTAATCAAAATAAATAATAATAATAATATGTGGGCGTCCATGAGTATTCATTCTGAAGAATATGAAACTATAATAAAATCACATTTCAATTTAAGACAAATTGGTAAAAAAATTACCACTTTCATAATTCCAAGACACCTACATAAAATTAATGACATGGAGAAAATTATAAAAAAATATAAAATTAAATACCAAAAGATTTCGCAAAATAATGTAGTAAATAATTTTGATGGCATAATAATTATAGATCAATATGGCTTAGCTGATGATATTTTTGAAAAGGTAAAAGTAATATTTATGGGTGGATCATTAATTAATCATGGTGGACAAAATCCAATTGAGCCATTGAATCATGATTGTAAAATAATTACAGGAAAATATATCGATAATTTCACTGAAATTTACAAAGATCTAATGTCTAAAGAATTGGTTGAAACTATAACGCATGAAAGTGAAATAAAAGAAAAATTAATAAAATTATTTAATGATACTAACAATTTAAAGACAAATAAATCAAAATTTAATTTTAAAAATTATGGCAATGAAATTTATGATAACACTATTAAATTTCTTAACAATTATATTAACTAAATGAAAAAATACTCTACACCTAAATTTTGGGGGAATAAAAATAACTTTTTTTCTCTAATTCTTTTGCCATTATCATTTATTTATTTAATTTTAATTTATTTGAATAGATTGAAAATTTTTTTTTCTAAAAAATATAAAATTAAAATTATTTGTGTAGGGAATATTTACTTAGGCGGCACAGGAAAAACACCATTGGTTAGAAAAATTTATAACGAATTAAAATATAAAAAGAAATGTTGTATACTTAAGAAATACTACAAAAATCAAATAGATGAAATAAATCTTCTAAAAAATGGTGCCAATATTTTCGTAACAAAAAATAGAAGTGAGGGTTTGTTGAATGCAATAACTCAGAATTACAATTATGCAATTTTAGATGATGGTATGCAGGACTATTCGTTTAGAAAAGATAAGTCTATTCTTTGTATTAAATCAAATAAAGCTTTTGGCAATGAAAGAATTTTGCCCTCGGGACCTTTAAGAGAACCACTTTCATCAATCAAAAATTACAAAATTGCTTTAATTAATGGTGACAAAAATGAGTACATTGAAAAAGTTCTAAAAAAATATAATCATTTAATTAAAATTTTTTATTCACATTATGAAATAAAAAATATTAATAATTTTTTGAATAGAAAATTTTTAGCGTTTAGTGGGATAGCGGATAATCATAGTTTTTTTCATATATTAAATAAAAATAAAATCAAAGTATATCATCAAGAAGAATTCCAAGACCACCATAATTTTTCAAACAATGATATAGAAAAACTTATGAAGATATCCAAAAACAAAAATATTGAGCTTATCACTACAGAAAAAAATTTTTTTGGATTAAATGAAAAATTTAAAAGTAAAATCGAATATATCAAATTAAACTTAATTATCGAAAATTTTAGAGATTTTTTAAATGAAATTATTTAAATATTTGTTTGAATTTATTATTGTAATATTTTTTTTTTCAATTTTTAAAATAATTGGTCTTAAAAATTCGTCAAACTTGAGCTGCTTTATTTTTAAAAAAATTGGAAAAATAATTAGAAGCTCAAAAAAAATAAGAAAAAATATCAAAATAGTTTTTCCTAATGCAGATGAAAATGAAGAAGAAAAAATTATTAATCACATGTGGTGTAATTACGGTAGGGTTTTTGCAGAATATATGCACCTTAAAAAGTTTAGAGACAATAAATTAAACTACATTAAAACTAATTTAGTAGAATTTGATAGATTAAAAGAAAAAAAAAAACCTATTTTATTTTTTTCAGGACATTTTGCTAACTTTGAATTACTAGCAATGGAAATCGAAAAAAATGGATTTGAACTTTATGCTCTTTATAGGCCGCTAAATAATTTTTTTCTTAATCCAATTATGGAGAAATTAAGGACTAATTACATCTGTAAGAATCAAATACCAAAGTCAATACCCGGTAAAGGAAGGGATGGTACACGACAACTCGTAAGAAAAATAAACGAAAAAAAAAATATTGCGTTAATGATTGATCAAAAAGTTACTGAGGGTATCAAGATTGACCTATTTGGTAGAAAGGCCTATACGTTAAATATTCCAGCTCAATTAGCTCTTAAACACGACTATATACTTGTTCCTTTAGAAATTAAGAGGGAAAATAAAATAAATTTTTCAATTAATATCAAAGAGCCGATAATTATTGACGAGAATGACGATCAAGCTTCTGTGACAAGAAAAATCAATATTGAGCTTGAAAAAATGATTTTAAATAATCCATACCAGTGGATATGGACACATGATCGATGGAGACTTTAATTTTTATTTATTACTAAATCAGGATCTACTGGTACATTTCTGCAGTAAAGCCTAAAATCTAAATGTGGTCCGGTTGAACGTCCAGTTGAACCTACTGTGGCTATTAATTGTCCCTTTTTTATTAGTTTACCCTTCTTTACAAAAATTTTATCTAAATGGGAATAGATAGAAATTAAACCGTGTCCATGTTCAATAATTATTGTGCCACCAGTAAAGAATAAATTTTTCTCCGCCAATAAAACTATACCAGAATTTGAATTTACAACTTTAGAACCTTTTGGAGCTGCAATATCAATTCCAAAATGTGGTCTTCTTGGTTTGCCATTGAGTATTCTTTGACTTCCAAAAACTCCAGTTGTAATACCTTTGACAGGTCTTATAAAATCCTCAAAAAAATATGATAAGTCTGAATTTGTGCGTTTTGCATTAGAAATTAATTTACCCTCATATCTAATTCTTTTCATATCTTCCTCATTCGGTGTAACTTTTCTTTTAGGTAAACCATCTATTCTTTGAATCTTAAACTTTCTTTTTTTCACTTTTTTAATAATTTTTTGAATATTTGATCTATTTCTAATCTCTATAATAATATCTTCTATTTGATCACGTGAAATACCAAAAACAAAAAAACCTTTTTGATTAATTTTTACTTTTTTTCCTTGTACATATACTTCAAGTTTTGGATCAGTTTTTCCTATAATTAAACTACCTTGTTTAAAATCACCTTTTAACTCTAACGCAAGAGAAGGTTTTGTTAATATTAAAAAAATAAATAAATACTTAAATATTTTCATTTTACTTAAATTTTCGACTGATTTCTAATGGTGAGAAATAAGGTTCTTGTAGTGCAACATTCCAATACTTTAAATCTTTTAATAAAATTTTTTTTTTTGAGATGGCGCATAGAACATAGTCTCCTTCCTTAATTATTTCAAAACTTCCTTGTTTATATTTAAGCTTGGCTTCTTTCATTTTTTAATCTTAATATCAGCTTTTATAAGCTCTTTGTAAAATTGTATATCTACAAGTTTATTGTGTTCCAATTTTTTTGAATCTTTTATAAGTTTTCCCTTATTATCTTTTAATATAACAAAACCCCTTTTAAGAGTATTTTCAATATTTAAATTTTTTAAGCTTGAATTTATAATATTTAACTCAGCTTTTCTCAATTTTATGAAAGATATCATTGATAAGTGTATCGTTTTTTTTAAATTTTGAATTAAGAAACTATAATTCTCACTTATCTTTTTAAAGTTATTTAATGCTAAAACTGAATTAATAGTTTTTAGTTCCTTTATATGATCATTGATAAAAAATTTAATTTTTTGAATTAAATTATTAAATAAATAGTTAGATTTTTCTCTCAGATTTTTTAGTTCCGGAACGACAAGCTCAGCAGCTGCTGTTGGTGTTGCAGCTCTCAGATCTGCTACAAAATCTAATAAAGTAAAATCTGTTTCATGACCTACTGCAGATATTATGGGAATTTTATAATCATAAACTCGTCTCACAAGTCTTTCTTCGTTAAAAGGTATAAAGTCCTCTATTCCTCCACCACCTCTTGCAACAATAACAACATCAACTTGTTTATTTTCAAAAAAATTCAATCCTTCAATTATGTCTCTACATGCATTTACACCCTGAACAGTTGCTGGAAAAATTTTAATATTTGTTGGAAATCTTGCTTGAATTCTGTCAATAATATCCATTATTACTGCCCCTGTTGGTGAGGTAATGACACCGATATTACGTGGCAAAAAAGGTATTTTTTTCTTATTACTTTCTTCAAATAAACCTTCCGCCTCAAGTTTTTTTTTTCTTTGTTCAAAGAGCTTGAGTAGTGCACCTTCCCCTTTAATCTCGATCTGGCTAATCTGTAATTGATAAGAAGATATACTGCCCTTAGAGTATGAGCTAATTTTACCTTCAGCTACAACCTCTATACCATCCTCTGGTTGAACTTGTAATAATGGAACCTTTGAAGCCCAACAAACTGCATTAAGGATATTGGTATCATCTTTAATAGAAAAATATAAATGACCCTTAAAATTTTTTACACTAGATATTTCACCTTTGACTCTTATCAAGCTAAAGTTTTCTTCTAATATATTTTTGGTCAAGTTTGATATTTCTGTAACAGAAAATTCTGGAATATTATTCATT
>MDTE01132815.1_pt1 | contig 11145 bp, 6 predicted proteins | sample 811231 | NCBI WGS metagenome assembly MDTE01 (sample SAMN05326651, study PRJNA326480) | marine metagenome | isolation source: seawater | place: Indian Ocean: Red Sea | collected 2010 | reverse complement strand
CTTCGCTGGCATCACGCTCCCCTTCTACCAGATCAGACCGATCTGCCTTTTGGATCAGGAACTTGTAGATCAGCAAACCTCCCACCAGCGTCACCGCCAGCCCCAGAAAGGCGCCCAACCAAGCGGCGAAGAGCAATTTGCCGACGGCGTAAAGTGCGCCCCATATGAGCATGATGCCGCCGAGAAAGGCGAGGAAATCACCAGGGTCGATGCCCTCGTGCTCGACGCCGCATTCGCGCGCGATTTTCCGCCATCCGGGTCCGGGCGGCCGCACACGCAGATAAAAGCGATGCAGGACCTCGCGCGACTCGGGGGCCGTCTTCAAGGTGACGATGATCCACAGCCCGTTCACCAGCAATGCACCGATCATCAGCAACAGCGCCCCGCGGTCGGCAGCATTGGCGCTCAAGTCCATGAAAAAGGCCTGGTCGGCGACCCAGAACTGCAGAATGCCGTTGATCACTACGGCCCCAATCATGGCGCTGATCTCGGACCAGGCATTGACCCGCCACCAGTAGAACCGCAGCGCGAAAACCAGCCCTATGCCGGCCATCAGACCAACCAGGAAGCGGTTGGCATTGCCGAGACTGGTAATCAGGTACACCGCCACCAGCACAGCGACCAGAGCCGAAAACGCCATCGCCAGCCGCGACACCGCCACGTAGTGCCCCTGCGCGCGCCCGGGCTTTATGAAGCGAGCGTAGAAATCGCGTACCAGATACGAGGCGCCCCAGTTGAGGTGGGTGTCCACCGTCGACATAAACGCGGCGCAAAGAAAGGCCACCATCGCCCCCTTCCAGCCGGCGGGCAGAAAGTCGATGATGGTTCGGATGTAGGTCAGCTCCTGTAACTGGGCGGCGTTCTCCGCCTCCGACCCGACCAGCTGCGGATAGAGCACGACGGTCGCCAGACCCACCACGATCCAGGGCCAGGGGCGGATGGCGTAGTGGGCAACGCTAAACCACAAAGTGGCCAGCTGAGCATGCTTTTCGGTCCGCGAAGCCAGCATCCGCTGGGCGACATAAGCCCCGCCGCCCGGCTCCGCGCCCGGATAGTAGGTGCACCACCACTGGGCGAGGAAAAACGAGGTCAGCATGATCCACGGAATGTCCTGTATTTCGGGGGTGGGAAAAAACTGGAGGACGCCTTCTCCCAGTGGATGGAGCGCTACCACCTGACTTTCCAGCGCCGCCATGCCGCCCAGGTGGTCTACTACCACCACAGCCAGATAGACACATGAGACCATGGCGATGAGAAACTGGACCACGTCCGTTGTCACCACCCCCCACAAGCCGGCCAGCGACGAGTAGAGAGTGACCAGGCCCACTATAGCCAGGATGATGAACCAGACTTCGAGGTTCTCCTTGGCGCCGGGATCGGCCCCGATCAGCGTTGCCACAATCCCGAAGGCGCTGAACATCAGCCAGGCCTTGATGAAAATGTTGACCAGCCCGCCGAAGTAGAGGGCGCGGAAGCCCCTGAGCCAGGCCCCGGCGCTGCCACCGTAGCGCAGCTCGGAGAACTCCGCGTCGGTCGTTACCTTGGAACGCCGCCACAGGCGCGCGAAAAATACCACCGTCATTACATTGGAGAGGGCGAAACTCCACCACCACCAGTTCATGAAGACGCCGTTCGCCCAGATGAAGCCGCAAACCAGAAGCGGAGTGCCGGCCCCGAAGGTGGTGGCGACCATGGACGTGCCCGAAAGCCACCAGGGCAACTCCCGTCCCGAGAGGAAGAAATCGGTGGTGCTCCTCTTGGCGAGGCGATAGAAGATCGGCCCCATCGAAAGAGCGAAGGCCAGGTAGAGGCCGATGACCACCAGGTCCAGCGTGTGGAAATGTGCCATTTTCCCATCCCGGTTTGAGGATGAATTTCGCGCCTTGGGAAAGAAGGCGCCCTTTTAAAATTCGCTCTGCGGCCGCGCGCCGTCCAGATTGGACGAGACGGCTGTTAAGAAAATTCTCTGCGCCGCTCCCGCTTGCCGTTACAATAACACTTCGCGAGAGGACTTACAAGGCCCCTGCTGCGCGCGCGGCGGCATTCTCCACCTAAGCGAAAAAATCTTCATCCTCGGGCCGCAGATGCCGCTTTGCCTCCTCTTCGATGAATTCGATTCCCAGCCCCGGGGCATCCCAGACCTCGACAAAGCCCTCTTTGACGATGGGGTCGGGTAATCCCTTGACAATGCCGTACCACCAATCCGGGGCTTTGGGACATTCGAAGGCGATGAAGTTCTGCGGCAGCGTTGCCGCCACCTGCACGTGCGCGGCCAGCCCGAAGAGGCCGTCGATGATACCGTGCGGCGCGATGAGGATGCCGTGCAAATCGGCGTACTCCGCCACCCACTTCAACTCCGCGATACCCCCCACATCGGCCGGATCGGGACCGACGACATTCACCGCCTGTTTTTCGAACAGATCCTTGAAGTGCTGCCGCAGATAGATCTGTTCCCCCGTGTGTATGGGGGTCGAAGTGCTCTCCGTCCCCTGCCGGTACAGATCCGCCAGCACATAGGGCGTATAATCCCCCGTCAGCATATCCTCCAGCCACATGATATTGTGCGGCTCCAGCGCCCGGGCCAGACGGATCGCATCGGGCACTGTCATGCCCGGACCGCAATCCAGCGCCAGGCCGATCCCGTCCCCGAGTCCTTCTTTCATCGCTTCGACACAGGCGACGACGTGCTTGAAGCCGCGCTCGGTCAGCAGGCCGTAGTTGGGATAGCGGCCGCTGGTGCTCACATCGCCGTAGAAAAAATTTGGTATATTGCGCACCATGCCGCTGTGGAAAGCAACGCCCTGCTTGGTGATAGTGTAGCCCTCCTCCATATGCTTTATCTTGGCTACGTAGTCGGCGTAATCCTCCGGTGCGCAGCCCTCCATGGGAAAGGGCGCGCCGGTCAAATAGACTCTGACTTTATCGCGAATTTTGCCGCCGAGGAGTTTGTACGCCGGCACCCCGGCGGCCTTCCCGGCAATGTCCCACAGCGCCATCTCGATGGCGCTGACCGAACTGCCCCAGGGTTTGAAACCACCGTAGCGGCGTATGCCCAGCATTACGCGCTCCACGTCGGTGGGATCCTTTCCCAGGATAAATTCCCGGTAAAAGAGCACGTGGGGTTTCAGATAGGGCTTCGAGGATTCCACCTCGCCGTATCCGCTGATGCCCTCGTCGGTGACAATGCGCACCACCGGATTCTGACCGATGACCGCACACTTCAAATCCGTGATTTTCATTTTGGCCCCCTGGTTGGAGATGTGGACGTGGGCGGATTCCTCCAGTTCTCAAAGCTGGCAGAATCCGTCCTTGAATAACTGGATGCAGTTGGCACCTACTCTTTCGGCCAGAGGCCCAGAGCGCGGGCAAGGGGTTCGAAAAGCCCGTGCGGTGCCCAGGGGCAGCGCAGCGGCATGGGACCGCGCGCGTACTGGGATGCCGCTGCAACCTGGTACGCGATCGCAAGTTCGGGCGTCTCCAGCCGCTGCTGAGTAGCACTCGATTGCATGAGGAAGGCGAGGGCGCCGGTAGTCAGCAGCGTGCGCTCGAGCGGATAGTTCGGCTCTTTGTTGAGAAAGAGTTCCTCGATATGATGAACCTGGATCCCATGGTAGGCGGATTCAGGTGCCCCCCCCAGAAAGAACAGCGTCGAATCGACCTGACCGTCCGGGCGCCGGGAGGCAAAGGTAAAATCGCCCACCTCGTCTTCCAGATTGATGCAGGCCGCCCGCAGTCCGTCGCGGTATTCCAGCAGCAGCGCCGTCGGCTGGCCAACCGCCTGTTCGAGCACCGACTGCGGCCGTGCCTGGGCCGCATGCGCCGCGGCCAGTTCTTGCGGCGACCAGGTGCGTTGGCGCTCGACAATCGAGCGCGGCAGACTGCGGCCGAGGGCCTCCTCCAGCAACTGCCGGGACCAGCGCCCCTGCGCGGCGGCCTCCCATACCGCCTCCCCCTGCAGGAACTGCACCGCGCGGATGCCGGTTTCCCCCTGTCCGCGGCGCTCCACCATGCACTGCAGTGCCTCCAGCGCATGGATTCCGTAGGATTCCACATGGCCTGGATAGGCGACGACTGCCTCTTCTATCTGGCAGCCGCGGGGCAATTCCAGCTCCGGGAGGCGCCAGGTGACCGGCAGCGAAGACCCGGCCAGCATCGGGAAACCCAGCTCCCGGTGCTGCTCGTACATCCACTTCGCCTTCTGCCAGTCGTAGGACAGATGTTTATCGTTGAAAACCGGAACGCTGCGACCGCTGGCGCGGAAGACCTCGACCATCTCTTTGAAGAATTCATAGCGCGGGTACAAAATGGCACCGCGCTCGTCAGTGGGATAATCCCCGTTTTCGCACACCAGCAGAACGCAATCGACGGCCAGGCGATCCGTCCCCAGGGTCAGGGCGGAGGTGATGTCGGGATAGATCTGGAGATCGAACTGCTCGGCTCGCAAGGCGCTCAGTTCCTCCTCGTGGGAGGACTGATCGACATAGAGAGAGACAACGCGAAAGGGTGGATAGCGGTACTGTCCCGCGTACTCGTAGCCCAGCAGAAAACGGTCCACCGTATGCTGCGAATGAGAGCGCGAAAAATAGGAACTGCACAGCGCGGCAACGGTGGGCAGCCGGGTCTCCCGGCGCGGATCCGGCCCCATGTCGAAGGGGATCCAGGGAGGCGATAAGCGGGCGGCATCGTCCATGTATTTTCCTCGTCTCGGTTGGCAAAATTTATCGCAGTCGGTGCGGCACTGGCTATCTCATCCCCATAAATATAGCTTTTTGCGATCGCTCGTTCCACCGGCAGGGCCGGACTCCGAGGGCTATATTCATCCGGCGACCCATCGTCTCCAGGAGGCCGACCGCATCTGTTCAACCCCGGGGTGAAATTTATTCCTTATTAATTTGATACTTTTCTTAGCCTGAATTAGTTTTACGGGTGCTTAACATCGACCAGCAAGAGAAAACGGACACCTGACGGCAACGCGACTACGGGAAGGACTGCGAAATTGTCTTTAAAAAACATCTCTTGGCTCTCTGGCTTCTGCCTCTGCGCCGCTCTCGGCGCATGGTGCCTGGCACTCCCAAGCGATGCCCTGACCACATATCGCCTCGGTGGAGCCGACCTGCCCGAGCCCGGCGAAGGGGATTTTGTGCCGCTTTCCTGGACGGCTGTTGACGAAAGCCGCTTCGGCGCTACTGAAGCACTGGAAATCGCGCCCGGTTTTATCGCCCCGGAACTGGCCGATACCAGTTTAAACCTGGCGTCCTCGACCCTGGGAGGCAACTTTTTGATGCTTTCGGGGCGCTGGGAACCGCCCGAAAAGATGGCGGGCTGGGTAGTAGAGCGATTCTCCATCTGGATGGTCGACGGAGATTCTACCACTACCTATCAGTGCGGCGGTACCGACCACGTCGGCAATACTTGCGGGCGCCGCGATTACAGCTATATGTTCACCATGGGCAAACAGATTTTTCTCAACCGCATCCGCTTCTTCGCGCCGCACAATACCCGCAACCTCATTCCGCGTTTTATCATCGGCGCCAGCAACGGCGACCAGCGCCTGAACGGCTCGCGGGATTACGCGCCCTCCGGTCAATTATTCGATTTCGACATTCTCCACGATGGCCCAGGCGCCGAGTTCGTCGAATTAGCTCTGCCACCCACGCCCACCGAGCGCCTGCTCCTGCAGATTTTTCGCAACCTCGACGGAGGCGCGACAAGGGCCAATTGGGAATTGACCGAATTCGAGTTCTACGCCATTGGCTATGCCCCCTTTGCACGCTATACTTCCAATGTCATCGACCTGGGCGAGCATCGCAATCTGGGCCCCCTGTCCTGGACGGGCGAACAGGCGGACGATACCCGGGTGGAAATATACATGCGCAGCGGCGACGACCAGCAGCCCGACATCTACTGGCGCAATACCTTTCGGGGCAACGAAAAGGTACCCTTCAACACCTCGGGTGCGCCCCTGGACCAGGTGCAATACAACAAGCTGGAGCTCTCGCAGCTCGGCGGCGTCACCCACGATCTCGAAAATTGGACCTCCTGGAGCCCGGTCTACGACTTTGCGGCTGGCCGGGGCCTTGCCAACGCCGACCGACCGCGCCGCTTCGTGCAGTTCGATATCGCCTTTCACTCGACGCCAGAGGCAGGCGGGAGCCTGAATTACCTGCAGTTAGCTACCTCGCCCCGGCTGGTCACCGAGACGCGGGCCGAAATTTCTCCCCCCTCGGCTTCCTCCGACGAAATTATCACCTTCACCTACAAACTGCGCGCCCGGGTGGAGCCGAGCGATGCTGGTTTCGACGGCATCACCATCGAAACCCCGGCCCGGGTGCATGCCGTGGAAAGCGCGCACCTGGGGGGCGTAGAGATCCCCTTCAATATGACGCGCCTGGACGAGCACGGCTTCGACCTGGAACTTTCGACCCCAATCGACCTGGAGCTCAGCGAAGAACTGGTGGAGGTAAAATTCCAGGCCCAGATCTTTGCCTACGACACCCCCTTCACCGGACGCCTATTCAACAGCGCAACCCCAGGCGAAATAGCACAAACCGCACGTCCGGGCGACGCCGACAAAACCGATGACAGCAATACCCTGCGAGTTGTCTTGAACAGCATACCGCAAAACCCGATCCAGGCCATGCGGCTAGCGTCCAGGTCTTTTAGCCCCAACGGCGACCAGATCAACGATGTATTGCACATCGACTACGAACTCTTGAATTTGCGCGGCGGGACCCCGACGCTGATCCAGATCTACGACCTGGCGGGACGGCATATCGCAGATCTGCCGAGCCAGTTGCGGGAAAGCGGCCTGTTCCGCAGCGCGTGGAACGGTCGGGACCACGCGGGAGCGCTGGTGGACCCGGGCCTGTACATCCTGCAGCTAAAAGTCGTGGCCGACGAGCGCGAGGACCGCGCTCGTCGCCTCGTCTCGGTCGTTTACTGAAAACACCCCTAAGCGAGGAGGACTTTCATGTCCACATACCGCAAACCAGGGCGCCGGTTCGCCTGCGCCGCCGCGCTGCTGCTGATAGGTGCGCTATGCGCTTGCATCGAACCGGAGGAGGCCGTTAGCAGTGCCACGGACTTACTGAAGCATTGCGGCGTCGATGAACTGGAGGACGTGGCCGATCTGCGCCGCATCAGCGATGACTGCAAAGAGGCTTTGCGGGATTTACTGCCCGACTACCAAGATAATCTGGCCCATGCGCTAGTGCCCCTGGGCAGCGGTATCTTCGACGACCGGCCGGTGCTATTCTTCACCGCCGCGGACGGCGACCGCGCCCCCCTGACCTCGAGCGACAAAACCGGGCTGCGGGTAAGCGCCCTGACCGGCACCGCCGAGACCGTACTGGATACCGCACAGTTCGCCCTGGGTAAACTAAAAGACTACAGCGGACTCAATATCGCCCTGTCGGCCGTGGTAGACTACAGCGGCAGCATGAGCGATCAGGATCTGGACGACGCCGCAGAAATCTACACCGACCTCTTCAACGGCCTGGGGTTGACCTCCCGCTTTGAAGCGAACCTGTTGTTCTTCTCCGACGAAGTACACCCGATCGTCCCCTTCACCGAGGATGCGACGGCGCTGCGGCAGGGCCTGCGAAGCGATATCGATTTCGCGCGCAATTATACCGCTCTCTACGACGCCATCGGCACGGGCCTGGACCTGTTGTCGACGCGGGCTACGCCCATCCGCCTGCTGCTCGTAGCCACCGACGGCCTGGAAAACGCCAGTCAGACCTATACCAGGAAGAGCCAGCTCTACGACCTGGCGCACCAGCAGCGCATTCCCCTCATCATGCTGGGCGCTCTGCTGAGCGATGTGGAGTCCCTGCGCGCCATGGCAAGAGAGACCAACGGGCTGTTCATTTACAGCCCTTACTTCCTGGAGCTGAAGCAGGATTTTTTCCGCCTCCGCGACCTGCTGATGGAAAGCGCAGCGTTGGAACTGCGCGAGCGGCAAGCCGAGTGGGAAAGCGTGCGCATCGAAATAAAGGGCAAGCAGATAGAATGGCCGCTGCCCTGAGCGGCCCACTTGTCCGGGCCCGCGCTCCCGGAGCAGGCCCTCCTGGAGCAGTAGAGGGGCTGCTCTCACCACTTACCTCCCCCTGGCGGAGTCACCCCGCTAGCGGATATTGTTACCCGGCTCCGGCTTGCTATCAGTGCGGATGGTGGGATAGGCCCTTCGCATGTGGACAAAGGCTCACCTATAATATTTGGCCCTGCGTACAAAAGGGCCCTTTATAATTCCTTTATAATCCGTGCGGCTCCAGCCCACCACATCCCCGTTTTCAAGTCGCTGCCGCACACCGGCCGGGTAGAGATACCGGCACATCCCGCAGCAGGTCGGGAACAACATGAACAACCAGGAGCACTTGCCAGCACCCGCCCCGAGAGGGGAGCGACGCATTCTCTACAACAGCGACCCCTCCACTATTGCGACCCAGATCCTGCCCGACCAGGTGGAGAGCGACCACCTGCGCCGCCTGGTAGACATGCTCGGCGACGCCGGGGTCGACACCCTCGTACAGGATGCCTGGAACCAGGGTTTCACCGTCTACTGGAGCACCGCACAGCTGCAGTACGATCAGCGGCCGCAGCACCGCCGCTTCCTCGCTTTACTGGAGCGCGGCATCCAGCCGCTGCAGGTCATGCTGGACCGCTGTCGCGAGCGCGGCATGACCTTCCTGGCCGGATTCAGAATGAACGATACGCACGACTTCCCGGTCTATGCCGACTTTATCCAGAGTCACCCCGAATTTGAGTTGGAGAAACGCTGGAACGTGCTCGGCATCAAACGCCCCCCCGAGGCGGCGATCAATCAGGGGGGCAAACCCCTCGACTTCACGCACGAGCCGGTGCGGGACTTCGTGCATCAGGCGATGGCCTGTCTGCTAGAAGATATCGAGGTCGATGGAATCGAGATGAGCTTCCGGGATCCGGGCTACTTCCCCGTGCCTTCCGCACGCGACCGCCTGCACCTGATGAGCGATCTCGTGCGGAAGGCACGGGCCACTCTCGACGAGCGCGGGAAAGTCCGGGGCAAGCGCCTGCTGCTAGGCGTCAGGGTGTTCTCCAGCCTCGACGAGTGCCTGGATCTGGGACTGGATGTGCCCACCTGGATGGCGGAGAGCCTGATCGATTACTGCGTGCCGATGGATGTGATGTATTCCGACTTCAACGCCGAATACGCGGCATTTAGCGCCCTTGCCCGCGACGGCGCGTGCAGGGTCTACCCGGGCCTCCATCCGTGGACGAGCCAGCGCATGCGCAAGCAGGACGGGGCGATGACGCTGTCCATGTGTCGCGCTCTGGCCCATACCTTCTACGCGGGAGGCGCCGACGGTATCGCGCCCTTCAACGACTTCGTCGGGCACCTCTGGAAACCCCCTTTCTACCCCCATTCGCTGCACTGGTTCCACGAACTGCGCGATCCAGAGCGGGTCGCCGGCGGCGAAAGGCACTACGTATTCGACCCCACCTGGGGCGGCGTCCCCTTCATGGGGATCGACCGCAGCACCTCCGGAGCCCTCAAGGCGCAGCGCGTGGTGCTGGACCGCGGCGCGCAACAGCCAGCGGGCACCTTTCGCTTTTTGCTCTACGAGCGCATGGAGCAGGTGCATCACGCGACCCTGCTGCTCCATGGCCGCGGTCTGACAGAACGCGACGAACTGGCGGTCTCGCTCAATGGCAATTTGCTGGCCGAGGGGCCCTTTGGCAATGCCGACTGGAGAAAGCGCGCGCGCTTCTCCTCTCCGGTTATCGCGGTAAACGACCCGCCCGGTTTGCAAGACCGGACGGGGGGGCCGCGTTCGGCGGCCGCGCGCTCAGTCGTCAATCTGCGCTGGTTCTCCTTGCCCCCGGATGCTCCAGCCTGGGGCCGCAACACCCTGGACATCACCCTTACAGATCCGGATTTGCAAAGCAGCGGCGCTTTGATCCTCGACGAAGTCGAAATCTGGGTGCAGCCAAAATGGTGCTGAGAATCGGAATCCCGCCAGAACCTGCCGAGCAGCCCGCACCCGCTGCCGGCTGCTCGGTGATAGCAAGGAATAACATTGCCTACACTGGATTGCCCCGGTCCGTCGGATAGCTGCCAGGCACGAGGACTCCGGCAGCCCCTCTTCAGATTCAGATCTATTTTTGCTGCTGTTCTGGCGACTATTTATTTTCCCGCAACTGCCGCTTGCCAGACCCCGACCCGGCGGATTGCTTTGTTGGCAATCGCCCCGACTTGCCCAATGGATGGAGAAATGATATTATTCAGCGTGAATTCTAGGCGGGATAGGCATTTCGCTTTCAGACCGAAGGCCACAGCCCTGCAATTCGCGCCGGGGGAAAGCGCGGGGGGTTCATCCACTTAAATTCGCAAAGGAGACAAATTATGAAACGGAGAATTGGACTCATCATGGCGGTGCTCATGCTGGCTTGCAGCGCACCTGGCCAGGCCGACGAAGCCGCGGCGATCAAAAAAAACCTCGAACAAATGTGGAGTGATGTCGCCCAGGGAAAAATCGATGCCAGCAACTTCGGCGAGGGCACTCTGACGGCTTATTCAAGCGGCGGTCTGTGGCAAAGCCAGAGCGGTGAAGAACTCAGTGCCTCTATCGTTGGAGGCCCCAACATACTCCATGTCAAACCCCACCACATCGAGATCATCTTCCTGGGCGCAAAGAAAGATGTCGCCTACGCCACCTATTATCTCGCCGGCAATATTAAAAACGAGGGAAAAGTGGTCGTGCCCAATTACAGGACGCGCATTTCTCAGGTAATGGAGAAACGCGGCAACAAATGGCTCTGGGTGGGGACTCATGCGAGTCCGCTCTTCGGCGGTTCGGGCGTAGTTGATTAGTGGGTTCGCCTCAGTCCGATGAGAGCCAAGCGCGGCGCGCTTGCCCTGGACATCGCCTGGAACCTTTTGTTGCACTACCTTTACCAGGTAGAGGAGATACGCCATGACGGCCGCTACCGAAGCGCAAAAGAGGCACCGCAGCATTGACAAGGAGACCTACTTAAACCCTCCGGTTCCAAGCGGTGTCGGCCTCACCCACGTGCCACTGGTCGAGGCGACCAACGAGTCTCTGAAGGAAGTGGGGTGCATCGTCACGGACCCGGACGATTTCACCGTCGAGAGCGGGCGCTTTG
>MDTE01180672.1_pt1 | contig 11146 bp, 9 predicted proteins | sample 811231 | NCBI WGS metagenome assembly MDTE01 (sample SAMN05326651, study PRJNA326480) | marine metagenome | isolation source: seawater | place: Indian Ocean: Red Sea | collected 2010 | reverse complement strand
CGGCGGCACAATGGACGCCGACGGCGACGTCCGGGGCCGCGTGGTGGCCTCCGCCGCCGAGCAGGACAGTTTCGTCGACGTCAAGGAGAACCGCAACAGCACCCTGTACACGGCCCTGGACATCGACCTGGATCACGCCACCACCCTGGGCCTGGGCTGGCTGCACCAGACCAAGGACATGGTACCGGGCAACGGCCTGCCGGCGTATCAGGACGGCACGCTGGTGGACGTCAGCCCGTCCACCTTCATGGGCGCCGACTGGAACCGTTTCGAGAACGACATAGACGACGTCTTCCTGGACCTGACCCACCGCTTCGACAACGGCGGCTACGGCCGCCTGGCCGCCCGGGGCTCCTGGCGCGACACCGACCTGAAATACGCCTACACCGCCGCCGGCGTCGACGCCAACGGCGACACCTCCATGGCCGCCATCGCCCGCGTCTTCTCGGAAGAAGCCCTGGCACTGGATGCCAGCTACAGTCGCCCCTTCGCCTTCCTGAACGAAGTCAGCGAGTTCGTGGTCGGCGCCGATGCCAAGCGCTACGACACCGAATACGACGCTGGCGCCGCCCGGGGGTTCGCCACCAACAACGTATTCGACCCCAACCCCCACGGCATTCCGGAACCCGACATCGCCGCCAGCCAGAACAGCGACACCCGGGAGCGGGAACTCGGCACCTACGCCAAGCTGACCTTGCGCCCCTGGAGCGGCCTTGCCCTCATCGGCGGAGCCCGACTGAGCTGGTATCAGCTGGACAGCGACGTGACCAACCTGAACAACGGCAGCAGCACCCGCGACCACACGTCGATCGCCGGTCGCGTCACCCCCTACGCCGGGCTGGTGCAGGACCTGGATCCGCACCACTCCCTGTACCTCAGCTATTCCGAGGTGTTCAAGCCGCAGACCGAAACCGGCGCCGACGGCGGCCTGCTCAAGCCGCGCCAAGGCAACCAGCTGGAACTGGGCGTCAAGGGCAGCTACCTGCGTGAGCGCCTCAACGCCCGCCTGACCCTGTTCCGCCTGACCGACGAAAACCGGGCCGCGACCCCGTTCGACGACGACGGCAACCCGATTTCCGAATACAAGGCCGCCAGCGGCAAGACCCGCATCCACGGTGCCGAAGTGGAAGTCAGCGGCGAACTGCAACCGGGCTGGGACCTGCTGGCCGGCTACACCTACATGGACACCAAGACCTTGGACGGCGACGAGGAAACCCTGTTCCAGATGATGCCCCGGCATCAAGCCATGGTGTGGACCCAATACCAACTGCCGGGCGCCTGGAACCAGTGGCACATGGGGGCGGGCGTGACCGCGATGAGCGACGTTTACCTGGAGCGGAGCGGCATTCGCGTCGAGGCCCCGGGCTATGCCGTGGTAGACGCCATGGTGCGCTACGACGTCAGCTCACACCTGACCGCCACCCTCAACGTCAACAACCTGTTCGACCGCGAGTACTATGCCCGCATCGGCTCCCCGGCCACCTTCAACTTCTACGGCGCGCCCGCCAGTGTCGTGGCAGGCCTGCGCTATGACTTCTGATATCTTCGGAGGTCCCCGTGCCTGACCTGCGCTCCCTGGGTCTGACCTTCCTGAGCGGGTGCCTGCTGCTGGGCAGCGGCGCCCTGCTTGCCGGCACCGGCAACCGGACCGATGCCCCGGCCACCCTGCCCGGTACCCAGGCCTTCGTACTGGCCTCGCCGGAAACCGGCCGGGACTACCTGATTCAGGTGGCGGTGCCGCGCCGCCAGCCACCGGCCGAGGGCTACCCCGTACTCTATGTGCTGGACGGCAACGCCCGCTTCGCCCTGACCCTGGCGGCCCGGGATACCCTGTTTTCCGGCAGCCCGGCGGACCTGCCCAGCCCCTGGCTGATTGTGGCCATCGGATACCCCGGAACCGACCGCTTCGACACCGATGCCCGGGCCGAGGACTACACGCCACCGGCGCAGCGCTTGGACGATACCGGCGACCCCAACAACAGCCCCCAGGGCGGCGCCGAACGTTTCCTGGCGTTTCTGGAGGCGCGCCTGAAACCGGCGATCGCTGACCGCTTCCCCATCGACGCCCGGCGCAGCGCCCTGCTCGGCCACTCCTACGGTGGCCTGTTCACCCTGTACACACTGCTCGAGCACCCCGGCGCCTTCCGCGACTACATCGCCGTCAGCCCGTCGCTGTGGTGGAACCGTGGGTACCTGCTCGAACGTCTTACCCGGCTGGACCGGAACCTCGCAGGGCGACGGCTGCTGATCGGCGTTGGCGGCGAGGAACAGTCCCCCCGGCCCGGCGAACCCCCGGAAAAAAGCCGGCGCCGCCAAGCCAACGCCATGGTGGATAATGCCCGTACCGCTGCCACCCGGCTACGCCACCATGCCCCGGGGCTGTCCGTCCGTTTCCTCTGTTTTCCCGGTGAGGATCACGGCACCGTCGTCTGGCCGACCATGCGTGCCGCGCTGGCACAGCTGCATGAAAGGGAGGTGATGCCGGGAGGATGCGAATAACCTCCGGCCGTTAGCGGAGGATTTCTGTAGGATCTGACCACTGGCAGACAGTTACACGAGCGCGGCAGAGCCCTCCTGTTCCGACAGGGCCCCGGCAATGTGATCCAGCAGCAGCCTGACCTTGGATGACAGGTGGCGGTTGTGTGGATAGAGTGCCCAGATACCTTCATCGGAACAGCGGAACCGTTCCAGCACCGGGATCAGGGCCCCGGAATGCAGATGCTTCAGAACGTAGAAGTCCGGCAGCTGTACCAGGCCGATACCCTTGAGGGCCGCATCCAGCAGGGCCCAGCCGCTGTTGCAGTGCAGACTCCCGCTGACGCGGATATTGCGGGGCCGGCCCTGCTCCTGAAAGCGCCAGTAATCCAGGGTGCCGCGCAGGCAGTTGTGCTGCTCCAGCTCGGACAGACTGTGCGGCTCGCCGTAAGTGGCAAGATAGGCCGGTGCGGCACAGACATACAGGGTACGTGAGGCCAGGCGCCGGGCCATCATGCTGGAGTCCTGCAGCTGTCCCAGTCGTATCGCCAGATCATAAGCTTCCGCCACCAGATCCAGGGGCTGGTTGGTGAGATACAGTTCCACTTCCAGCTCCGGATACTGCCGGGAAAAATCGTTGATCAGGGGCGCCAGGGTTCTCTCGCCAAAGGCTACCGGTGCGGTCATCCGCAGTTTGCCCCGGGGAACCTGCTGCTGCCGGGTCACCGCCAGCTCCGCCTCTTCCAGACCGTCCAGGGCCTGCCGGCAGAGCCGGTAGTACAGCTGTCCGGCCTCGGTCACCGTTACCCGGCGCGTGGTCCGGTACAGCAAGCGGGTTGCCAGCCGGGCTTCCAGCGCACTGACCTGGCGGCTCACCTGGGCCGTGGAAATACCCAGGCGGCGGGCTGCCGCCGTAAAACTGCCCTGTTCCACCACCGCCACAAACTCACAGACACCTTCCCAGTCGGGCACCGGACCTCCTGACACGGCCCTGTAGCCGTGATTATTACCATATGGAAAAAGTCATTTTATATCAGGACGGATTATCCCGCATCTGTATCGACCTATACTCCAGTTGTTCTCCTGCGGTAACCGCCGCTGTTCTACCTACCCGAGGAAAAGACCATGAGCCAGATCATCAAATCCAGAGCCGCTGTGGCCTGGGGCCCGGGCCAGCCACTGTTCATCGAAGAAGTGGACGTGATGCCACCAAAAGCCGGTGAGGTGCGGATACGCATACTGGCCTCTGGTGTCTGCCATACAGATGCTTTCACCCTGTCCGGCGACGACCCGGAAGGCGTCTTCCCCGCCATTCTCGGCCACGAAGGCGGCGGTATTGTCGAGTCCGTCGGTGAAGGGGTCACCAGTGTGGCCGTGGGTGATCACGTGATTCCGCTGTATACCCCTGAATGCGGCGAGTGCAAGTTCTGCAAATCCGGCAAGACCAACCTGTGCCAGAAGATCCGCGAGACCCAGGGCAAAGGCCTGATGCCCGACGGCACCACCCGCTTCTACAAAGATGGCAAACCCATCTATCACTACATGGGTTGCTCCACCTTCTCTGAATACACAGTGCTGCCGGAAATCTCCCTGGCCAAAATCAACAAGGAAGCCCCTCTGGAAGAAGTCTGCCTGCTGGGCTGTGGCGTTACCACCGGCATGGGCGCGGTGATGAATACCGCCAAAGTGGAGGAAGGCGCCACCGTGGCCATCTTCGGCCTCGGAGGCATCGGTCTGTCGGCGATTATCGGCGCCACCATGGCCAAGGCCGGGCGCATTATCGGAATCGATATCAACGAGCGCAAATTCGAGCTGGCGCGCAAGCTCGGCGCCACCGACTGCATCAACCCGAACGATTACGACAAGCCGATTCAGGACGTCATTATCGAGATGACCGATGGCGGCGTGGACTACTCCTTTGAGTGTATCGGCAATGTGCACGTGATGCGCAGTGCCCTAGAGTGCTGCCACAAGGGCTGGGGCGAATCCGTGATTATCGGTGTCGCCGGTGCCGGACAGGAAATCTCCACCCGGCCGTTCCAGCTGGTCACCGGCCGCGTCTGGAAAGGTTCCGCCTTCGGCGGCGTCAAGGGCCGCTCGGAGCTGCCCGGCTATGTGGAACGCTATATGAGAGGCGAGTTCAAACTGGACGACTTCATCACCCATACCATGGGCCTGGAGCAGATCAACGATGCCTTCGAGCTGATGCACAAGGGTGAGAGTATCCGCTCCGTGATCCACTTCAACAAGTAATCACACCCTCCTCCGCGGCCTGTTACAGGCTGCGGGGGAGAACCGCTTTCCGGAGGCACCATGTCCATCGAAAACCTCAGCAGCCACAAAAGCTTCGACGGCTGGCACAAGCAGTACAAACACTACTCCGAAACGCTCAGCTGCCCCATGCGTTTCGCCATCTACCTGCCCCCGCAGACCGCACAGGGGGAAAAGGTCCCCGTGCTTTACTGGCTGTCCGGACTGACCTGTACCGATGAAAACTTCATGCAGAAGGCCGGTGCCCACCGCATCGCCGCCGAACTGGGCATTGCCCTGGTCGCCCCGGACACCAGCCCCAGAGGCGAGGCGGTGGCTGACGACGAAGGCTACGACCTGGGCCAGGGCGCCGGTTTCTACGTCAACGCCACGCAGGCTCCCTGGAACCGCCACTACCACATGTACGACTATGTGCTGCAGGAGCTGCCGCAGCTGATCGAAGCCAGCTTCCCGGTCAGCGACAAACGCGCCATCGCCGGCCACTCCATGGGCGGACACGGCGCCCTGGTACTGGCCCTGCGCAATCCCGGGCGCTACACCTCCGTCTCCGCCTTCAGCCCCATCGCCAATCCGGTGGACTGCCCCTGGGGACAAAAAGCCTTCCGCGCCTATCTGGGTGAGGATAGCCGCAGCTGGGAAGACTACGACGCCAGCCTGCTGATGCGCCGTACCAGCGCCCGGCTCCCGGCACGGGTCGATATCGGTGAGGCGGACGAGTTCCTGCAGGAACAGCTGAAACCCCATACTCTGGAAGCCGCCGCCGCAGCCAGCGGCTACCCGCTGCAGCTCAACCGCCACCCGGGCTATGACCACAGCTACTATTTCATTGCCAGCTTTATTGAGCAGCACCTGCGCTTTCATGCGCAGTATCTGCAGGGGTGAGGCCGGGCCACCGCACTGGCCCGGCCCCGTATCCCCGTTGCAGAAATGGGCCGGACGGCAGGGGCTGTGAACCCTCCCGGCCGGCCCGCTGTGCTACCATAACGCCATGGCCAGCCTTTCCGAAATCCGCCACGCCATCCGCACACAGCCTGCGGTCATGCTGTTCTTCAGCGCACCGGACTGCGGTGTCTGCCATGCCCTCAAACCGAAACTGCAAGACGCCCTCGCAGCCAGTTTCCCCGGTTTTGAGTTCCTGACCGTGGACATTTCCAGACACCCGGACATTGCCGCCCGGTATGGTGTTTTTACAGTGCCGACCGTGGTGACTTATCTGGGAGGGAAGGAATTTTTCCGCAAAAGCCGCAATATGAGCGTGCCGGCCCTGATGGAGGAAATCCGCCGTCCCTATGAAGTGCTGATGGGGTGACGGGGGAGATGGCGGGTTGTCCATCTGCCCCCGCGGCCGGGATGGGCGTATTGAGGAGTTGAGACTACCTGTCCTTCAGCCCCCCCTTTTCACGAGGAAATCATCCAGGATTTCTCCCGGCACTGCGGGGCCACTTTCAGATTCGTCGTCTTGCATGCCAGCACAGATAAACCGCTTGACCAGCTGCTCTGCAATGATGTCAAGTTCCCAGGCCCTGCACTCCACCAGCGCCGGAAATACATACCATTCACTGAAACGGATCTGGATTTTGGCATAAATAGACCGGCATCCATCCCGACCTGCTGCCCCGTTGGCGCAGGGAGACTGATGCCGGGACGGGCAAGGTTCTCGTTGTCCCGGAGACGGGGAGAGGTCCGTTCTGACGAGGGCTGCCCGGGTGAGATACTCCATTATCATTCCACGGTGCAGCCTTGTACTCCGGCGTGACTTACTCCACGGTCACACTCTTGGCCAGGTTCCGGGGCTGGTCCACGTCCGTGCCCTTGAGCACCGCGACGTGGTACGCCAGCAGCTGCAGGGGCACGGTGTAGACGATGGGCGCGGTGATGTCGTGGATCTGCGGGATCTGCATCACGTGGATACCCGGTTCCTCTTTCACCCCGGCGTTTCTGTCGGCAAAGATGAACAGCTCGCCGCCCCGGGCCCGGACTTCTTCCAGATTGGACTTGAGTTTTTCCAGCAGCTCGTTGTTGGGGGCCACGGTGACCACCGGCATCTCACTGTCCACCAGCGCCAGGGGGCCATGCTTGAGTTCACCGGCCGGGTAGGCTTCGGCGTGGATATAGGAGATTTCCTTGAGCTTGAGGGCGCCTTCCATCGCCACCGGAAAGAGGGCGCCGCGTCCCAGGAAGAGACTGTGGTGTTTGTCCATGAAGGCGCGGGACAGTTCGGCGATTTCGCCGTCCAGCGCCAGTACCTGCTCCACCTGCCCCGGCAGCTGACGGATGGCAGCCACAATGTCTGCCTCGCGTTCTGCATCCAGGCCGTTGTGGCGGGCCAGCGCCAGGGTGAAGATGAGCAGAGCCGTCAGCTGGGTGGTGAACGCCTTGGTGGACGCGACGCCGATTTCCGGGCCGGCCTGGGTCATGATGACCAGATCGGATTCGCGCACCAGTGAGCTGCCCGGTACGTTACAGATGGCCAGGGCAGCGCGGAAACCGGCCTGTTTGGCCTGACGCAGTGCCGCCAGGGTATCGGCGGTTTCCCCGGACTGGGAGATGCACAGGAACAGGGTATCCGGCTGGATCACATGTTTGCGGTAGCGGAACTCGGACGCCACTTCCACGGAACAGGCAATACCGGCCAGTTCCTCAATCCAGTAGCGCGCTACCATGCCGGCATGGTAGCTGGTGCCACAGGCGATGATCTGGACATGGCGGATGCCTTCCAACAGGCGGTCGGCCTCGGTGCCCAGGGCCTGTTCCAGCACCCGGGTATCGGTGACACGGCCTTCCAGGGTAGCCTGGATCACCCGCGGCTGTTCATAGATTTCCTTGAGCATGTAGTGCCGGTAGGGGCCCTTGTCGGCGGAGTCGGCACCATGTTCGAAACGGGTCACCGGGCGCTCGGCCCGGGCACCTTCGCGGTCGAAGACTTCTATGCGGTCGCGGTACACATCGGCGATGTCGCCTTCTTCCAGGAACATGAACCGGTCGGTGACGGACAGCAGCGCCAGCTGGTCAGAAGCAATGAAGTTCTCGCCGATACCCACACCCAGTACCAGCGGACTGCCGGCCCGGCAGACCACCAGATGATCCGGTTCGGCGGCGTGCAGCACAGCCAGGGCATAGGCGCCGCGCAGGCGGGCAATGGCGGCACGGACTGCCGGCAGCAGGCGCCCGTGTTCGCGGTAGTAATGCTCGATCAGGTGGACGACGACCTCTGTATCCGTCTGTGAGGCAAAACTGTAGCCGGCCGCTTTCAGCTCTTCCCGCAGTTCCTGGTAGTTCTCGATAATGCCGTTATGTACGATGGCCAGCTGCTCACCGGACATGTGCGGATGGGCATTTTGCCGGGATGGCTCGCCATGGGTGGCCCAGCGGGTATGGGCAATGCCCGTGGCCCCATGCAGGGGATTGGCCTGGACCGCATCCGCGAGCATGGCCACCTTGCCGACCTCCCGGGCCCTCTGTACCTGGCCGTTGCGGTCGATAATGGCCAGCCCCGCAGAATCATAGCCGCGGTACTCCAGCCGACGCAGGCCTTCCAGCAGGATTCCCTGCACATCCCGTTCACTGATTGCACCAACAATGCCGCACATATCCTGTTATCACCTGTCACTTGTTATTCGGGCTTTTTCGGTCGTTCCCAGCCCGCAATGTTCCGTTGTTTGCCACGGGCAACCGCCAGTTCGGTATCGGCGACATCGCGGGTGATGGTTGAACCCGCACCGATGGTCGCATCTGAACCTACCGTAACCGGTGCCACCAGTGACGTGTTGGAGCCGATGAAGGCACCGTCACCGATGACGGTGGCATGCTTGTTGGCACCGTCATAGTTACAGGTGATGGTGCCGGCTCCGACGTTGACCCGTTCTCCGAGTCTAGCATCCCCCACATAGCTGAGATGGTTGATCTTGCTGCCCGCGCCCACGACGGATTTTTTGATTTCCACAAAATTGCCGACCTTGGTGTTGGCCGCCAGGGTGTTGCCGGGGCGGAAGCGGGCAAAGGGGCCGATCTGGGCATTTTCGCCAATCACCGAGCTTTCAATCACGCTGTAGGGGTGAATTTCGGTGCCGCGGGCGATGCGGGAGTCGCGGATGACACAGCCAAAGCCCACGCGCACGCCCTCCTCAAGCACCACGTCGCCTTCGAGCAGCACGTTGGCGTCAATGAATACATCCTGTCCCACTGTCACCTGGCCGCGCACATCCAGACGTTCAGGGTCGGCCAGGGTAACCCCGGCCAGCATCAGCCGTTCGGCCTGCTGACGCTGCCAGGCCCGCTCCAGTGCCGCCAGCTGGACGCGGTTGTTCACGCCTTCCACCTCGGTCACCGTGGCCGGCTGGGCAACGCGGATGGTGATGCCCTGGGCCGCTGCCAGGCCGATTATATCGGTCAGGTAGTACTCGCCCTGGGCATTGCGGTTGGACAGTGACGGCAGCCAGGCCTTCAGGTGCTTTGCAATCACGGCGAGAATGCCGGTATTGACCTCGCGGATGGCCCGCTGTGCCTCGCTGGCATCCTTGTGCTCGACAATGGCGGTAACCCGGCCTTCTTCGTTGCGCACGATGCGGCCGTAACCGTTGGGATCATCCAGGGTAACAGTAAGCAGCGCCAGCTGGCGTTCATCGAGGGTATCCACCAGCTGATGCAGGGTGTCCGTGCGGGTCAGAGGCACGTCGCCGTACAGGATCAGGACCCGTGCCTGATCCGGAAGATGCGGCAGCACCTGCGCCACCGCGTGGCCGGTGCCCAGCTGCTCGGACTGCTCCACCCAGTTTACCGGGTAGGTATCGCTGGCTTCCCGGACCCGGTCGCCGGCATGGCCGATGACAACATGGATCTGTTCAGCATCCAGGGCCATGGCCGTTTCAATGACATGATGCAGCATGGGCTTACCGGCCACAGGGTGCAGAACCTTGGGTAATGAGGATTTCATCCTGGATCCCTGGCCGGCGGCCAGGATGACGACGTGTAGCGGACTCATGGAACAGTCAGGCTCCCGGAGCGATATAAGTCACAGAAAACAAAAAAGCCGCACCCCGGACCGGAATACCAACGCTTTGCGTCAGGAATCCAGCCGCGCAGGATGCGGCCCTGGCGTTCGGCAGACCCGGAAGAAAATGCCTAGCGCATTTTCTTGCGCAGCTGCTGGATGGTGCGAAGCTGTGCCACAGCTTCCGCCAGTTCCGCAGCCACCCGGGAATACTCGAATTCACCGGTCTTGTTGGCAAGCGCCTTCTCTGCTTCTTTCCGGGCTTCGATCGCGGCAGCTTCGTCCACGTCCTTGGCCCGGACCGCGGTGTCGGCCAGAAGCGTTACCAGATTGGGCTGTACCTCAAGATAGCCACCGGATACGTAAAGAATTTCTTCTTCACCTCCCTGCTTGATAATACGTACAGGGCCGGGTTTGAGGGCGGTCAGCAGCGGCGCGTGACCGGGGGCGATACCCAGATCACCTTCGGAACCTGCCGCGATCAGCATTTCCACCAATCCGGAATAGATCTTGGTTTCGGCACTTACAACGTCACAATGCACGGTCATTCCCATGTCAGTTGCCTCTCTGATCGATCCGGAAATTCGGGCAGAGGGTGAGGATTACTCACCCTTGCTCTTCATTTCCTTCGCTTTCTCGACCGCTTCCTCAATGGTACCGACCATGTAGAAGGCCTGCTCGGGCAGGTCGTCGTAGTCGCCGTTGAGGATGCCCTTGAAGCCGCTGATGGTTTCTTTCAGCGGGACGTATTTACCGGGCGCGCCGGTGAATACCTCAGCGACGTGGAAGGGCTGGGACAGAAAACGCTCGATCTTACGGGCACGGGCGACGATCAGTTTGTCGTCTTCGGACAGCTCGTCCATACCCAGGATCGCGATGATGTCTTTCAGTTCCTTGTAGCGCTGCAGTACAGACTGCACGCCACGGGCCACGTCATAATGTTCCTGACCGATCACCAGCGGATCCAGCTGCCGGGAGGTGGAATCCAGCGGGTCAATCGCCGGATAGATACCCTTGGCGGCAATGTCACGGCTCAGTACCACGGTCGCATCCAGGTGCGAGAAGGTGGTGGCCGGAGACGGGTCAGTCAGGTCGTCCGCCGGTACGTATACCGCCTGGATAGAGGTGATGGAGCCTGTCTTGGTGGAGGTGATCCGCTCCTGCAGGCGGCCCATTTCCTCGGCCAGGGTGGGCTGATAACCTACCGCAGACGGCATCCGTCCCAGCAGTGCTGATACTTCGGTTCCGGCCAGGGTGTAACGGTAGATGTTGTCGACGAACAGCAGTACATCACGACCTTCGTCACGGAACTTCTCGGCCATGGTGAGACCGGTCAGGGCCACACGCAGACGGTTTCCGGGGGGCTCATTCATCTGGCCGTAAACCATGGCAACCTTATCGAGAACGTTG
>MDTE01000123.1_pt1 | contig 11147 bp, 11 predicted proteins | sample 811231 | NCBI WGS metagenome assembly MDTE01 (sample SAMN05326651, study PRJNA326480) | marine metagenome | isolation source: seawater | place: Indian Ocean: Red Sea | collected 2010 | reverse complement strand
TTTGATCTTAAAGTATTTCTATTTATACCTAAAAGTTTAGCTGCTTTTATTTGATTTCCATTAAAATGATTAAGAGTTTTTATTATCATTGGTTTTTCAAATTCATTTGTAACTCTTTCAAATAAATTTAAATTAGATTCATCTATATCCATATTTTGAAAAAAATGGTCTAAAATTGAGCTAATTACATCTTTAAGAGAATCTCTACCTAGTACAAGGTTGTTACTCTTTATTGAAGGACTTTTATCTATATTTTCAATCATTTCACTCAATATTTCGCTGGAAATTATATTATCCTGAAATAATACGCAAATCCTTTTAAACAAATTCTCAAGTTCTCTAACGTTACCAGGCCAATTATAATTTTTAAGAAATTCTTCACTTGAATTATCAAGTTGTTTATTACCATTGGAAAATTTAGTTAAGAAAAATCTTGATAAGGATATGATATCATCTTCTCTTTCTCTTAATGGTGGTAATTGAATATTAATAACGTTTAATCTGTAAAATAAATCTTCTCGAAAAAGACCATCTTTAGTAGCACCATGTAGATTTTTATTTGTGGCTGAAATTATTCTTACATTAGTTTTTTTAACTTCTCTACCTCCAACACGCGAAAATTCACCAGACTGTAATACTCGTAATAGTCTAGATTGAATATCAATTGGCATATCCCCAATTTCATCTAAAAAAATTGTACCTCCGTCTGCTTTTTCAAAATAACCAATTGTTTTTTTTTCTGCACCTGTAAATGCCCCCTTTTCATAACCAAAAAGTTCACTTTCAATTAATTCTCTTGGTAATGAAGCCATATTGATTGCGATAAATTCATAATTTTGTCTATTACTATAGTCATGAATTGCCTTTGCAACTAATTCCTTTCCAGTACCAGATTCTCCAGTTATCAGGACTGTATGATCTGTTTTTGTAATTTTAGCAATAATTCTATATACATTTTGCATAGGAGACGAGGTTCCTATCATTGGAAGTTTCTCATCATTTAAAGAAACTTTATTTAAAGTTTTTTCTTTTTTTAGGGATTTATTAACACATATTGTTAAATCATTTAAATCAATTGGCTTAGGTAAATATTCAAAAACATCTAATTGATTGGCTTTGATAGCAGTAAGAATATTATTTTTTGCACTTATAATAATAAATTCTTGATTTGCATTTTTTTCTTTTAATTTGGTAACTAATTCCAAACCGTCGCCATCTGGTAAAACAACATCAGTAATTATTAAATCAAATGATTCTTTTTCTATAAGAAACCAAGCTTCAGAAATTGTAGAGACAGTTTTTATATGAGTTTTTGAATTACTTAAAGCCCTTTCCATTAATCTTCTTAAGGAAAAGTCATCATCAATTATTAAAATTTTATTTTCATCAATCATATAGGAATTCTAATTAAAATCTTTGTAATATTTTCAAGTGAGTTTATTTCAATAAAACCATAATGAGCGTTAATAATTTTTTTTACCAAATATAAACCAATTCCTGAACCCTTTTTTTTTGTAGTATAGAAGGGATTAAATATTTTTTCTAAATTTTCTTTTTTAATTCCAATGCCATTATCTTCAATGATAATTTCAACAAAATTTTGTTTTTGTTTATCTATAACATTAGGAATTCTTATTGTATGGCCAAAAAGAAAAGAGGTTGAGATTTTTAAATATGAATTATTATTATTTTTTGATGATTCTATAGCATTTAAAATCAGGTTTTCAAAAACTTGTATAAATAGATTTTTGTCAATTTCTAAATCTGGTAAAGATGGATCAAAATTTTCAATAATTTTTATTTTATTTTTCTTAAGCTGAAGTTTAAAAGTTGAATATCGAATTATTTCATGAATATTTTCCTTTTTTTTTACTACATTTAAAAAATTTGCATTTGGACCACTTAACCTTTCAGTAATTTCTATAACTCTGGATGTCTCTTTTTTTATTATTTCAATTAGTTCTGAATCACTATTTTGTATATTTTTTTCTAAAATTTGAGCAGCTAATTTTATTGATGATAAAGGATTATTTATCTCATGCATTAGAATAGATAGAGTTTCATCAAGAATACTAAATTGATTATTATCAAGATATTTATCAATGTTTTGGTCTTCTTTTTTTTTTATAATTATAAAAAAAAAATCTTTATTTTCTTCAGGTAAAATACATCTAATTTCAGCAGATATAACATCCTTAAAAGGAATGTCTTTTAATAAAAAAACCCCAGTACTTGATAAAAGTTTTTTTAAATACCCTAAAAAATATGAATCTTTATAAAATAATTCAGATAAATTTTTTCCTAATAAAAAATTAGAACTTTTAGAAAAAAAAACCTCACCTTCGTGATTTATATATTCGATTAAAAGATTATCTTTTTTAACTGCTAATAAAGGATCAGGAATTCGATCAAGAAAATTTTTAAAAAAAGTTAAATCTTTATTCTTTTTCATTATATTAAGAAAAAAAATGGTTTATATATCTCTTAACTTTTCTATGATCTAAACTTAAATTTATTTTCTTTCTAAATTCATTTGAATTATCTAACGATTTTGAATACCAGCACAAATGCTTTCTGAAAGTTTTAATTCCAATCTCTATATCATAATGATCTAGTACCTTTTCAAAATGTTGTAAAATTATGTCTTTTTTTTCTTTTAAAGTAATTTTAAAAATCTTTTTTTCTAAATTTTTCATTTCATTAAATATCCAGGGTCTTCCGTATGAACCTCTTCCGATCATCAATCCATCAGCTTTTGAACACATAAGAGAATTTACTACATCTTTAGATTCAATTATATCTCCGTTTACAATCACTGGAATATTAACTTCATCTTTTACATTTTTAATAAATGACCAATCAGACTGTCCTTTAAACATTTGACACCTTGTTCTACCATGAACTGTTATCATTTTTATACCAAAAGATTCAGCTTTTTTTGCTATTTTAGGTGCATTAAGGTTATTTTCATCCCACCCTTTTCTCATCTTTAGAGTGACTGGAATATTAACTGAACTGACTACTGACTCAATAATCGAATATGCCAATTTCTCATCTTTCATTAAAGCTGATCCTGCATATCCATTAACTACTTTCTTAACAGGACATCCCATATTAATATCTATAATATCAGCTCCCTTATCTTCGCAAATTTTTGCAGCTTCAGACATTACACCAGAATCACAACCAGCTATCTGAATTGCGGATAAATGATTTGAATCCTTTTTGATCATTTTCATTGTTTTTTTATTTTTTTCTATTAATGCTCTACTTGCTATCATTTCAGAAAAAACTAAACCCGGCTCAAATTTTTTTATGATTTCTCTGTAAGGATAGTCTGTTACTCCAGACATTGGAGCAAGTAAAATATTATTTTTAAGTTTTAAATTTCCTATTTTCATTATCAATTTAAAAGTTTAATTCCAAAATATGAAAAATTAATAACAAAATAACATAATAATATTATTTTAAAGCTTGTTTTAGTTGTTAAACCATAAAAAAATCTTAAAACAAGAAGAAAAAGTATTATAATTGTTGAAAACAAGCTTAGTAATGATTTTTCATTAAAAAAATAGTTAATATCTTTATATTCTTCTACGTAAAAAAAATAACCAGAAATCAATGATATAACCAATAGAATTAATGTAAGAATTAAAAATCTAATAGTTAATAATTCTCCTTCATAAATTGAGGGTAATAAACTGCTAAAATATTTGTTATATGTTTGATTTTTTAAGATTCTCTCTTGAACAAAAACAGATAATGAAGTTACTAAACTAATTGTTAAAATAGAATAAGACAATAATGAACTTAAAATATGAATAATTAAGAGTTTGTTATTAAAAAGCTCTAGCTCAATATTATTAGAATTATAAAATGAGTTACTTACCAAAAAAAAGAAAAGTAATATTAAAAAAAAGGGCAGAAATATTACTCTTAACCTTATAAAAGTATTAGATAAAATTGATAGAATAAAATAAATCGAGAGGAAAATGATCGTCAATAATAATGATATAATTGTCAAATTATTTGAATCACTATATAGTTTAAAAAAATACACAATCAAATATGTAGCAATTAAGAAAAATATATGGGAAAAAAAAATTGTTTTATTTAAGAAGCTTTTCTTTTCTATATGTAAAAAACATATTAAACAAAATACTAAAAAATTTAGGATTAAAATTGAATTTATTAAAATATCTAAATGCATAATTAAATAAACAAAACATTATTTTTAATGAAAAAAAAAAATATAGCAATAATACTTAGTGGAGGAATAGGAAAAAGATTTAAAGGAAAATTACCTAAACAGAATTACAAAATAAATAATAAATCAATTCTTGAGTTGAGTTTATTAAAATTTTTAAAAAAAGATTTTCATAAAATCATAATTGTTAGTCATAAAACAATAATCATAAAAACAAAAAAAAAATATGAAAATGTTAAGATTAAGGTTGTGCTTGGTGGAAAATCTAGACAAGATTCTGTAAAAAAGGGTTTAATTGAAGCAAAAAAGTATCAACCAGATAATGTCATAATTCATGATTCTGTAAGACCTTTTTTTTCAAATTATCTTTTAGATAAATTAATTTACAAACTTAATAATAATAATTGTGTATTTCCAATTTTAAAAATTAATGACTCAATAAGGTTTATAGATAAAAAAAATTACAAAAATATTAATAGAGAAAATGTTTTTTCAATTCAAACTCCACAAGGCTTTAACTTTAAAAAAATATATAATACTTATCAGAAGATTAAAAAAAATTATACAGACGATTCAATAATTGCATTTGAAAATGGTATAAAAATTTCTACAATAGATGGTGAAAGAGACAATTTTAAGATTACAACAAAAGAGGATTATGAATATGCTAAACAAAGATTTAATAATAAAGAAATGAGTATCAGAATTGGACAAGGTTTCGATGTTCACAATTTTACAGCCGGAAAATACATTATAATATTAGGTGTAAAAATACCCTTTAATAAAAGTCTCGAGGGGCATTCAGATGCTGACGTAGGTTTTCATTGTATAGTCGATTCTATACTTGGCGCAATTGGAAAAGGTGATATAGGTGATCATTTTCCTCCATCTGATCCAAAATGGAAAAACAAACCTTCTAAATACTTTATGGATTTCTCTAAAAATTTGTTAATAAAAGAAAAATTTAAAATCAATAATATTGATGTTACCTTAATTTGTGAAAAACCAAATTTTACACAATATAAAAATAAGATGAGGAAAAGTATTAGCGATACACTAGATCTAGAAATAGACAAAATTAATGTTAAAGCAACAACTACGGAAAAATTAGGCTTTGTGGGTAGAGAAGAAGGTATTGCTTGTCAATCAGTAGTTAGTATTTCAAAAATTGATGAAACTAAATAAAATATCATTAAGCTTCTGTACCTCTTGTGGGATAGGAAGCATATCATCCTTTCCAGGTACATTAGCTTCTTTTTTAACACTTATTCCTGTTTGGTTTATAAAAGAAAATCTTGGATTTAATAATTTAATTCTTATTATTTTTATTTATGGTCTGATCTCTTTTTTTTGCATAAAAATTGTTATCCAAAATCAAGAAGAAAAAGATCCGAGTTTTATTGTTGCAGATGAGCATTTAGGTCAAGCTATTTCACTTATTTTTTGTGAACAAAGAATTTTTGACTTTTTTTTTGCCTTCCTATTATTTAGATTTTTTGATATATTAAAGCCTTTCCCGATTAGTTTTTTTGACAAAATTAAAAATTCAAGTGGAGTTTTGCTTGATGATATTGTTGCGGGCTTATTTGTATGTTTAATTTTTTTAATTTTTTATGCAATTTAATTTTTTAAAAAAAGAATTTATTAATAATTTAAGAAAGAAAAAAATTAAGATTTGTATCGCTGAATCAATCACAGGGGGATTCTTAAGTTCTGAACTGGTAAAAGTTCCAAATGCCTCACAATATTTAGAATACGCTTTTGTAACGTATAGTTTAAATTCAAAAGACTCTCTTTTTAATATTAAACGACATATTAAAAAATATGGAGTTGTTAGTTATGAGGTGGCTGAATTAATGGTAAAAAAAATAAGAAAGTTTTCAAAAGAAAAGAATTTATTATCAATCTCCTGTACAGGTTTTGCAGGCCCAGAATCTGATAAAAAACACAATTTGGGAACAGTCTATATTGGTGCCATGTATTTAAAAGAATTTAAAGTGATAAAAAAAAAAATTAAATCGAAAGACAGAAAAAAAATTATTAAACTAACAGCTTTGGAGATGATTAAAATTTCTAACAGCTTAATTACTTGATTTCGTACAATATAACTTTTTCACCATTATTTTTTAAAAACAACTCTTTTTTTATTACTTGTTTTCTGAAAACCGTATTATTTTGAAAGTTATAATGATAGTTCTCCAATTCAGATTTTTTTTTTATTTTGAATAAGATGTCATCATTTAAAGAACCTATTTTTAGAAAATTATCATGTAAAATAAAAAGATTATCTTTACTAAAAAATAATGAGTAAGTTAAGAAAGAAGATATTATAATCAAAAAAATTGCATGTTTACTGATAATAAATTTCATTTATAAAAAATTTTTAAAAGGATCTTTTGAAGAGAATTGAATATCTACATTTTTGTCTTCTATTCTCAATAGTTGATTGTATTTAGCAATTCTTTCAGATCTTGATAATGAACCAGTTTTAATTTGCCCTGACGCAACACCAACAGCTAAATCTGAAATAAAAGTATCCTCTGTTTCACCTGATCTATGTGAAACTATCGTAGTAAAGTTATGAGTTTTTGCAAAATTGATTGCTTCAATTGTTTCAGTAAGAGTTCCAATTTGATTTAATTTTATTAAAATTGAATTCCCACAATTATCTTTAATTCCCTTTTTTAAACGATCAATGGATGTAACAAAAAGATCGTCACCAACAAGTTGACATTTATTTCCCAAGGCATTAGTCAGATTTTTCCATCCTTCCCAATCTTCTTCATCTAATCCATCTTCAATTGAAATTATTGGATAATTATCTAATAAATTTTCATAATATTTAATAAGTGACTCAGATTTTAAATTTAATGATTCACCACTTAAATTGTAAAGCTTGTTTTTATAAAATTCTGATGAAGCAACATCTAAAGCAATAAAAACTTCTTTACCCGGTTTATATTTGGCTCCATCTATAGACTTTAAAATTAAATCCAAGCACTCTTTGTTAGAGGAGATTTCTGGAGAAAACCCTCCCTCATCACCAACTGAAATAGAGTAACCTTTTTTTTGTAGTAAAATTTTTAAATTTTGAAATATTTCACACCCGGCCCTTAAAGATTCACTAAAAGAATTAAATCCCATTGGAATTATCATGAATTCTTGAAAATCTAGATTATTATTAGAATGGCAACCTCCATTAATTATGTTCATCATTGGAGTTGGTAGAGTATTCATTACTCCTCCTAAATATCTGTATAGAGGTAATTTAAAAAATTTAGCTGAGGCTTTGGCACAAGCTAAAGAAACAGCTAATATGGAATTTGCCCCAAGTCTAGACTTATTTCTTGTTCCATCTAAATCAATAAGAGTTTGATCTAAATTTTTTTGATCTGATGCGTCAAATCCTAATATTGTTTGCTTAATTTCAGAATTAATCAAATTTACAGCATTTTTTACACCTTTAGAAAAAAATCTATCCTTATTGCCATCTCTTAATTCGTGAGCTTCAAAACTACCTGTAGAAGCTCCTGACGGTACAGATGATCTTGCAAAAATATTACAGTCTAGTTCAATTTCAACCTCAACTGTTGGGACTCCTCTACTATCTAAAATTTCTCTTCCAAATATATTTTTTATTACTGACATATATTTAAATATTTTTATTCTTTGCTAAATTATCATAAAGTTTCAATGAATGAATCAGTTTTCCTAATTTTTTTAAAGGAATCATACTTTGGCCATCTGATGGAGCTAATTGAGGGTTTTCATGAGTTTCCATAAAAATTCCTGCAATTCCAGCTGTTGTAGAAGCTTTAGCTAACAGGCTAACAAATTTAGATTCTCCAGATGATTTATTTTTAGCTCCACCGGGTAATTGTACTGAATGAGTTGCATCAAAAATAACTGGGAAACCAGTCATTTTTAAAATATCTAAAGATCTTAAATCTGTAACAAGATTATTATAGCCAAAAACGGTCCCCCTCTCTGTTAACATAATATTATTATTATTTGTTGATAAAATTTTCTTAACAACATTTTTCATATCCATTGGTGAAAGAAATTGACCTTTTTTAACATTGACAGGTAATCCAGTTTTACCTGCTTCCAAAAGTAAATCTGTTTGCCTACACAAAAATGCAGGTATCTGAATTATATCAAGTACGTTTTTAGCTTCATGAATTTGTGAAACGTCATGGACATCGGATGTAACTAAACAATTAAACTTTTCCTTTAATTCAGAAAGTATATTTAATCCTTTTTTTATCCCAACACCTCTTTCACTTTTATGACTAGTTCTATTAGCTTTATCAAATGAACTTTTATAAATATAATTGAATTGTAATTTCTTTGATAAGTCATCTATCTCCGCACAAATATCTAATGCATGATTTCTACTTTCTATTTGACATGGTCCTAAAATAAACGTGATCTCTTTATTATTTGATACTGAAAAATTTTTAAATTTAATATTAATATTTTTCATTTCACTGATTTTTTTTTCATAGATGCTTTTATATATGAATTAAAAATTCTATGAGGTTTAAATGGTGTTGATTTCAACTCCGGATGAAATTGAACTCCGATGAACCATGGATGATCTTTTCTCTCCATTGCTTCAACAAGATTCCCATCAGGTGATATTCCCGAAACTACAATACCACTTTTTTTAATATCATTAACAAAATTATAATTAACTTCATATCTATGTCTATGTCTCTCATGAATAATTAATTTCTGATAAATATCATAGACTTTAGTGCCTTTTTCTAATTTTGATTTATAAGAACCTAACCTCATACTACCTCCGAGATTTTGAAGATCCTGTTTAAATTTCTTATTATCTTTTACCCATTCATGCAACATTGAAATTACCGGTAAAGGGGTTTTGCCAAATTCAGTGGAAGATGCCTTTTCGAAACCTTTTAAATTTCTCAAAGATTCTATTATTGCTAACTGCATTCCAAAACAAATACCAAGAAAAGGAATTTTATTTTGTTTTGCGTATTTAATTGCATTGATTTTTCCTTCTGAACCGTCTTTACCAAAACCTCCAGGTACTAAAATTCCGTCATAATTTTTTAGTATTTTTGCACAACCAGAATATTTATTAAGTTTCCTAGAATCAATCCATGATATATTTACTCTGGTATTGTTAAAGATCCCACTATGAAAAAGTGCTTCATTCAAAGATTTGTATGATTCTGTTAAATTTGTATATTTTCCAACAATTCCAATTTCAACATTACCTTTTAAGTTTTTAAACTTTTTCAGAAATTTTTTCCATAAACTTAAATTTAATTTTTTTTTAATAGTAATATTAAAATTCTTATATATTTCTTTTAAAATCCCTTGTTCTTTTAGTTTAAGTGGAACTTCATAAATTGTGCTTACGTTTTCAACCATAATTACTGACTCATGTGACAAATTACAAAATAAAGAAATTTTATTCTTTTGCTCATTACTAAATTTTTTTTCAGTTCTACAAAGTAAAATATCAGGTTGAATCCCTAAACCCAAAAGCTCTTTAACTGAATGTTGCGTAGGTTTTGTTTTAAATTCATTAGCAGACTTTAAAAAAGGTACTAATGTTAAATGAATAAAACATGTTTTATTACTTCCTAATTCATTTCTTAGCTGCCTTAATGCTTCTAAGAAAGGCAGACTTTCAATATCTCCAACAGTGCCACCAATTTCACAAATAACAAAATCTTCTTTATTTAAATCATCTTTAATAAAATTTTTTATTTCATCAGTTACATGAGGAATTACTTGAACAGTTGAACCTAAGTAATCGCCTTTACGCTCTTTTTTTAAAACTTTTGAATAAACTTTACCCGTTGTTATATTATCACTTTTTTTTGAAATATTCCCAGTAAATCTCTCATAGTGGCCTAAATCCATATCTGTTTCCGCACCATCATCAGTTACAAAAACCTCCCCGTGTTGTGATGGATTCATTGTCCCAGGATCAATGTTTAAATAGGGATCTAATTTTCTTACTCTAACTTTAAAGTTTGACAATTGAAGTAGTGATGCAATAGATGATGAAACTATTCCCTTACCAAGTGAAGATACAACCCCACCTGTAATAAAGATGAATTTAGTCATATTTTATCATAACGTAAAAGTTAGAGTTTATTCAATTGGAACTTTTAATTCTTCACCAATATCATTTTCAACATCAAACTCTTCTGGAATTAAATCTAATCTATCTATAATTGAATCATCTGTTGAATCAATTATAGATTCCTTATTAAACTTATTATTAGCAACAATAACTAAAGATATACTGGTAAGAAAAAAACATACTGCTAAAAAGGATGTTGTTTTAGTCAAGATATTTGAAGCCCCTCTGGCTGTTAAAAAATCTCCTAATCCAGCACTAGATTGTCCAATTCCCAAGCCACCACCTTCAGACTTTTGAAGTAAAACCAGAACAACTAAAAAAACGCAAACAATCAAATGTATAGATAGAACAACAGCAAACATTGATTAACAATAGTAAAAAAAATAAAAAAATCAATTAAAATAACAATAAGACAGGATTTTTTTTATTTCATCAAATTTAATACTTGCACCACCCACTAACACTCCATTAACTTTAGATTCTTTAATAATCTCTCCTATATTTGAAGCATCGACAGATCCCCCATAAAGAAACGAGACCTTTTGTGAAAATTTATTATTTTTTAAGAAATTTGTTACAAAGTTTTTTACTTCAAAGATTTCTTTAGTAGAGGGTGTAATTCCGGTTCCAATTGCCCAAATTGGTTCATAAGCAATAATAATATGATCAAGAGACTTTGGAATACTCTCTAATATTTGTTTTGATAGGGTTTCAAAAGTTTTATTTTTTTTCTTTATTTCAATTGACTCACCAATACAAATTATCGGTATTAACTTATTTTTAGAAATTAAATCTGCTTTATCATATACC
>MDTE01141024.1_pt1 | contig 11148 bp, 7 predicted proteins | sample 811231 | NCBI WGS metagenome assembly MDTE01 (sample SAMN05326651, study PRJNA326480) | marine metagenome | isolation source: seawater | place: Indian Ocean: Red Sea | collected 2010 | reverse complement strand
TCTTTAATTTGAGGTTCTAAGTTACTTTTAATTCCTAGGTAATAATCATGACGTCCAACTAATTCGAGAAGTTTTTTTTCACTGAGTTTTAGTGAGTTTAATTTTCCAATTAAGATTTTAATCGAACGAACAAATTCTCCATAATAATCTTCATCTCCAATTAAATGACGTGACTCAGCAAATTTTGTGACTGTTTTAATATCCTTTTTTGAGTCAATAATCGCTTGTTTTAAAGTTAAAAAAGATATTCCAACTTCTAGCCCCAAGTCCCAAAGTGAGTTATTGAGAGCAGTGATAAACTCACGAATATTCTTATTCGACTTTTGGTATAGAAATAATAAATCAACATCACTTTTGGGTGATAAATCTTGTCTTCCGTAACCTCCAACAGCAATTAATGAAAAATTGGAAACGGGGAACTGATTTTGAATTTCTTTGACCAGCTCTTTGACTATTTGATCGACTAATTGAGTATGGTTTTGATTAAATTGTAAACCGTCATTAGTTTTAATGAGTGTATTAAAGAGTTTTTCTCTTTCATTTTGGTACTTTTTCTTCAGTTCTAGGGCTTTTTTCATTAATAAAAATTTAACACTTATTATATCTAATAAAATTCAGAATCACATTATGTCTGCAGTCACAGTTTCTGATTTATTTAGTGTCTTAAGAAGAGGTTTCAGAGATATTTATTTTTTAGCTTCTTGTTTTGATTATCATCGCCAGCCCAAAAAAAAAATTATTTGTTATCCAAGGCGCCCTTTTAATCCATTGTATATGATATTAAAAGTCAGATGGGGGTTGCCTGTTAAATTTACGTCATCTCTTGATGAAGCTGATCTGGAAGTTTACTTCGATGACCATACCAATAGTCAATTTCAAGAAATTACTAATCTTAACCACGTTAGAACAATTAATAAAAATTGCATCGACATTAGTAAGTCACGCGTTGATTTTATTTTTAAGGAAGTTTTTGGTTATTCACTAATCGTGAACCCATCGGAAGATAATCAACTAATTTTAGAAAAGTCAGAAGAAAATGCAAAACATGATGGAAAAATTATTCAATCACCAATCCGTCCTCATTTGATTGATCATAACAAAGTTTATCAGAAAGTTATTAATAATATCTATTATGATTTTGCTATCGACTATCGAGTTGTATGGGTTAAAGATGAAATTGCGCTTACTTATATTAAGTATGCTCTAAAAAAAGATAGGTTTAAATCTAAAACTGTTTACTCAAAAACAGTATCTGTTTCTAAATTATTTACTGAATCAGAAATAAAATTAATCAAAAGTTTTTGTAAAAAATTTCAATTAGACTTTGGTGAATTAGACATACTGCGAGATCGGTTAACTAAAAAAATATATATTGTTGATGTGAATAAAACTGCTTGGGGGCCACCTGATAAGATTGCATTGCAAGATGGGAAACGAGCAATTCAAATTATTAATAAAAAGTTTCAAGAAAGTTATCTAAATTAAAAACCCCTCTTTAAGAAAAAAGAGGGGTTTATGAGGAGGCGCAGTACGTACTTAGTTATTAATTTGATAGACTGCCGTTGAGCCTGAAAGCTCGTAAGCCCCAATTAGTAATGGGCCATCATTCAGGGCTTTATAGGCTGGAGGGGTTTTGTCTGCAGGGATGAAGACTAACGACTCTGGAGATATATCTCCGCCAGTCATTTTGGTACCATCACCAAAAAAGTTTCTACCATTAAAGTATCCAACAAATTTTGGTTTAATGATGCCCGTAATGTCATACATCATTATCCCCCCTTGTCTCTCTAGGCCTACAAAAACATAAGTTTTGCCATCAATTTCTCCAACTGTGATTGCCTCAGGCTCGGCCCCTTTGTCATCACTTCGATCGTCAAAGGATCCAGCATCCTCGTTCCAGTTAAAAAATCCAGTGAAGGCAGTTCGAACGGCAATATCGTTACCACTATCGTAGATAATATTTCCTGAGTTACCATCCATGATTGCGAAAGATCTTCCCCCGTAACCATAGATTTCTTCATAAAAACCATCATTGTTCGCATCACCCATGGCAGTGGTTGTTTTGAGACGACCTAAGTTTTCATTTTTTTGAAGCTCCTTTGCGTTAGGAAACACTGAGGGATCTAAAGTTAGATCTTTAACTCTTACCTCTTCAGAAAAACCGTCATAGTCCTTTGCGTCACCCTCATTAGCCATTAAAACGTAATCGTACATCTCGCCATTAATTTCTTTCGAGATAACTACGATTGTATCGGGTTGATACATTCCTTTAACTGGCCAAGGCTGAATATTAATTCTGTTATCTTTGTTAGACGCATCGAGTGCAGATTGTGACCAATCTTTATATCCAAGACCGAAATAATCAGTCACAAGGCCATACTCAATATTGATTTTGGCAATAACATTATTTTCCTGTAATGAAACATAAGCGTGCTTTGAGTCACCGCTGACAGCGATATATTCAGGTTCTGCATCTTGTTCAAAAGTTGCACCAGGCTTTACAATTCTTCCACCCTCAGGAGCACCATTTCGAGTGAAGTAAATATGTCTTATGCGATCTTCGCTAGGCCCTACAAACCAATTGTTTAGATCAATGATGGAAACAGATCCCTTGGGGTCAATGGAATAGTCGTCATTTGGCTCGCCTTCGTTGGCAACTAGTGCGTATTTACCATCTGGAGTAAAAGCTACGTTATCTGGAAGAGCTCCGACGCTATAGCCAAAAGCTAATTTTAAGGTAGCAAGATTATAGAATAAGACCATTCCATTTTCTTGTTTGTTTTCAGCCTCAATAGCAAGGGCTAAAAGGCCTGCTTTTTCTGAAACAGCAACACTGTTTATTCCCCCTACGCCAGCTCGAGGATTAATTGAAATTTCCTTTTTTGTGTAAGGAAGATTTGCAATACTTAATACATCAACAGTTTTAGTAAGGTTGTTTGTAACAAAAATTCTACTTCTAGCAGGGTCATAGGCAGCAATTTCTGAGCCACCCTCATCCCATGAGAATGTTGAATATCCAGTTATTTTATTTAATTCGAGAGCTTGCGCGCTTGAAAAAAACAATCCAAGGATAATGATTAAAAATTTCATATTTTATCTCCAACTTAATTAAAGTCATATTTGAACAAATAGAGGTGTAATTTTGATTACAATTATATTAACGAATTATTAAAAACTTTTGATTAGCTTGAATAATTTATAAACTTTATTCGTCTTAGTGATAGTTTGGTAATCTGATAGTTCTAACTGACTTTGCAAATCCTCTTTTAGACTTAAATTTTTTAATGCGGCTGATGAGCCTTTACTCCAAGAATAAAGAAAATGAATTATTGCACCAAATTCATATCCAAAAGCCCTTTCTTCCTCAGTAAGAAAATTTATGATTTTTTCAATTTTTTTATCACAATCTTCTTTTGATAAAATTTCTTTGCAATGTCTTAAATATACAATGTAAGCGATCAAAATCTTCTCACTATATCCGATACCAATTAAAGGATAACTTAATATCGAACTAAACGCGAATTGTGCTCTCGTTTTGGAATTTTGCTCCCAACCCAAATCTGAAATTTTAAAAGATAATTCAATTATCCTTTTTTGCTCTAAACTTATCTTTTTATTTTTAAATTTAAGGTATTTTCTCTCTACCCATGAAAAAGATTTATCATTAAAAATTAAAAATCTACATTTATTCTTAGCGATAAAATCTAATGATATTTTCGTTGGATCTTGTATACGATGTTTTTTGCTTAAATTATTATAAATAAAGCCTTCTCTTATTCCATATCGAGGATAAATCAATTCAACACAATTTGTTGTAATAAAAATTAGTTTGATAATTTTTAAAGCAATATGAATGTGCTCGACTCTGTCTGGTGAAACTTTTGGTACTTTAGATAGCTCTTCATTGTTTAGACTTAACAATCTTTTTTCTAAATCTTCAAAATTTTTTTTAGTTATTCTTAATTGATGTATTTCATTTAAGGGAAGGTTATTTAAATGAATAAAGCATCTAGCTATGGTCCTAAATGTTCCTCCAATAAGGTAAAATATTTCTTCATTTCTGTGACTTAATTTTAATTCTTTTTCAAAATCCGATATTTTATTTTTTTTAATTTCAAAATTTAAGATGCCTACGGGGAATGATTTTACTTTATCAATTTTTGTTTTTTTAATTGATGCTAATTCTATACTCCCACCTCCCATATCAATCATAACCCCATGTGCTTCTGGAATTGCAGATAATACTCCTAATGCTGAAAGCTCAGCCTCTTCATCACCTTTTAATATTTTTATCTTACCCTTAAAGACCTTTGAAATATTTGAGACAACGTCTTTTTTATTGCTGGCATTTCTTATGGCAGCAGTACATAGAGCCACTTGATGATTAGTTTTTATTTCTTCTAATATTGAGTTAAAAAATATTATTGAATTGATACACTTCTTCTCAGCATCTTTAGTAATTTCACTAGTGCCTAACTTATATTGCCCCAATCCACAAAAAAATTTTTTGTTATACAAAATATCAGGACTTCTCATATTTCCCTTATAGATACAAAGTCTTACAGAATTTGATCCAATATCAATTAAGGCCAAAGAGTCTTTCTTATTGAGCATGTTTTTTTATCTTATAAATTATCATTCAATCATGAAAAAGCTAATTCTTGTTAGACATGCAAAATCTTCTTGGGAAGATGAAAATCTAGATGATTTTAATCGACCTCTTTCAACAAGAGGTGAATATAGTTCTAATGTAATGAAAAGTTTTATTGACCATAAGATTGACATAAATGACTTTAATATTTTTTCTTCAAACGCAATTAGAGCAAAAGCAACAACTGACATTATCTTTAATAATCAAAAAGTAACATTGCTAAGAGAGCTATATACATTTGAAGAAAAAGATTTGTTAAAATGGTTAAAAAGGCAAAAAAATAAAAAAAACACTATAATAATCGGCCATAATCCAGCATTAATTAATTTAATAAATCTTTTATGTAAAAATGATATTTTAAATTTTCCTACTTGTGCGGTATGCCAAGTAAATTTGAATATAGATTCATGGAGTGATATGAAAAAAAATATTGGAAATATAAGTTATCTTCAAAAAGTTAAAGATTTAAAAGAATATAACTATCATCAATGAGAAAATATTTTAATCGTGAAATTTCTTGGCTACGATTTAATGAGAGAGTAAATGAGATTTCTTTTGATGAAAACATTCCAATTCTTGAAAGATTAAATTTTATAAGTATCGCGGCATCAAACCTTGATGAGTTTTTTTCAGTGAGAGTAGCAGGATTAATTGAACAAGCTAAACTTGACCGAACAAAAAAAAGCTATGATGGTTTTATAGCTGATCAACAATTAGCTATGATTGATGATTTTACTAGGAAACTGATTTCTAAGCAAAATAGATCATTTGAAATTATTGAAAAGGAATTAAAAAAAAGTGGCATTTATATTGTTAGAGAAAAGTTTTTAAAAAAACATCAAAATAAAATAGAAAAGTTTTTTGAAGATGAAATACAAACCATTCTGACTCCTATTACAGTTGACTCCACACATCCATTACCATTCATTCCTAATTTATGTTTAAGTCTCATTGCAAAGATAAAACATAAAAAAACAAAAAAAGCTTTTATTTCAGTTGTAAGAATATCAGATTTAAAACAAAGATTTTTAAAAATTAAAGAAAATCAGGGTACTTATTTTTATCCTGTTGAACAGATTATAAATCATCAACTTAAAAATTTATTTCCAGATTTTACCATCCAAGATACTAATTTTTTTCGAGTAATTAGAGATAGCGATCTTGATGTTTTGGAAGAAGCTGACGATTTAATTAGAGAATTTAAAAAATTAGTAAGAGAAAGAAAAAGGGGAGAGGTAATAAGACTAGATGTTCAAAAAAAATTGAATAATGACTTTAAAAAACTAATTATTCGTGAATTGAAAGTTTCAGAAATTGAAATATTTGAATATGAAGATCTCTTAGGTTTTGACCAATTGTCAGAAATTTATAATAGCGTTCAAAATAAAAAATTAAATTTCTCTAAATTTAAAGCCCGATTTCCTCAACGAATTAATGATTTTGGAGGAGATTGCTTTGCTGCTATCAAACAGAAGGATTTACTAATTCATCATCCTTTCGAGTCATTTGATGTGGTTGTAAGTTTTCTTCAACAGGCAGCAAGAGACCCAGATGTTATCGCTATTAAACAGACTTTATATCGTACAAGTAATCAATCGCCCATAATTGAAGCTCTTATTAAGGCCGCAGAGAACGGAAAGTCAGTCACAGCTGTTGTTGAGTTAAAAGCCAGATTCGATGAAGAAAAAAATTTAAAATGGGCAGAAAATCTTGAGAAAGCAGGAGTTCAAGTCGTCTATGGCTTTATGAATTTGAAGATTCATGCAAAAGTTTCTATGGTAATAAGAAGAGAAAAGAAAAAACTTACTCACTATGTTCATTTTGGAACAGGTAATTATCACCCAATGACTGCTAAGGTTTACACTGACCTATCATTTTTCACTTCTAACATCAGTTTAGCTAGTGATGCCAGTAAACTTTTTCATTACATGAGTAGTTATAATATCGCAAAAGATTATAAAAAAATTTCATATGCACCTATTAATTTAAGAAATCATGTTTATGAACATATCGATTATGAAATAAAATTAGCTAAAAAAAACAAAATTGCCAATATTTGGCTTAAATTAAATAACTTAGTTGATCAAAAAATCATAGATAAGTTATATGAGGCTTCAAACGCAGGTGTAAAAATTACTTGTGTAATTAGAGGCATATGTTGTTTGGCCCCTGGAGTCAAAAATTTATCAGAAAATATCAAAGTCATTAGTATCGTGGGTAGGTTTTTAGAACATTCTCGCATAATTTGTTTTGGTAAAGGAAATTCACTGCCTAATAAAAATGCAAAAGTTTTTATTACATCAGCAGATTGGATGAGTAGAAATTTTGATAGAAGAGTAGAAACATTGGTACCTATTGAAAATAAGACAGTTCATGAGCAGATACTTTTTCAAATTATGAACACCGCAATTCAAGATAATCAAAATGCTTGGCAACTAAATGACAAAGGAGAATACTCAAAAATTAATTGTGATAACTCACTAAAAGTAGATTCACATAAATATTTTATGACAAATCCTAGTTTATCTGGTCAAGGATCGTCATTAAAAAAAACCAGAAATAAATGATCATTCCTTCACTAATATTTTCACTAGTAATTTTGAATATTATAATTTTTTTCAACGCATCACTGGGGATTTTTTTAATTATCTTGCTTTCTCAAGCATTAATTTATTTTTTGACTTATTATGTTTTAGAAACATATTTACAAAAAAATATTTTCGATTTTGAAAGTCCTTCTCGAATTTTTCAGAAAATTAGATACGCCTTACAACAAAATATTATGGATAAAGAGAGAAGAATTGAATTAGGTGATAAACAAAGTTTAGAGTACCAAGATATTCTTAACTCACTTGATTTTAGTTTAGCCATTATTGACCATGATTATAATTTAATTTTTGTAAATCATATTTTTAAAGAAGTTTTTCAATTAGATAAGGCAGATAATTTAAAAACAGATTTAAGAGATCTCGCTTTTTCTCCAGAACTGAAAGAAGTTATTCAAAAAAAGAAAAAAATTACATTTGATTGGCATCGTTACATCCCTAATGACCGATTTTATGAAGTGATATCCTTTCCTATAAATAAATTTATTTGCATTGCTCTTAAAGACATTACCAATGTTAAAAATTTAGAAAATATAAGAAGAGATTTTGTTGCTAATGTTAGTCATGAATTAAAAACCCCATTATCATCAATTATTGGATATACAGAAACATTATCAATTACAGATGATGCAAAAAATAAATCGAAATTTATTAAAACCATTTTAGAACAATCTGGAAGAATGAAATCTCTGATCGAGGATTTATTAAGTCTTAGCTCTTTAGAAAATGCATCCAAGTTAAACCAAAACCTTTCTTGTAATGTTCATGATGCTATTCAAATTGCTGTTAGCTCACTTGAGTCAGCAGTTTTAGCAAAAAAAATAAAAATCAACCTTCAAGTCAATGAGCCTTTTTTTGTAAAATGTTCTCAAAAGGAGTTAGTCCAAATCGCTATTAACATTATTGATAATTCAATCAAATACTCCAAGGCAGGAACTAAGATAACAATAAGTATAAGAAAAAAGCTCAATAATGATAGTTTGATTGAGTATGTAGAAATTTCATTTACAGATGAGGGCATCGGAATAGCAGAAGAACATATTCCAAGACTCACCGAAAGATTTTATAGAACTGATATTGCAAGATCTAGGGAGGTAGGCGGTACAGGGCTTGGTTTATCAATAGTCAAGCACATTACAAACAATAATCTTGGATACATTGATATTAAAAGCAAATTAGGTAAAGGATCTGAATTTTTAATAACACTTCCCTCATCAATGTCATAAAACTTTCATATTTCCTTAACATTTCATTTACTTAACTCATATATCAATCAGTCTTAACAATAAAAAATCAAAGGATAATAATAATGAAAAAATCAGTTGTTACATTATTAGCTCTTGTCGTCTCAACACTTTTTGCTGCTGAGTCTTTTGCAAGAGATCAAATAAATATAGTAGGTTCATCAACAGTTTACCCTTATGGAACAGTAAACGCTCAAAGACTTGGTGAGTCAGGATTTAAAACTCCCACATACAATCCGACAGGTACTGGCGGTGGAATGAAGTTATTCTGTGCTGGTGTTGGCGTTGAGCACCCAGACATTACTGGTGCTTCAAGAAACATGAAATCAAAAGAAGCTAAACTTTGCTTAGAAAACGGTGTTACTAACGTGATCGAAGTAATGTGGGCTAACGACGGAATTACATTTTCTCACTCAAACACAGCTGAAGATTTCGCTTTAACAAGAAACGATATTTGGAAAGCTATGTCAGCACACGTTGTAGTTGACGGTGAAGTTGTCGAGAACCCATATTCATCATGGAATGAAATTAGAGATGATCTTCCAGATTACAAAATTGAGGTTTTAGTTGCTCCTCCATCATCAGGAACAAGAGATGCATTTGATGGAGGTGTTATGGAAAAAGGATGCGATCTTCCTGAAGAAATGGAAGATGATTGTGTTCTTTATAGAGAAGACGGAAGAATTATCGAAATGGGTGAAAATGACACTCTAATTGCACAAAAATTAAATGAAGACAATCAGCGCTTTGGTTACTTCGGTTACTCTTATCTAAAAGATAATGGTGACAAGTTAAAAGCAGCAAGTGTTGAAGGTGTTTTGCCATCAGGTGAAACAATCGCTTCTTATGAGTATCCTATGGCAAGACCATTATTCATTTATTTAAAAGCTGACCACATCGGTGTTGTGCCTGGTATTCAGGAATTTGCACAAATGATGGTAAGTGAAGAGGCTATTGGTGATAACGGTTACTTAACAAAAATTGGCGCCGCTCCGATGGTTCCTGAGTTAATCTCAAGAGTTAAGAACGTTACTGATAACTTAGACTCAATGGGCTTTAGCATCGAAGCATGCGCAAATAAAGAACACCCATTAAAAGATGCAGGTTACGCTTTCTCAGGAAAACTTTGCCCATAATCCCAAATAATTTATTCACATAAGGGGCAGATTTTCTGCCCCTTTTTTTTGTAAAATCTATAAACTTCGCAATAAGTAAATGGTCTATTTTGCTCTTCTTCTCCTTTTTATAATTTCATATAGCTTTTATTATTTTGGAAAAAGCAGGGCATTGAAACTAAAATTTACCGGCAACCAAAAATTAGCATCCTTGCCAGATTACTACGGTTACTTTTTAGTGCTTGTAGTTTTTCTACCCTCACTACTTATTTGGTTCATCCTCCTTCTATATAAATCTAATTTTCAAGAAATATATGTGATGTCACCATCACTGTTCCCAGATATTGCTCAGTGGAGTGATGCAAAGTTTGGTTTAATTATGAACAAAATTTCTAATCTTGCCTTGATTGTAAATATCCCAGAGGCAGATTTATTAAAAGGTCAATCTTCATTATTGAATATGTCTTCTGAGAGTGAATTAATTGCAGCTAGGAATCTTGCTTCATTTGACAATATTTATGATTGGTCGATCGTTATTGTTTTTATCTTACTTCCAGCCATTTTAGGTCTCTCTATTTCACGGTTTATCAACCAAAAACTGAACGTTCAACCCATCGTCGAAAAAATTATTATCAATATAATTCGTTTAAGCTCTTTGGTTGCTATTTTGGTTACTTTTGGAATATTTTTCTCTTTGATTTTTGAAGCAATAAAATTTTTTCAATACGTCAGTTTATTTGATTTCTTTTTTAATACAGCTTGGAATCCTAATCGTGCTTGGGTAATTAGTAGTGGAGAAACAGTTGACCCAGAAATTTTAAAGGATGCATTTGGATGGATACCTTTACTTACAGGCACATTGCTTGTGGGATCTGTTGCTATGTTTGTGGCTATACCATTAGGACTTGCCTCAGCTATTTATCTTGCTGAATATGCATCTACCAAAGTCAGAGATATTGCTAAGCCAATCATTGAGATATTGGCTGGAATTCCTACTGTTGTTTATGGTTTTTTTGCTGCTTTAACCTTGGCACCAATGTTAAAAAATTTTGGCGACTCTGTTGGAATCGACATATCCGCAGAGAGCGCCTTAGCCGCTGGACTTGCAATGGGCGTAATGATTATACCTTTTGTATCATCACTTAGCGATGATGTGATCAGATCCGTTCCTAATTCACTTCGAGATGGATCCTATGCTTTGGGCGCTACAAAATCTGAGACGATAAAAAAAGTTATTTTGCCTGCTGCGCTTCCGGGCATTATGGGCTCCTTTTTATTGGCTATTTCTAGAGCTATTGGTGAGACTATGATTGTTGTGATGGCCGCAAGTTTACGAGCTAACTTAACATTCAACCCATTGGAGCCTGCCACAACTATTACGACACAAATAGTTACAGCTTTGATTGGCGATGTAGAATTTGAAAATCCCAAAACTTTAGTTGCCTTTGCTCTAGGTTTATCCCTATTTGTGATGACATTAATTCTTAACATCATTGCCATAACTATTGTTAGAAAGTATCGAGAAAAATATG
>MDTE01166649.1_pt1 | contig 11149 bp, 13 predicted proteins | sample 811231 | NCBI WGS metagenome assembly MDTE01 (sample SAMN05326651, study PRJNA326480) | marine metagenome | isolation source: seawater | place: Indian Ocean: Red Sea | collected 2010 | reverse complement strand
ATTCCTTGAACGAAATCTAAATATTTTTTACCATCTGATGATATTAGAAAACTACCTTTGCCTTTGACAAAAGATAAATTTTTTCTTTTATAATTTGGTGCTAAAGCGCTCATATTTACTTATAATTTTTTTTACTTTATTTTGAAGAATAATTTACAACCTCAAGTTATAGAATCTATATATGTTGAAAAAAAAGAAAAAAAACTTGTTTTAAATCAGATTTATGCCACATGATGTGATAGATATATAATTAAATACTAAATATAGTGAAAATAATGAGTTGGACTGAGGAAAAAGTTAATAAATTAAAAGAATTGTGGGGTAAAGGTCAGACAGCTAGTCAAATAGCTGAAATAATCGGCGGAGTATCAAGAAATGCTGTAATTGGAAAAGCCCATAGATTAAATCTCTCTGCAAAAATTAAGGCTAGAAATACAAGTCCGGCGGTCAAAGAAAACATAAGAAAACAAGATATTAAAAATCACTTCAAAGGCAAAAGAGGCAGATTTAAATCATTACTTTTAGACGGTAACTATGAACCAGCAAAAAATTTAACACTAGAAGAATTAAACGATGATACTTGTAAATATATGGAAGGTCATCCGGATGAGAAAAATTCAACATTTTGTGGTAGGAAAAGCGTTGAAAAATTTTCTTATTGTCCTTTGCATCTAATGATTGTCTTTCAACCTAAAGGGAAAAAAGAAGATGTTATCGATAAAGAAAAGGAAATAGAAGTACCTAAATTTATACAAAAAAAAATTAAGTCTGCTTAATCAAGCAATTTATTTTTAGCTTTTATATATTCATCGTCTGAGATTATCCCATCATCTTTAAGTTTTTTTAATTTAATTATCTCATCTGAAATGTTCATATTTTCACTTTCAGCTTCGTGAATTTGATCTTCATCAATATCTGTCTTGTTATTTATATTTCTCCTAGCTTCAATGCCCATACTTATGGGTTTTGCGGCAATAAATACAACTATAACCAATAATAATAAACAAATGCCTATTACAAATAAAGTCATCAGTTTAAATCTACAACTTTATTTTTCTTTGAAAATTGTCCTCCACTCATCCAATTATAACTATATTTAGATACTTCATTTTCAAATAATTTTTTTGCCTCTAATCCTAAATCAATATTTGTTTTATAATTATTTGTTTCGATGTTATCGTATTTTAATAATTTTAGTTGATCTTCTGTTAGGATTGGTTTTGGGAATATTTGTAAAAATTTTGCGGATAATTTTGCTAGATTTAAAGGTAATGGAATTAATAAGCGCTTTTTGTCTATAAGTTTTAATAAAATAGTTAAAATTTCTTTAAAATTTAAAGTTTGCGGACCTACACATTCAACAGTTAAATTATTAAAATTTTCATTTAATAATTCGTGCAAGATATTTGTTAAATCACTTACATGAATAGGTCGAAACTTTGTTTGACCATTATAATATAAAGGAATAACTGGCAATCTACTTAATAATGTCATAAAATTTGTAGTAAAATTATCGTCAACGGAATAAACAATTGATGGTTTAACAATAATAGATTTTTTAAAATTTTTTTTTATTTTTTGCTCACCATTAAATTTACTTTCTGCATAAATACTATCCCTTGAGTTTTCTACTCCTAAAGAGGATAGATGAATTAGTTTTTCAATATTAAATTCTTTTGCTTTTTTTGAAATTAAATCGGGTAGATCAGTATGTATTGTTTTAAATTGATTTTTTTTTGTTTCGTACAATATGCCAATTAAATTTATGCAAATGTCACAATTTCTCAACAAATTTTCGATATTTTTTTCACTAAAATTTTTGATTTCAACGAGATTTAAATACCCGGGATTTGCTTGAGTTTTTAATTTATAGCCAGCTGTATGAATATTTCTTGTTGCTGCAGTAATTTTATAGTTACTTTTTGACAATTTTCTTATTAAATTTCTTCCAATTTGTCCTGTTGCACCTAAGAGTAGAATTTCTTTCTGTTTCATATATATATTTTATCAAACTAGTATGGATATTAAATTACACAAAGAGGATTTGCCAGATCAATTACACTTGGGTGACAAAATTTCTATAGATTGCGAATTTATGGGCTTAAATGTTGAAAGAGATGCACTTTGCCTCGTACAAATTTCAACTGGTAATAAAGATGCTCACATTGTTCAGCTAAATAGAAGTACATATAATGCTCCAAATTTAAAAAGTTTACTTGAAAATATAAAAGTTAAAAAAATATTTCATTATGCTAGAGCTGATTTACTTTTCATAAAAAGGTACCTAAAGATTGAGGTTAAAAATATCGAGTGCACTAAGATAATGAGTAAGCTTGCTAGAAGTTACAGTGATAAGCATGGATTAAAAGATCTAATCAAAGAATTTATAGGTGTAGACATAAATAAAAATTTGCAGTCTTCAGATTTTGGGGGAGAGCTTACAGATAAACAATTACAATATTGTGCTAAAGATGTTATTTATCTCCATTTAATACATAACTGCTTGGATAAGATTTTAATAAGAGAAAATAGAAAAGAATTGTACTTAAAGACGATAAAATTTGTAAATACTAGAGTTGATTTAGATCTGGCATCTTTTAACACTGATATATGGTCTCACTAAAAAAAAATAATAATAAAATATTAAAAAATGCAAAAAATGTAATTCAATATGAAATTAATGCTTTAAAAAAATTAAATACAAGCATAAGCAAAAGTTTTAATCAAATAATCAGAATTATTCTTAATTGTAAAAATGGAAAAGTAATAATTTCTGGAGTTGGTAAAAGTGGTATTATTGCAAGAAAATGGGCTGCAACATTTTCTTCTACTGGAACACCTTCTTTTTATTTAGACGCAAATGATGCGAGTCATGGAGATATGGGTCAAATTACATCAAATGATGTAGTAATATTAATAAGTAATAGTGGAGAAAGTGAAGAGTTAAAAAATATTATTCAATACTCTTCGAGAAATAAAAATATTAAATTAATTGGAATAACATCAAAAAAGGATTCTATACTCTATAAAAATTCCGATACATCTTTTTTAATGCCTATTTTTAAAGAAGCTGGTCCTGAAAATATTGTTCCAACATCATCAACGATTGCTCAATTAGCTTTGGGAGACTCAATTGCTATATCTTGTATGCAGAGCAGAAATTTTACTAAATTTGATTTTAAAAAATTTCATCCCGGAGGTGCACTATCAGTTAAACTTAAATCAGTAAATGATTTGATGATTACTGGAAAAGGAATACCATTTGTAAATGAAAATATGAGTATGAGGATGGCATTGAAAACAATAAATAATAAAAAACTCGGTGTATTAATTGTCAAAAATGTAAAAGGAGACACAATTGGCATAATAACTGATGGTGATTTAAAAAGAATAGCCCAAAAATATAAAAAATTTGATAATTTAAAACTAAAGAGAGTCATGAAAAAAAATCCTATTAGCATTAATAAAGACACATTAGCTGCGTACGCATTATCTATAATGAATACAAAAAAAATAACCTCATTATGCATTCATAAAAATAATAAAAAAAAGAAAACTATTGGCATTATTCATATGCACGATATTTTAAAAGCTAATATTAATTGATGTCTGTTAAGTCCCTGTTACAGCTGATTTTGTTATTATTAATATTTGTGATTATAGGGGGCATATACTTTTTATACTTTTACTCAGGTAATACTAATACTGATATTAGAAATAAAGTTCAAATGAATGAGATTAAAAAAACAGAAAGTGAAATTAACACTGATGAAGAACTTGTTAGTTTAATTTCAGATCAAAAAATCAAAGGAACTCAAGAAATATCTGCAAACTCAAACACATTAAACCAGGAAGAAAGTGTAGAAAAAGAAAAATCTAATAATGAAAATAAATTAAACGAAAAAAATATTGCCAACTTAACAAAAGAAATTGAATATTTAACCACTGATGGTAGTGGTAATAATTACAAAATTTTTGCTAAATATGGAAAGACAAATTTAAATAATAAAAATATATTAGATTTAGAGATTGTGAGAGGAGAAGTTTTGCCAATAAATAGATCTGTTATTTATATTAAATCTGATTATGCTAAATATGACAACAATGATCAAAGCTCATTGTTTTACGGTAATGTAAAGATAAATTATGAAAATAAAGAAATTAATTGTGATAATTTTAATATAAATATGAAAGAAAATACAGCAGTTGCATATAAAAATGTTGTAGTGTTTGATAATAAATCAATTATGAATGCCGAAAAAATAAGTTTAGATATTGTCACTAAAGATATATCTATAAATTCTGAAAACAAAGTAAAAATTTTGAGCAATTAATGGGTCTTATTAAAAAATTTAGAATAAAAAGTTTTAAAGGAGACGAAACATTAATTGAATTAAAAAATATTTCAGTTTTTTATAATAAAAGACAAATTATAGACAATCTAAATTTTAAAATTAATAAACAAGAAGTATTAGGTATGCTTGGGCCAAATGGAGTAGGTAAATCTACCATATTTAATTTGATAACTGGGCTAAAAAGTCCTGACTTTGGGGATATAATAATAAATGGTGTGAACTGTACTGAGTTGCCGATAAATGAGAGATTCACAAAATTTAAACTGGGACTAGTTCCTCAATATGGAGGCATAATTCAAGATTTGAGTTTGATTGATAATTTAAAGCTAGTGGCTGAAATACATATAAAAGAAAAAGATCAAAGAGAAATGAAAATTGAAAAATTAATCGCTCAATTTGAATTTCAAGCTTTGTTAAAAATCAAAGCGAAACATCTTTCTGGTGGCCAAAAAAAAAAATTAGTTATTGCAATGGCTTTAATTAATGACCCTAAAATACTTTTGCTTGATGAACCATTTGCCGCTTTAGATATTTTAACAATAAAGATGCTTCAGGAAATAATATTAAATTTGCAATCAACAGAGGAAATTACTGTTGTTATTTGTGATCATCAAGCAAGAGATTTATTAAATTGTGTTGATAGAGCAATAATTTTATCAAACGGTAGTATAATTGCATCTGGAAGTCCAAATGAGGTAATTTCAGATAAGGATGCTAAATCACAATATTTTGGTGATGAATTCAATATTAATTAATTTTCTTAATGAAAAATTATATTACTTTAAAAAAAAAAATCTCTCCTTTTAATAAAAAAATTGAAGTAAGTGGTGACAAAAGCATATCAATTAGAAGTGTTTTACTTGCCTCACAGGCTATAGGTAAGTCAAAAATTACAAATTTATTAGAATCTGAAGATGTATTAAATTCTTTAAAAGTGGTCAAAAAACTTGGGGTTAATTTTAAAAAAAAAAAATCTCATTATGAAATTGAGGGATTGGGCATAAGTGGTTTTAATAATAATAAAAATACAAAAATATACGCGGGGAACTCAGGGACTTTGGCAAGATTAATTCTTGGTCTGCTTGTTAATACAAAAAAAAAAGTAACAATAACTGGAGATAAAAGTCTATCTAACAGAGATTTTTCAAGAGTGACGGAGCCACTTAAAATGTTTGGCACAAATATAAAATCAAAAAACAATAAGCTGCCAGTTTCTATAAGTGGTTCAGAGTTTTTGAGGCCTATAGAGTATTATGAAAAACTTGGTAGCGCACAATGTAAAAGCTCAATTATGTTAGCAGCTATTAAAACACCTGGAACAACAATTATTAAGGCAAAGCAATCAAGAAATCATACAGAAATTTTTTTTAAAAACTTAGGTATCCCAATTAAAATAAACAGAAAAAAAAATATAGATATTATTAGGGTAACAGGACCATCGAATTTTAAATCTTTTGAATACTTTGTTCCGGGAGATATAAGCTCTAGCTCATTTTTTATAGTTTTAACTTTACTTGCAAGCAAATCAGAAATTTTAATTAAAAACGTAAATATTAATGAGAGTAGAATTGGAATAATAAAAATACTCAACAAAATGAATGCAAATATAAATTTTTTAAACAAGAGAGTATATAAAGGTGAAAAGATTGCAGATATTAAAATTAAAAGTTGTAAATATTTAAAATCCATTAATTGTCCCTCAAAATATAATAGTGCTGCGATTGATGAATTTTTAATAATATTTTTAATTGCAGCAAAAGCGAAGGGAACTTCAGTATTTAAAAATCTAGGAGAATTAAACGAAAAAGAAAGTCCAAGATTAAACATTGCTGTAAACTTTTTAAGAAAAATTGGGGTAGTAGTAAAAAGAAGTAGAGATAATATTAAGATAGTTGGAAATCCTAATCTAAGTTTAAATGGAAAATTTGTGATGAAAAATTTTATGGGTGATCACAGAGTATGCATGATGACTGTGGTCGCGGCTTTATCTTTTGGTGGAGAATGGAAAATTTATGACATAAATTCAGTTAATACTTCTTTCCCAGATTTTTTTAAATTAATAAGAAAATTAGGAGTAAATTTAAATTGAAAAGAAGAAGAAATATTATTACAGTTGCAATAGATTCACCTGCAGCAGCTGGTGCTGGAACACAAGCCAAATTGATCTCAAAAGAATATAACTTGATGTATTTAGATACTGGAAAATTATATCGACTAATAGGTAAATTAAAAATCAAATTTGGAAGAAAATTTAATTATAATCTAGTAGAAAATAAAGTAAGAAAAATTAGGCGTAAAGAATTATTTCATAAATCTTTACTAACTGACAAAGTAGCCTTGAGTGCTGCAAATATTGCTAGAGATAAGAAAATTCGAAAAATTGTAAAAAATTATCAATTATCATGTGCTTATAATCCTCCAAAAAAGTTTTCAGGTTCTGTTTTAGATGGGAGAGACATTACCTCGGTTATAATGAAAGATGCAAAATTTAAATTTTATATCACCGCAAATCTAAAAACACGAGCAAGACGGAGATTTTTAGAATATAAAAAATTAAATAAAAATACTTCTTATAAAGATGTTTTAAAAAGCCTTAGAAATAGGGATAAATTTGATAAAAATAGAGAGCATAGTCCTTTAAAAAAAACTGAAGATTCAATCTTGATTAATACTACTAAATTAAGTAAGAAATCGTGCTTTAAAAAAATTAAATCTATTATGGATAAAAAGTTAAATACTTGATGGAAATTTACAAAGATCTAACTGCTCCTGCAAATCAGGAATTTGAAAAACTTCTTAACTCTCAATTATCTAAAAATAAAGTTGAAGAAGGGAAAATAATAAACGGAAAAATAACTAAAATAACCGAAAAATTTGTTTTTATCTTTATACCAGGTTTAAAAAGTGAACCAATAATTGATATTAATGAATTAAAAATGATGGGGTTACAAGATCAATTGATTGAAGGCAGAGAAATACCCGTGCTTTTAGAAAAAATAGAAGATAAAAATGGAGAGGTTTTAGTATCTGCAATAAAAGCTCAAAAGATAAAAGGTTGGTACGAACTAGAAAAAGCGTATGAAGAGAATAAATCAATTATTGGAAAAATAACTTCTAAATGCAAAGGAGGAGTAATAGTTGAACATATTGATACTGGTTCACTAATGTTTTGTCCTGGATCGCAAATTAGCGATAAACCACTAAAAAATATTGATCATTTGATGGGTGTAGAACAAAAATTTGCTATTATTAAGCTCGACAAAATAAGAGGTAATGCTTGTGTATCACGAAGACAAATTGTTTCATCTAATAAAAGAGAAGATAAGGCTAAAATAATCGATAAATTTAAAGTTGGTGATATAATTAAAGATGCTGTCGTTAAAGGCTACTCATCTTTTGGATGTTTTTTTGAGGTGAACAATGAGATTGATGTTCTAGTTCACTTACAAGAAATTTCTTATTCTAGAGTAAATCATCCAGACGAAATATTTAATATTGGAGAAAAGCACAATCTAAAAGTAATTTCTATAGATAAAGAGAAATTACAAATTGGTTGCTCAATTAAGCAGTTATCACCAGACCCTTTTGAGCATATATCAAACTATGAGATTGGGCAAAAATATAAAGTAAAAGTTGAGAAGATCACAGATTATGGATGTTTTTGTTCTTTAGAACCAGGACTAAGCACATTATTGCATAGCAGCGAAATTAGTTGGACAAAAAGAAATATAGTTCCGAAAAAAATGTTTAAAGTTAACGACATGATTGAATGTGTAATAACTGAGATAGACAAAGAAAAAAGAAGGATTGCGATTTCTCACAAGCTAACAACTGAAAATCCTTATCAAACTTTTGCGGATAAATATCCTACAGGAAGTGATATTGAAGGAACTATTTCAAGTGCAAATGAATATGCACTTTATGTGAAATTAGACGGATTTGATATTGACGGTTTTCTTCATGCTAATGATTTAAGTTATCTAGGAAAGCCTGATGAAGAATTAAAAAAATTTAGTAAAGGAGACAAAATAAAAGTTAAAGTTCTTGAAATTAAAAAAGATGAACAAAAAATAAGAGTAGGTTTGAAACAGACAAAAACAGATCCTTTTGAATGGTTCAAAGATAAAAAGATAAACGACACTGTTACAGTAAAAGTCATTTCAACTGATAATAAAGGGTTATTTGTTAAACCTGAAGGATGTGAACTGGAATTTTTAATTAAGAAATCAAATATTGCAGTTAATTCCACTGATGCTAGGCCCTCTAGATTTGTTGGTGGCGAGAGAATTGATGCAGCAATATCTGAATTAAATCATGAAAAAAGAAAAGTTAGTTTAAGTATAAAATTATTAGAGGAGTTACAAAATAAAGAGGCTGTAACTAAATTCTCAAGTCCTTTAAGTGGAAAAAATCTTCCATTTTCATCTTTATCTGAAAAATTAGATGATAAAAAAAACAAAGATGATGAGTAAATAATTGTCATCTGTTAAATCCAAGATTATAAAAAAACTAGCAAATAATTATCCAAATCTCTTTGTAAAAGACTTAGAAAAATTTGTTGATATATTTATTTTTGAAATAAAAAATGCTCTTAAAAGAAACGAAAGGATTGAATTAAGAGACAATTTTACTTTAGAAACAAAAAAACAAAAAGCAAAATTTGCTCGCAACCCAAAAACTAATGAAAAAATTTATGTTGAGGAAAAATATTCTCTTCTTTTTAAATTTTCAAAAATGTGGTCAAAAAAAATAAATGAAAAAAAATAAAATATTTATTGCTTGTGATACAACAAATATAAGTAAAATAAAGGAGATATTAAAACAAACTGAAAATAAAGAAATTGTAGTTGGATATAAATTTGGGTTAGAATTCTTAAATTCTAATAATAGTAGGAAGTTTATTTCAAATATTAAAAATAAAATTATTTTTGGAGATTACAAGATTTCAGATATACCAAACACTTGTGCTGCAGCAATAAAAGCTGTTAGAGATTTGAATTTTAATTATATAACGATTCACACTAATTGTGGTTTAAAAGCTTTAAAAGCAGCAAAAAAAGTGGCTGGTAAAACTAAATTGATAGGCGTAACTACACTAACATCTTTAGATAATAAATCGCTTAAGGAGATTGGATTTAGCACTGAAGTAAATAAAATAGTTTTGAAACAAGCTATATTGGCAAAGAAAGCAAACTTGGATGCTATTGTATGTAGTCCTAAAGAAGTAAAATTAGTAAAAAAAGTATTTAAAAAAGAAATTATAACACCAGGTATAAGATTTAATTCTCAAACGAATGATCAAAAAAGGGTTTTAACTCCCAAACAAGCTTATAAAAATGGAAGCGATTGGCTTGTTATAGGTAGACCTATTACCAGAGGTAACATAAAAAAAAATATCAAAAAGTTAATTGATCATTTAAATCAATGATTAAAGGTTTAAAAATTTGTGGGGTCTCAGATCCTAAAACATTAAACTATATTTTAAATCATAATCAAAAACCTACGATGATTGGTTTTATAACAAATTATGAAAAGAGTAGAAGATTTGTTGAATACGAAAAATTAAAAGATTTAATTAATGTTGACAAGAAAAATGTAAGCTTTGTCTCTGTACTTGTAAATCCAGATGTGCATTTACTTGAAAAAATTAAGGATTTTAATTTTGATTATTATCAGCTTTATGATGTAACACCTGAAAGAACTAAAGAAATTAAATTAAAATATAAAATAAAAATAATTACAGCAATTACCGTTTCTAGTAGAGATGATTTAGTTAGATATAAAGATTATTCAAATATCTCGGATATAATTCTTTTTGACTCAAAGGGTTATCATAAATCTGAAAGTTTTGATCATAATCTACTATATGGATTACCTAACGAATTAAATAAAATGATTGCAGGGAATATACAAATAGATGATATACCTAACTTTAAAAATAAAGATTTTAGTATTGACCTTAGTGGCGCATTAGAAGATGAAAATGGAAAAAAAGATATAAATAAAATCGATAAATTGTTAAAATTATTTGGAAAAATATGAAACTTAGAAAAGGAATTCCAGTAATAGACCAAGGAAATAAACTTGGATTTTGGGGAGGTAAATTTGGAGGAAATTTTGTTCCTGAAACACTAAAAAAACCTATAGAAGATTTAGAGTTACTTTTTAATAAACTTAAAAATGATAAAAAATTCATTGCTGAGAGAGATAAGTATTTTAAAAATTGGATTGGTTCGCCAACTCGTTTTATAAAATTAGAAAACCTCACAAAACATGTTAATGGAGCTGAGATTTGGTCTAAAGTTGTATCGGATGCAAACGGTGGAGCTCATAAGATATATAATGCTACTGTTCATTGTCTACTTGCAAAACGTTCAGGTAAAAAATTTATAATAGGGGACACAGGTGCTGGTTATGCAGGTAAGATGTTAAGTATGGCTGCTAAAAAGTTTGGGTTAAAGTGTAAGATTTTCATGGGCGCTAAAGATATTGCCAGACAACAGCCAAATGTAAAAGCAATAAAAAAAAATGGGGCTGAGGTAATACCCGTTTATTCAGGAAGTCAAACACTTGTTGATGCCGTTTCTGAATGTATGAGATTCTGGGTTGCTAATTGTGATACAACAGCGATGTGTGTTGGAAGTACAGTAGGGCCTGCTGTTTTTGTTCGTATTTGTGGATGGAGTACTAGTCAAATTTCAAGAGAGCTAAAAGCTCAATTAATTGATGAGTTTGGGTCAATGCCAAAAAAACTAAAACTTTATAATTGCGTTGGTGGTGGAAGCTCAAGTTTT